>Ga0310811_10007307_pt1 | contig 14141 bp, 12 predicted proteins | sample YCmetagenome_FD_207642 | JGI IMG/M metagenome (GOLD analysis project Ga0310811, IMG submission 207642) | Soil microbial communities from experimental microcosm in Duke University, North Carolina, United States - YC | ecosystem: Engineered > Artificial ecosystem > Soil microcosm > Unclassified ...
GCCGACAATCCGCCGTCGGATAATGTCCGAAAGCGAGCTGCCGCCAATCAGACCTTGAGGTTCTCAGCCGAGGTCTTGCCGCGATTGGCCACCTCTTCATACTCGATCGACTGCCCTTCATTGAGGGTCGACAAGCCGGCTTTCTCAACCGCTGAAATATGAACGAAAACATCCTTGCCACCCGAGCTGGGCTGGATGAATCCATAGCCCTTGGTCGGGTTGAACCATTTAACAGTACCTCTAGCCATCACTTCGTCTCCGCGGGATAAAAATTTACGAACCACCGGTCCCCCGCCTGCCGGCATGTCCGCGGGTGCAAGATACGAGGTCTGAGTCGACCTTGGTAGCTAGACCACACGGTGATTCTGGCGGAAAGCGATCATAATCACGGCGTATTTAGCGCTTTTTGCCGGTTTTGTAGTTGGTTACCTATAATTGCGACAAAATACCCGGTCTGCGGCTTCAAAGCCGGATCGGTTGTGATTGAATCAAAATCGAGCTTTAGGGCTGCTGTGTGACCCGTTTTCTTAGACGCGAACCATTCTCAACTTCGCACGAAACGCCGGAAGCCCGACGACCCGCTAAGCCGCGACGGTATCCAGAGCATCCGCAAGGCCAGCCAGGGCCTTTGCCTGTGTGACGTAGCGGACCATCATAAGTTCAGTCCGCCCGCGGATCGCCACTTCCTGCCTCGGAAGATCGTCATCCGCGAGACCGGCCGTGCGGTAGACCGCCTCGGACAGGACCACCTCGCAAGAAAGGCTTTTGGTCATGTCCTGCAATCGCGCTGCGACATTGACCGCATCGCCGAGTGCGGTGAACACCATATGGTCGCGATAGCCGATGTCCCCGACGATCACGTCACCGGCATGAATGCCGATGCCGAAACCGATCGGCTGGCGCAAATCCTCTCCGAAAAACTGATTGAGCTCGCTGATATTGGCCGCGATCATGGCTGCCGCTTTCAGCGCCTGGCGGCATGCGGTTTGCCTGTCGGTACGCAACCCGAACAGCGCCAGCTCTCCGTCGCCGGCGAACTGGTTAGGCTGGCCGCCGCAGGCGACGATCGCCTGCGACACCGCGTTGAGAAAGCGATTTACGATAAAGACGGTGTCGAACGGCAAGCGGTGTTCGGCAAGGCTGGTCGAGCCTCGCATGTCCACGAACATGCTGACGAGGTAGCGCTCCTGTCCGATGCGTTGCGGATGCGATGCGTGCGCGTTGGCCGACATTGCGTGAGGCAGGAACAGCTGGAAGAAGGCGAGGTCCTCGGTTGGACGAAGCTGACAGGCAAGCCGTATCGAGGGATCGGTCGCGCCGATCCGGCCCAGCACGAACGCCTCGCGCCTCGATGGCGCCGGCAGCGCGTTGCAGTCGCTGATCACGCGGATGCGGCAGGTGGAGCAGCGGGCGCGGCCGCCACACACGCTGGCATGCGGAAGATTATGGCGCAGGCTGGCCTCGAGCACGCTAAAGCCCTTCGGCACCCGGATGGTGCGGCCGCTGGCGTAGGACAGGGTAACCATGCCGGCGCGGCGGTCGTTCAGACTCCGCGCGCCCTTTGCAAGTAATGCCAATCCGAGCAGGCCGAAATAGAAGATCAGCGCGCCATCGGCGATCTCGTCCAGACTATCCTGCTGCGCCGGCGTGCCGACCTGTCGCGACGAGAGATTTTGTGCCTGCCACTCGGCACCGACGCTGTCTTCGACCACGCTCCGGCCCGCCTGATAGAAGCCGAGCAGGGCGAGCGCCGGAATCAGCACCGCGACTGCGAGCAAATAGGGCGCGGCAGAAGCGAAAAATCGCTTCATCCGCAGCCAGAAATAAAGACCGATGCAGCCGTGTACCCAGGCAATCACCAGCACCGTCGGCATCATCCATATCTTGTAGGGGTGCGCAATCCAGAACGAATAGAGCTCCTGCGGGTACAGTTTTTCATTGCCGTACAGCGACTGGCCGAGCCGCACGCCGATGATATGGGTGAGGATCAGCGCCGGCACGGTGAGGCCGAGCACGAGCTGCAGCGGCTCGACCGCCTTCCACTTGAATTGGCGACGCTGGTAGAGCGCCCAGATGCCGAGACCGCAATGCACCAGCGCCGCGCTGTAGAATACAATCGCGACCGGGAGAAACCGCCAGAACGCGGTGTGGATGCGGACGCCGATGGCGAGCGCATCGAGAGAGATGTTGCCGAGCGCGTGGTTAAGAAAATGACTGATCAGATAGGTAAACAGCACCAGGCCGCAGCCAATGCGGACCTGCCGCACGCCTATGCCGCGGGTGATCTCGGCGAGCCTGGTTCGGGCGTCTGGTTTCATGCGGGCCATGGAAGCAGATATCGGTAACGGCCGGGTTTAATTCCCGAAGGAATACCGTTTCGATGGATATTACGGCAATGAAGTCCCTGCCAGAGTTCATGTCTTGGTGACAACGCTCCGCAGCTGGCGCATGGGGCCCGTCGTCGCCTGCTGTTGCGGCGTTGCCCGTGGCGAGGCATGAACGAGGGGGAATAAAAAATGTCGGACAGGGGGGAATAAAATGTCTTTTCGCATTACCGCATTTTTTGTGCTGTTGTTTAGTGTCTTTGCCGCGCCGGCTTCGGCGGCCGACTATCCGGACCATGCGATCCGGCTGATCGTGCCGTTCGCGCCAGGCGGGGGCACCGACGTGCTCGCGCGGCTGATTGCCGACGTCTTGAACAAGGCCTTCGGCCAGCCGGTCATCGTGGAAAACCAGCCCGGCGCGTCGGGCGCGATCGGCACCCGCGCCGCCATGAAGGCAGTTCCCGATGGCTATACGCTGCTGATGGCCTCGACCGGCGCGCTGATGGCGGTTTCGGCCAATGCCGACAATGATGGCCCGTTCAACGTCAACGATTATCTCACCCCGATCGCGATCGGAGCCGCGCCGCCTTATCTGCTCGTCGTCAATCCAAAGCTGCCGGTCAAATCCACCGCCGACCTGATCCGTTACGCCAAGGAAAAGCCGGGTGGCTTGACCTTCGGCTCATCGGGGATCGGCGCCGCCTCGCATTTGTCGGGCCTGCTGTTCGCCGACGAAACCGGAATCAAGCTGTTGCACGTTCCCTACAAGGGCACTGAGCCGGCGGTGACCGATCTGCTCGGCGGCCGGATTGACATCATGTTCGCGCCTGGACCCGTCGTGCAGCAATTCGTGCAGACCGGCAAGTTGCGCGCGCTCGGCGTGACCGATACCAAGCGATCGAAATTCTATCCTGATGTCCCCACGGTTGCGGATACCGTGCCTGGTTATCAGGCGGTCGGCTGGTTCGGGCTGCTGGCGCCGCCGAAAACGCCGCATGACATTGTCGAGAAGATCAACAAGACCATTTTCGCCGCGATGGGTACGCAGGAATTTCGCGCGCATCTCGCGACGCTGGGCGCTGAGCCGACGGTGCAGACGCCCGAACAATTCGCCGATTACATCAACGCCGATGTCGCCAAGTGGACCAAGCTTGTAAGAGACAGCGACGTGCACCTGCCTGGAGGAAAGTGAAAATGCGTTTGGCTACATTTGTCGACCCGCAATTGGGAAATGAGGCGCGGTTCGGCATTATCCGCGGCGATCACCTCGTCGATGTGGTGCTTGCGGCGAATGCGCTGCGCAGCGCAGTGCCTGCCACCTCGGTCAAACTTGCACTGACCAGCGGCGCACATACGCTCGCAGCGCTTTCGGAACTGGTCAGCGCAGCCGAAGAGGCCAAACTGTTGCGGCCGATCGCCGGCGTCAAATTCCTGCCGCCGATCCCCGATCCGTCAAAGTTCTTCTGTGTCGGCAAGAACACCAGGAAGCACCGCGAAGAGCTTGTCGCCAACAAGATGCTGACGGAGATGCCGAACGAGCCGACCGGCTTCGTCAAGCTCGTCAGCACCATGTCGGGCGACGGCGATGAGGTGGTCAAGCCCGCCGACATCACTACGCTCGATTATGAGCCCGAGCTTTGCTACGTGGTCGGCAAGCGCGCGCATGGCGTGAAGAAGGCCGAGGCGATGGATTACATTGCCGGCTTCACGCTGATGAACGATGTCAGTGCGCGCGAGATCCAGAAGCGCGAGGTGGCTTCCGGCAGCCGGTTCTGGACCGCCAAGAACATGCCGGGCTTCGCGCCGGTCGGTCCCTACATCCTGACCATGGACGAGGTCGCTGACACCGACAATCTCTGGGTCACCTGCGAGGTCAACGGCAAGCAGCGGCTGCGTTCCAACACCGGCGACTATCTCTACAAGATCGCCGAGGTGCTGGAGCATTTCTCGCGCTATGTCGTGTTCGAACCAGGCGATCTGATCGCGATGGGGGCGCCGAGCGGGGTTGCGGTCGGCCAGCCGAACGCGGCCGAGCTTTATCTCAAGCCCGGTGACGACATGGTGATTTCGTTCGAGGGCCTGATGTCGCTACGAACCAGGATCGTGGCGCCGCGTTAGGTTAGCGCCGAGGAGTCGAGAATGACCGTGATGAGCCATCCGACCTATGAAGTAACGGCCGAGGACATCGAGTTCGGCCGGGCCGGGAATACGGCGCTGCTTGCACGCCTGTATCGGCCCAAGGGCGCATCTCGCTTCCCTGCGATCGTCGATGTGCATGGCGGCGCCTGGACCGGCGGCGATCGGCTCAACAATGCGCCGATGAGCGAAGCGATCGCGGCTTCGGGCACGGCGGTGCTGGCGCTCGAATTTCGCCTCGCACCGGCGACGTCCTATCCCGGATCGGTCGCGGACATCCACCTCGGCATCCGCTGGCTCAAGGCCAATGCGGCGCGGCTTGGCGCCGATCCCAACCGCATCGGCGGTCTCGGTACGTCAAGCGGGGCCCACCAGTTGCTGCTGAACGTGTTGTGCCCGAACGATCCGCGATACGCGGCTTTGCCATTGGCTGGGGATGTCGATGCGAGGCTCAAATACCTCGTCATCTGCTGGCCGATTTCCGATCCGGTGGCGCGCTACCGGATGGCGAAAGAGACCGGCAACGAACGGCTGGTCAACAATCATCACGCGTTTTTCGGCACCGAAGAGGTGATGCTGGAGGCAAGCCCGCAGCGCATCATCGAGAGCGGCGCGTCGTTCAGCCTGCCGCCGGCGTTGCTGGTTCAGGGCACCAAGGATGCCAATGTGACGCCAGACATGGCGGACCGCTTTGCTTCCGCCTATGCCAGGGCCGGTGGCGAGATCGTGTTGCGGAAATTCGAGGGGCAGCCGCACACCTTCATCCCGCAGAATCCGACCGCGCCGGCTTCGGTGGAAGCCTTGCAACTGATCATCGATTTTATCCGCCGCCGGACGGCTTGAAAGTCTGACTGATAACGTAAACTCGTCATGCCCGGCCCTGTGCCGGGCATCCGCGTCTTTGCGTTCAAGATCAAGGAAGACGTAGATGGCCGGGACAAGCCCGGCCATGACGAAAATAGCGAGAGGAACTCTATTCCTCTGCTTCGCCATCGCGCTTGCGCAGTAAATCCTTGGCGAGATCTGCGAGAACCGGCCGCGGCAGCGCGGTGAATGGCAGCGGCCGCGTCACGTCGATGGCGGCAAGTCCGAGCCGCGCGGTCAGCAGCCCGTTGAGGATGCCTTCGCCCAGCCGCTGCGACAGTTTTGCTGCGAGCCCGTGGCCGAGCATCTGTTGGACCAGGCTGTCGGTAGCGGCCATGCCGCCGGTGATGGCGAGGTGAGCGATGACCTGACGCATCAGCTTGATCATGCCGAGCGTGCCGGGTCTTCCGCCATAGAGCCTCGCCAATTGCCGGATCAGCCGCAACGCGGCGACGAAGACGAATAGCACGTCGATCATGGCCCGCGGACTGACTGCGGTGACGATCGAAACGCGCTGTGCCGCCACGGAGACCATCCGGCGTGCCTCCTGGTCCAGCGGCGTCATCAATTCGCGCTCGGCGAGCTTGATCATGTCGGCGCCGTCGATGATGTCGTCGGCATGGCTCTGCAGCTTGGCGCGGGCGCGGGCCAGTTGCGGGTTCTGGTGCTCGAGCTTGAGAAGATCATTCACGATTGCGCGGCTCGCGGCGCGGTCGTCGCTGAGCAGCACTTCCGCGGCGCGCAGGTGCATCTTCTCGATCGCCGCAAGCCGCATCAGTCCGAACGCCTCGCGCGCGGTAATGACGGCGAGCCCGAGCGCCGCCGCGGCGGTGAAGGCCACGCCAAGGAAACCAAGACCTTCGCTGCGCGCGAACAGTTCCTCGATCAGATTGACGACGCTCACCCCGAGCCCGAGCAGCACGAGCCCGCCGAGCCCGGTCCAGAACACCGTGCCCCAGCTGAAGCCGCTCCGCTGCGTAGGAACCAGCGGCGCATCCAGCGCTACCGGCAGCAGCGCCGGATCGGATTCCGGCGTAATGTGGATGGTGCCACGGGAGGGCCGGCCGGAATCGTCCGGATCCATCACGATGACGCTGGGATCATCAAGCCTGAAGGTAGCCGGCCGCCGTTGGGATGATCGCTCGCTCATTGCAATCGGTCTCCGATCAGGAACTGGAGGGCGCGGTCAAGGCGGATGTGAGGCAGAACGGCGCCGTCGGTCTCCCCCTGGCTTTCAAGGTAGGGCGGCCGGAAGCGAAGAAAGCGGAAATCGGACTTCTCCTCCGGTCCACTGGCAAGGCCCTGGAACGCGCCTTCGCCCTTGAACAGCTCCTCGGGGTCGGCCGGCAAATCGCCCGGAAAGGTCGCGACTTCCGTGTTGCCGTCAAATGTTTCGCCGCCGATTTGCTCGCCGGCATCGGGCGTTCCCAGGATCGAGGGCAGCTTGTCGCGGCCACGCTGGACCTGGGCCTCGCGGGTGGCGCGCACCGCGGCCAGCGCCACCACGTCGATCTCGGCGCCGGCGAATTTGGCGCGGTCGGCCGCCTTGGCGACAATCCGTCGCAGGATGGCTTCCAACCGATCATGGCTCGCATGATGCAGGTGATCGGCCTTGGTGGCGGCAAACAGGATGCGGTCGATCCGCGGCCGGAACAGGCTTGAGAAAAACGTACTGCGTCCGATGCGGAAGCAGTCGAGGATTCCAGCCAGGGCCGCCTCCAGGTCGTGCAGCGCTTCGGGGCCGGAATTGAACGCTGCAAGTGCATCGACCAGCACGATCTGGCGATCCAGCCGAGCAAAATGATCGCGAAAGAACGGCCGCACCACCACGTCCTTATAGGCCTCATAGCGTCGGACCATCATCGCCCAGAGCGATCCCTCCGAGGCCGTTCCGTCCATGACGACGTCAAGCGGCGCAAAGGTCAGCGCGGGTGAACCAGCAAGGCTGCCGGGCATCAGGAAGCGGCCGGGAGGCAACAGGCTCATGGCAAAACGATCGTTGCGACAGGCGCGCAAATAGTCGGTGAACAGTTTGGCTTCCATCAGCGCCGCCTGCTCGTCCGCCTTGGCCTCGGGCGCAAGCGTTGCCAGATGCGCATGCCAGGCCGCTGCAAGCTCCTTGCGCGGACCGTCGCGCGACAGCGCCAGGCTCTCGGCCGACCATTGCTCGTAGCTCTTGTTGAGCAGCGGCAGATCGAGCAGCCATTCGCCGGGATAATCGACGATATCGAGCGTCAGCGTGCGGTCGGTGCCGTTATGCCGCTGGTAATCGATTACGAGCCGGAGTTCGCTGATGTCGACGGTCGAATTCGGCCAGCGGCGGTCGGTCACGAGCGTGCGGACATGATTTTCGTAATCGAAGCGCGGCACCGCATCGTCGGGTTGCGGTTCGAGCCGGGCGCCAGCAATGCGGCCGGAGGCAAACGGCTCGAAAACCGGGAAGCGGCCACCGCGGATCAGACCGTGAACCAGCGCGGTGATGAACACCGTTTTGCCGGCCCGTGACAATCCGGTGACCCCGAGGCGAACCGTCGGGCTGAATAGATGTTCACCATAGTCCAGCAGCGCCCTGGCCGAGAGGCGCGCTTCTTCAATGATATCGGAAAAACTGGGTGCCATGCAGGAAAAGGCTCTAAAAACCGGCGGGTGGAATGCCTAAAAATTGGCAATCACACGAGTGAAATCAAGCGTTCACACTTCCGGCGCCTTTATAGCGTTTTCCGGCGCAATGGCTTCCGGTTGGCGTGAAGAAAACGCGCCAAACAAGAATCTAAGGCCCGGCCCTGATTCAGTCAGAACCGGGCTTTAGCGGCGATGCGAACTTTGAACGCTTCGTTCACCGTACCAGACCTATATCCTAGTTCCCGATTGAAACATGCCGGCTCCGACATGACCATTTTCAAGCTCAAGCAACTGGCTTCCAGCTCCATCTATGCCGCCCGCGATGTGATTGGCTGGAACTATGATCGCACCGAACTGATCGCGGATGGCGTCGTTCACGTGGTCGGCGTCATCTTCGGGCTGATCGCCGCGACCGTGCTGGTCGTGCTCACGGCGATCTATGCCACGCCGCTCGAAGTCGTCGTGGTGTCGGTCTATGTCGCCGGACTGCTGGCGATGCTGTCGCTGTCAGCCACCTATAATCTGTGGCCGGTATCACCCACCAAATGGGTGCTGCGCCGTTTCGATCACTCGGCGATCTTCGTGCTGATCGCGGCGACCTACACGCCCCTCATCGCGGAGATGAAGCAGAGCATCTTTGCCATTGCGCTGCTGATCGGCGTGTGGTGCACCGCGATCGTCGGCATCGTGCTCAAATTGTTCTGGCCCGGCCGCTTCGACCGCTTGTCGGTCGGCCTTTATCTCGCGATGGGCTGGAGCGGCATGATGCTTTACCATACCGTGGTCACGGCGCTGCCGAAGCTGGCGCTGTGGTTCATCCTGGTCGGCGGTGCGCTGTATAGTTTCGGTGTGATCTTTCACGCCTGGCGGCGGCTTCGCTTCCAGAACGTGATCTGGCATTGCTTTGTGTTGCTCGGCGCGGCGTGCCATTATACCGCGGTGATGGATCTGGTTTTGACCTGATCTTCTAAACAGGGAGTGAGACGATGCAGGTGGCCGGCAAGGTCGTAGTCGTGACCGGTGGCGCCAACGGCATCGGCCGCGCACTCTGCGAAGCCTTTCATCGCGCGGGCGCGGCCAAGGTGGTGGTGGTCGATCTCGATCATGCCCGCGCCGAGGCGGTCGCCGCCGCGGTGGATGGCGCAGCCTTCAAATGTGACGTCGCGCAGGAACGCAATATCCGCCACGTCATCGAGGAAACCGAACAGAAATACGGACCGATCGCGCTGTTCTGTTCCAATGCCGGCATCGGTGCCGGCTTCGATCCGCTGATGGTGAATGCCGGCGGCAATTCCGATGAGCCGTGGGCGCGCAGCTGGGCGATCCACGTCATGGCCCATGTCTATGCGGCGCGGCATCTGATCCCGCGCATGAAAGCGCGCGGCGGCGGCTATTTCCTCAACACCATCTCGGCAGCCGGCTTGCTGTCACAGGTCGGAAGCCCGGCCTATTCGACGACCAAACATGCGGCGGTCGGGTTTGCCGAGAATCTGGCGATCTCGCATCGCGCCGACGGCATCAAGGTTTCGATCCTGTGTCCGCAAGGCGTCGACACCGATATGCTGCGCGGGCTGCCGAAGGGCCCGCAATCCGGCGACGGCGACCTCTCGGCAGAGCAGGTGGCCAGCGATGCGCTCGCCGGCATCGAGCGGGAAACGTTCCTGATCCTGCCGCATGCCCAAGTGCTCGGCTATATGCGCAGCAAGACCGAGAATTATGATCGCTGGATCGCCGGCATGGCGAAGATCCAGGCGAAAATGCGCGAGGCGCACGGGAAGTGACGGATTTGGCACCGTCATTCCGGGATGGTCCGAAGGACCAGACCTCAGATGCGCAATTGCGCATCGGGGAATCTCGAGGTTCCAGGTTCATCGCCGCGCGATGCCCCGGAACGACACCATCAACCCCTCTGAGCGTAGAGCATCGGCACAGCCGAATCCACCATCACCTCGATCAGGCTGGTGCCGCCATGCGCCAGGCCGCGTTCCAGTGCAGGCGCCAGCTCGGATGATCGGCTGACCCGCACCGCATGACAGCCCATGCCTTCGGCGATTAGGACAAAATCGAGTCCGGGCAAATCGAGGCCGGGCACATTGCGCACCTGCATCACCTGGCTGAACGAGCGCATCGCGCCATAGCCCGCATTGTTAATCACGACCACCGTCAGCGGCAGCTTGCGCTGCGCGGCGGTCCATAAGGCCTGGATGGAATACATAGCCGAGCCGTCGCCGATCAGGCAGACGGTGCGGACATCGGCGCGGCCGAGTGCCATGCCGACCGCGGCCGGAAGGCTGTAGCCGAGGCCGCCGCTCGCCATGGTGTAGAAGCTGTCCTGCCCGCGCATCGGCATGAATTTCTGCATTGCCGGGCGATGCGATGGCGCTTCTTCCACCAGCGCCGCCTTGTCGCCCATCGCGGTGAAGAGCGAGTGCAGCAGGTATTCGACTGGGATCGGATCGGCTGGCTGCGGGAGAGGCGGCAGCTCGCGGCCCTTCGGCGCGGTACGCGTGGTGTCGCCCATCAGGTCAAGCAGCATGGTCAGTGCCGGCTTCATGGTGGCGATGATGCTGGTGCCGATCGGAGTTGCGGCAGCCGCAGCTGCGTCGTCGGTGATCTGAAAGATTGCGGTTGTGCCGTCGAAGATCGAGGCATGGCCTTCGACATGGAATGTGAAGACCGGCGCGCCGATCACCACCACAAGATCATGCGGGCTTAAGGCCTGCGAGAGCTGTCCGGGCGAGGCGTGCAGGAAGCCCGCGAATTGCGGATGCCGCTCCGGGAAGCTGCAGCGCGCCGAGAACGGGCTGACCCAGACAGTCGCCTTGGTCTTCTCCGCGACACGCACCATCAGCTCGACGGCCTCGGCGCGATCGACCGCGGGCCCGACGACGAGTGCCGGGTTCTTGCTGGCCGCGAGTGCTGAAACGAGCGCGTTCATCGCCTCCGTCGTCGGCGCAAGCTCCCGGCTGACGGTTCGCGCTTCGACCGGTTCGGTCGGATGGGCCCAGTCATCGATCGGCACCGAAACGAAGGTCGGCCCGCACGGCGGCTGCATCGCAACGTAATAGGCGCGCGCGATTGCCGCCGGCACGTCTTCAGGCCGCGCCGGCTCGACGCTGAATTTGACGTAAGGCCGCGGAAATTCCGAAGCGCGCTCGGCATAGAGGAAGGGCTGCAGGGGCAGGATGCTGCGTGCCTGCTGGCCTGCGGTGATCACCAGGGGGGTCTGGTTGCGGTAAGCCGTGTAGATATTGCCAAGCGCGTTGCCGACGCCGGCCGCCGAATGCAGGTTGACGAAGCCGGCGTTGCGGGTGGCCTGGGCATAACCATCGGCCATGCCGATCACGGAGGCCTCCTGCAGGCCGAGCACGTAATCGATATCGTCGGGCCAATCGCTCAGGAACGGCAATTCGGTCGAGCCGGGATTGCCGAACACCTTGCGGATGCCGAACGCGCGCAACAGGTCGAGTGTGGCCTGCTTCACCGTGACGGATTTAGCGCCAGTTCTGGTCTGTTTGCTGGGCATTGTTTCCGTCCCTTCGTTCGTTTGTTATTCAGGCCTCCGTCATTCCGGGGCGATGCGGTAGCATCGAACCCGGAATCTCGAGATTCCGGGTCTGGTGCTTACGCACCATCCCGGAATGACGGAAAGCGTGTCACCACACCGCCGTGCCCTTCATCGTCGGCTGTCCCTCGGCGTTGGCCGTCCACAGCTCCATGCCGGCATCGGTCTTGTTGGCGTTGATGCTGAACTCGCTGCCTTCGAACAGCGGCTGCACGCCGCGATAGCTGAGCTTCTTCGGCGGCCGCCCATCGTGCAGCTTCGCCGCCATCTCGACGATGAGCGAGGCCTGCAACGGGCCGTGGAAGATCAGGCCAGGATACCCTTCGACCTTGGTGACATAGTCGCGGTCGTAATGGATGCGGTGGCCGTTGAAGGTCAGCGCCGAATATCGAAACAGCAGCACGGGATCGGAGACGTGGCTCTCGCGATGCTGGGCTGCCGGCGGCGGCGCGACGGGCTTGGCGGCCGCAGATTGCGATGAGCCGGATACCTCGCGGTAGACGATGTCCTGCCGCTCGCGGATGGCAAGGCCCCGCGATGTCGTCACTTCATGGGCAACCGAAACGAAACATAACGTGCCGGTGCTGCCTGCCTTCATCGTGACGTCGGCGATGCGGGAGACGCGCTTCGCCTCGTCACCAACGCGAAGGGAATCGAGGAATTCCAGCTCGCCGCCGGCCCACATCCGGCGCGGCAGCGGCACCGGCGGCAGGAAACCGCCGCGCGCGGGATGGCCGTCCGGGCCGAGCTCCGAGATCGGAAATACCGGCTGTGCCAGGCACCAATGGGTGGTGAACGGCGCGGCGTCGCCTGGCTTCGGCTCGCCGATCTCCTGGAACAGCGTTGAGCGCAGACCTTTGACGAGCTGCGCGGTGACGGTGTCGGAAGCCTCGGTGCTGCGTCCGATCCATTGACGCAGATGATCAAGATCGATCTTGTCTGTCATGGCGCTTTGGTCCCGCTGCGAGAGGCCTTCGCTTCGCCCGGCTTTTCGCCGACCGCTGGCACGGGCCCATAGTGGCGCGGCTGATCGACGACAATCGCCGCGGGCGCCGGATAGGTGACGATGCCCTTCGGCGTCTCCACCTCGATGCGGCGCAGATGCGGATGCACCGTCAGATCGGCCATGGTGTTCACTTCCGCAAAGGCGATGTCGGCATCGGCAAGCCGCGTCAGCAGTTCATCGCGGGTGAGTGTCGCGAAGCTGTCACCGACGGTCTTGTCGGTGAGCTGACGGTTGCGGACGCGCTCGACCATGTTGGCGAAGCGCGGATCGTTGGGCAGGTCCGGCTGGCCCAGCACCTCGGCGCAGAGCTTCTTCCACTCGCGCTCGCTCTGGATCGAGATCAGGATGCCCTTGCCGTCCCTGGATGCGAACACGCCATAGGGCGCGATCGAAGGATGGGCGAGGCCCATGCGCTTGGGCGGATTGCCGGCTTCGGAATTGAGCAGCGGCACGGTGAGCCAGTCTGCCATCACGTCGAACATCGAGATGCGGATGTCGGCGCCCTTGCCGGTGCGGCCTCGTCCGATCAGCGCTTCGAGAATCGCGGCGTGCGCAGTGGCGCCGGTTGCGATATCGACGATCGAAAGTCCGACGCGCGAGGGACCGTCGGGGCCGCCGGTGATCGAGGCGAGTCCGCTTTCGGCCTGGATCAGGAGATCATAGGCCTTGCGATGCGCATAGGGACCGCTGTCGCCATAGCCTGTGATGGTGCAGCAGATCAGCGCCGGATAGTCTTTCTTCAGGCGGTCGAGCGAGAAGCCGAGCTTGTCCATCGAGCCGGGTTTGAGGTTTTGAATCAGGATGTCGGCGCCGGAGATCAGCTTCTCGAGTTCGGCGCGTCCCTCCTGGCTGGCGAGATCGACGATGGCCGAGTCCTTGCCGCGGTTGAGCCAGACGAAATAGCTGCTTTGTCCTTTTGCCGCGGCGTCGTAGCCGCGGGCGAAGTCGCCCTCGGGACGCTCGATCTTGATGACATGCGCGCCGGCATCGGCCAGGCGCGAGCTGCAGAACGGCGCGGCAACCGCCTGTTCGACAGCGACGACGGTTATTCCCTCGAGCGGCAACATGGTTCTACTTCTCAATAGGAGCGGGGCATGCCGAGCACGTGCTCGGCGATGAAGGACAGCACCAGATTGGTCGAGATCGGCGCCACCTGATAGAGCCGCGTTTCGCGGAATTTGCGCTCGACATCGTATTCCTCGGCGAAGCCGAAGCCGCCATGGGTCTGGATGCACGCATTGGCCGCTTCCCAGGACGCATCAGCCGCGAGCATCTTGGCCATGTTGGCCTCGGCGCCGCAGTCGAGGCCGGCCTCGTATTTGCGGGTGGCTTCCTTCACCATCAGCTCGGCCGCGCGCATCGCGGCATAGGCCTTGGCGATCGGAAACTGGATGCCCTGATTCTGGCCGATCGGCCGGCCGAACACGGCACGCTCCTTGGCATAATTGGTCGCCTTGGCAATGAACCATTTGGCATCGCCGATGCATTCGGCGGCGATTAGGATACGTTCGGCATTCATGCCGGAGAGGATGTAGCGAAAACCCTTGCCTTCCTCGCCGATCAGATTTTCCGCCGGCACCTTCATGTCGGTGAAGAACACTTCTGTCGTGGCGTGGTTCATCAT
>Ga0310811_10007308_pt1 | contig 14140 bp, 12 predicted proteins | sample YCmetagenome_FD_207642 | JGI IMG/M metagenome (GOLD analysis project Ga0310811, IMG submission 207642) | Soil microbial communities from experimental microcosm in Duke University, North Carolina, United States - YC | ecosystem: Engineered > Artificial ecosystem > Soil microcosm > Unclassified ...
TGACCTGGGGCGACCGCCTGTCGCCGTCGACCTGGAACGGCGTGACGACCGTGCTGCTCGGCAATTGCGGCGTCGGCTTCGCGCCCTGCCACGACGACCAGCACGACATGCTGATCAACCTGATGGAAGGCGTGGAGGACATTCCCGAGGTCGTCCTGAGCGAGGGCCTGCCGTGGAACTGGCACAGCTTCCCGGACTACCTCGATGCGCTGGCCCAGCGCTCCTACGACGCCGACGTGGCGACGCAGGTGCCGCACGCCGCCCTGCGCGTCTACGTGATGGGTGATCGCGGCGCGAACCGCGAGCCTGCGACCGAGCAGGACCGCCGGCGCATGGCGCAACTCACGGCCGAAGGGCTGAAGGCGGGCGCGTTCGGCTTCTCGACCTCGCGCACGCTCAATCACAAGGCGGCTGACGGCCGGCACATCCCGACCCTGCGGGCGGAGGAGGCCGAGCTGACGACGATCGCCCACGCCATGCGCGACACCGGCATGGGCTGGCTGCAGATCGTCTCGGACTTCGAGGACCAGCAGGGCGAGATCGGCCTGTTCCGGCGACTGGCGCGCGAATCGCGCCGGCCGGTCACGATCAGCCTGCTGCAGCAGCACGGCCAGCCCGACGGCTGGCGCGCGCTGATGGGCCAGATTGACGAGGCGAATGCCGAGGGCCTGCGCATCACCGCGCAGATCCGCTCGCGGCCGACCAGCGTGCTGCTCGGGCTCGAGCTGTCGCAAAATCCGTTCATCCACCGGAAAAGCTACAAGCAGATCGGCCGCCTGCCGTTCCCCGAGCGGCTTGCCCGCCTGCGCGATCCCGAGTTGCGCGCCCGCATCCTGTCCGAGAGCTTCGACGGACCGGCGCGAGCCAGGCGCATCGAACGCTGGGACCGCATGTATCCGTTCATCGATCCGCCCGAGTACGAGCCGAAGGCCGAGAACAGCATCGCCGCCCGCGCCGAGCGCGAAGGCCGGTCGCCGGAGGAGGTGGCCTACGATCTCCTGATCGAGGGCGATGGCCGTAACATGCTCTACCTGCCGGTCACCAACTACGCGTCGGGCAACCTCGACGTGGTCGCCGAGATGCTGGCCGCGCCGAATACCCTGGTCGGTCTGGGCGACGGCGGCGCGCATGTCGGCATCATGTGCGACGCGACCGCCACCAGCTTCACGCTGACCCATTGGACCCGCGACCGCGGCCGCGGCTCGCTGTTCCCGGTGGCGTGGGCGGTGAAGCGGCTGACGTCGGACAATGCGCGCGAAATGGGGCTCGCCGACCGCGGCCTACTCAAGCCCGGCCTGAAGGCCGACCTCAACGTGCTGGACTACGACAACATGCGCCTGCGCCGACCCGAGGTGGTCTACGACCTGCCGGCCGGCGGCAAGCGCCTGATCCAGCGCACCGAGGGTTTCGATGCGACGGTCGTCTCAGGCGAGGTCGTCTACCGCCACGGCGAGGCGACCGGTGCGCTACCTGGCCGCCTCGTGCGCGCCGGCAACCGGTGAGAAGGTGTTGCGTTCTTCTCGTGAGGGAATGTCGATGCTGAACAGAATAGCCGCAGCGGCCCTGGCCGCCCTCCTTCTTGCTGCGCCCGCGATGGCAGCCCAGTCAGGGGTTTTCACCTGGACCGGATATGGCCTGAACGTCCCGGGAAGCGGCAAGTGCCCGACCTACAAGATGACCATCGACGTCACGGTCAACGGCACGGATGTGCAGGGCCGCTTCCAGCAGGAAGGCCGTCCGGAGCGGAACTTCAAGGCGACGATGGGCGCCGACATGAAGTTCAAGACGACCGCTATCGTGGGCGGCGGCAACACGATGGATGTCGTGGGCTCCCTCAAGGAGGGCGCCTCGACGATCATGCTCGACGGCTACTGCCTGTTTAAGGGCCCGCTCACGAAGAAGTAGGGGCCATCGTCGTCGGTCCTGTCAGCCGATCCAGAACGTGTCGGGCTTGTAGAGCCCGATATATCCGCCCGGGTCCCAGGCCCAGTAGCCTTTCTCCGGGAAGTTGCGCACTTTCTTGCTGGTCGTCAGCGGTTGGCCCACCGAATTCACCGTGCCGATCGAGAAGACCTGCTCGGCGTTGATCGTCAGGATATCGTCCCATGCCTTGCGCCGCTCGGCGGCGTCGGTCGAGTGCTCCCACTGGTGCAGCAGCTCGAGCAGCTTCTTGCCTTCCTCGGTGTCGCAGGCCTCGCCCTGCTTGCCATGCGATTCGATGTAGAGGCCCCACTTCGGCCATTGCAGACCGCCCTGCATGGTCGGCGCGAACTCCCTCGGGCTGGTGTCGACCGTCGGCGCGGCCGTGGTCACGCCAGCATAGGCGGTCATGATCGCCTCGCCGGACGTGGTGCGAAGGCGGAAGTTGTCGGTGGTCTGTGCCCGGAGCTCGACGCGGATGCCGACCTTCTTCCAGTGGTCCCTGACCAGGAGCATGTTGTCGACCTCGTCGGCCTTCTCGCTGGAGTGCTCGAGGGCAATCAGCGCCGGCCGGCCGTTGGGCAGCAGGCGGATGCCATCGCCGCCCTTCTTGTTGAGCCCGACCTCGTCGAGCAGCTTGTTGGCCGCGTTGACGTCGTAGGCGGCCCACTTTGTGGCGAGTTCGGGCCGGAATAGCGGCGAGCGCGGCATGATGGTGTTGGCCGATGGCTTCGCTTGGCCGTTGTAGAGCACCTCGCTCAGCTCCTCGCGGTCGATCGCCAGCGACAGTGCGCGGCGGAAACGGACATCGCGGTTGAGCTTCCGCCAGGTCTCATCGGCGGCGTTCATGTTGGGATAGAAGGCGACCTCCGAGCCCGACCCTTTCTCCCACAGCACCACCTTGATGCCGGACTTCTTCGAGGCGTCGCGCAGGAAGGTGTAGTCGCGCAGGCCGAGATAGCGCGGCTGCAGGTCCGATTCGCCGAGCCCCGCCTTGGCCGGTATCAGGTTGGACGCGACCACCGTGAAGGTGACCCTGTCGAAGTAGGGCAGCTGCACGCCCTTTTCGTCGATCCGGTAATAGAAGGGGTTGCGCTCGAACACGAAGCGCTGCGACGGCGGTGGCGTCACGAGCTTCCAGGCATTGAGCGTCGGCAGGTCCACGTTGTCGTTGCCGTACATCGCGTCCTGACGCCGGAAGACGTTGGCCCAACGGCTGCCGATGTGAGCCTTCAGGATCTCCTCTTCGGGCGTGTACTTGCCGTGAAGCGTCTTGAGGTAATGCGCCGGCCGGAACAGGAAGAGGGGTGCCGCGCGCGCCTGGCTTTCGATGAAGTAGGGATTGGGCTTGTCCCAGCTGTAGCGGATCGTCAGTTCATCGATGATCTCGACCTTGGGCGGCTTGCCGTCGACCAGGAGTTCGACGGACGGTCCGCGAGGCGACAGGTCGCTGTTGTTGGCGACATCCTCCCAGAAGAAGCGGAAATCCTCGGTGGTGAACGGCTTGCCGTCCGACCACTTGTGACCGGCGCGCAGCTTCAAGGTGAACTCGCGGTTGTCCTTGGCCTCGTAGCTCTCGAGGATGTCGGGCTGCAGCTTGAACTGGTCGTCGTACACGATGAGCCGCGAATTGGAGTAGAGCGTCATCAGGCGGGTGTCCCGTGCCTGTGCCACCAGCATGTTGACCTCGCCGCCCGGCTTGCCCACGCCGTCGGCGCCGGCGAAACGCTTCACGATCGACGGCGCGTCGGGAATGCGCTTGTCGACTGCCGGCAGGGAGCCCGCCTTCACCTGATCGGCGAGGCTCGGCGTTTCCTGCATCTTGATCGTGGGAGCCGCCCGGGCGATCGCTGGCGCCAAGACCGTGAGGGCTAAGCCCGCGGTAAAATCGCGTCGCTTCATCGTGAGGCCTCTTCCCATTATTCGTTGGAAAGACGGTCCGATACTGGACGGCTCTCAGCAAGACTGAAAAATTGCCGCATCACCTCGTCGCGGGCATGTAACCTTTCAGCGCGCGATCTGCGGGTCGCACCGCCAGCGTGTCAGGCGTTGTGGGCGCGGTTCAGGCGCTCGAAGCCCTCGGCGAGGTCGGTCTTCAGGTCTTCGACATCCTCGAGGCCGATATGGACGCGCAGCACGTGCTTGTCCTTGGGCCACGGCACGGCCGAGCGGTAGTTGTCGGGGTGCGCGGGGATCAGCAGGCTCTCGTAGCCGCCCCACGAGGCGCCCATGCCGAAGATATCCATGCCGTCGAGCATCGCCGCGACCGCCTTCTTGCTGGTGCCGTCGCGCAGCGTGAACGAGAACAGGCCCGACGAGCCCTGGAACTGCTTCTTCCAGTTGTCGTGACCGGGGCAGTCGGGCAGGGCAGGATGCAGCACCTTGTCGACCTCGGGCCGGGTCTTCAGCCAGTGGGCGATGTGGATGCCGCTCTTCTCGTGATGACGCAGGCGCACGGCCATAGTGCGCAGGCCGCGCAGCGCGAGATAGCTGTCGTCGGGCGCGGCGTGGAAGCCGAAGTTCTGGCACGCCGTCTTGGCGGTCTCGAACATGGCGCGGTCGCGGCAGGAGATGATGCCCATCATCGCGTCGGAATGGCCGACGATGTACTTGGTGCCGGCGTGGACTGACAGATCACAGCCATGGTCGAACGGCTTGAAGTAGAGCGGGGTGGCCCAGGTATTGTCGATCAGCACCGCCGCGCCGTGCTTCTTGGCGATTGCCGCGATCGTGTCGACGTCCTGCACCTCGAAGGTCTGCGAGCCCGGCGCCTCGAGATAGACGACCTTGGTGTTGGGCTTGATCAGCTTCTCGATGCCGGCGCCGATCATCGGATCGAAGAAGGTCGTCTCGACGCCGAAGCCCTTGAGCGTGGTATTGGCGAAGCGGCGCGCCGGGCCGTAGCAGTTGTCTGTCAGCAGCATGTGGTCGCCGGTCTTGAGGAAGCCGACGATCGCGCCGGTGACCGCGGCGAGGCCGGACTGCACGGCGATCGAGCGGTACGCGCCCTCGATCGCGGCGACTGCATCTTCCAGGGCCTTCTGCGTCGGCGTGCCGTTGCGGCCGTAGCCGAAGCCCTCGAACGGCACGCGGTTCTCGAACTTCTCCATGGTCGGGGAGAGGATGGTCGAGGCGTGATAGACGGGCGGATTGACGATGCCGAAGTTGTTCTCGGGATCGCGGCCGGCGACGGCCAAAACAGTGTCGGGACGGGTATAAGTTTTCTTCGCGGTCATGAATCCGACTATGGCACAGCCGTCACTTCGGCGGCCACCGATAGATGTCCGACTACAGGGCGCACGAAGCGGTTCGTCATTTCGCCGGCGGCGTGAGTCCGATGCGGCCACCGATCATGCGGTCGAGCAGGCGTTTGGGCAGCACGGTGGTCATGAGCTGCTGCATCGCGTTCGGTGTCACGGTGTAGCGCGTTCTGGGCTTGGCCGCGGTGAGGCCGGTCAACACCGCTTCGCCAATCTTCTCCGGCGGCAGACCTTTGGCAGCGTTGGCCAGCATGAAGACCTTCATCTTTTCCAAGGCGGCAGCGTAGGGCGTGTTGGCGAAGGGCTCGATGGCGACCTCGGTCTTGTCCCATATGGGCGTCACGACCGCGCCTGGTGCCACGATGACGACGTCGATGCCGAACAGCATCAGCTCGCGGCGCAGCGCTTCGGACAGGCCTTCGACGGCAAACTTGGAGGCGGCGTAGGGGCCGGCGAACGGCAGCGCGTTGCGGCCGCCGACCGAGGAGATCATGACGATGCGGCCCGGCGCGCCTTGGCGGCTGCGGTCGGCGCCGAGCAGCGGCGCGAAAGCCTGCGTGACGATCAGCAGGCCGGTCACGTTGACGGCAAGCTGCTTCTCGAAGTCTTCGACATTCAGGTAGATCAGCGGTCCGGCGACGGCGATGCCGGCATTGTTGACCAGCCCGGCCAGCGTCTTGCCCGCCAGCGCCTGCTCGACGGTCAGGGCGGCATTGGCGACTGCGACCTGGTTGGTGACGTCAAACAAGAGCGGCGTGACGTTGGCGCCGAACTCCTTGGTGAGCCGCTCGGCGTCGGCCGGCTTGCGGACGCTGCCGAAGACATGGAAGCCCGCGGCCGTGAGTACCTTCACGCAGCCCCAGCCGATGCCGGTCGAGGCTCCCGTGACGACGACGGAGTTCCTGGCCACCGTGTGCTCCCCACAACTACAGGAAGCTCTTATACATCCGAACTCCCCATAAACAGTGTCCCACCCGTTGAGCGGGTGGGACACGAAGAACGGCATGGGCGTGCCATCCTTACTGGTGTGGGCAGGGAACTCCGACGTACCGTTGCTCGGCATTGGAGTAGGCAACCGTCCCACAGGGCGCCTTGCCGCTCGCGTCGGCCTTCGGTGTCGGCGCCGTGCAAGGCACGCCGACGTACCTTTGTTCCGTATTTGAGTAGGCAACTGGCCCACAGGGCGACTTACCACTCGCGTCGGCCTGCGGTGTCGGCGCCGCGCAGGGCACGCCGACATACTTTTGCTCGGCGTTTGAGTAAGCTACTGCCCCACACTTTGCTGGTGCTGCTGTGGGCTGCGCTTGCGATTGAGCCGGAGCCAATGCCAGCGAAGCCATGGTTGCAAGAGATGCTGCAACGATACTCAACGCGAAGTAACGCATTTCTGCCTCCTTCTGCTATGAGAACCCTCACGGTCGACGCGTTGGCCGAGGGTGTCAAGGCAGAAGGGCAAGTCCAAAAGAAATCGGATGCGGTCCTTCTGGATTATTGACCGGTGACGATCGGCGTGTCGGTGCGGCCGCCCCATTCGGTCCATGAGCCGTCGTAGATCGCTGCTTCCGGCCCGCCGGTAAGATAGAGCGCAAGGCCAACTACACAGGCTGTGACACCCGAGCCGCAGCTCGCCGTGACCTTCCGGGTAGGATCGATCCCCGAAGTGGCGATGCGGGCCTTGAGAGCCGCATCCGGCAACATGGTGCCGGTCTTGGCGTCGAGCAGGTCGTTATAGGGCAGATTGAATGCGCCCGGCATATGGCCGCTGCGCAGGCCGGCGCGCGGCTCGGGCACCTCGCCGCGGAAGCGATTGGCCGCGCGGGCGTCGACGACCTGTTCGCGCTTGCTGTCGAGCAGGCCGCGCACGTCGTCGATCGAGCGCACCAAGGTGTTGTCGAGCCGCGCCGTGAAGTGGCGCTCGCGCGGTGGCGTCGGGTCATCTGTGACCGGCCGGCCCTCGGCCATCCACTTCGGCAGGCCGCCATCGAGCACCGCCACGTCCTTGTGACCCATCGCTCGGAACATCCACCAGACGCGGCAGGCGCCGGTCATCGGCGTGGTGTCGTAAACGATGATCTTATTGCCGTCGCCGAGGCCCAGCTTGCGGACCCGCGAGGAGAATTTCTCGGCAGAAGGCAGCATGTGCGGCAGCGGGCTCGCGGTGTCGGCGATTTCGTCGATGTCGAAAAACACCGCACCCGGGATGTGCTGGTTCGCAAACTCGGCCTTGGGATCGCGCTTCTGCGCCGGCAGGTAGAACGAGCCGTCGACGAGGCGGATGTCGGGCGCGTCGAGATGGGCCGCGAGCCAGTCGGTGCTGACGAGGGCGTCGGGACGGGCGTACGGCATGTCGGATCCTCTCTTACGGCAGCGCGATGATGAACCGGCGGTTCATCTTGCCCTTGTTCTCGACCTTGATGCACTCGACGCGGCCGATCTCGGCGGTGCGCGCGACATGCGTGCCGCCGCAGGCCTGCAGGTCGACGCCTTCGATCGACAGGAGCCGCACGCGGCCCTGACCCATCGGCGGGCGCACGCTCATGGTCTTGACCAACTCGGGCCGTGACGTGAGTTCCTCGTCGGTCACCCATTGCGGCACCACCGGATGGTCGAGGCTGAGGATCTTGTTGATCTCCTCGGTCACCCATTCCTTGGTCGGCACCTCGCCCTCGAGGTTGAAGTCGAGCCGGCTCTTGTCGGCATTGACCTGGCCGCCGGTAACGTTGCCCTTGATGACCGCCGACATGACATGCAGCGCGGTGTGCATGCGCATGTGCTTGTAGCGGCGCTCCCAGTCGAGCTCGCAGCGGACCTGGGTGCCGACCGCGGGCTTGGGCGCATCGGGTGCGAGGACGAGCAGCACGTCGTTGCCGTCGGCCTTGACCGTGTCGGCGACCTTGGCCTCGCCGCCGTCCCAGTGCAGCACGCCGGTGTCTCCGGGCTGGCCGCCGCCGGTCGGATAGAAGATGGAGCGATCGAGCCGCACGCCGCGATCCTCGACCGCGGTCACCGTGGCGTCGGCCTGCTTGAGATAGGCATCCTGCCGAAAGAGTTCTTCAACCATGACAAGGATTTAGGCCCGGGCGAGCCGCGCTGCAACGTCCTTGGCCGAGGGCATGGAGGGAGCGGCGCCCAGCGTCTCGACCGAGCAGGCGGCCGCCGCGCAGGCGTAGCGCGCCGCTTCAGCCGGTACGACACCTTCCGCCAGCTTGACCGCCAGCGCACCGACGAAGCAGTCGCCGGCGCCAGTCGTGTCGACGACCTTGGCGGTGAAGCCCGGAATGTTGGTGTGGCCTTCCTTCGTGACCACCACAGCGCCCCGGGGGCCGAGCGTCGCGATCACCGCGCGCGGCCCGCGCTGGCGGAGCCGCTCGCAAGCCTCGGCAATTGCACGACGGCTGCTGGTGGCGCGCAGCGCAACGCCCGTCGCCTGGGCAAGTTCGATCTCGTTCAGCACCGCGATGTCGACGCATTTCAGCATTTTGGCCGGATGGGGAAGGAACGGCGCCATGTTCAGCACCGTCCGGGCGCCGGCATGCCGCGCCTGCATCATCAGCGCCTGCGTGGTCTCGACCGGGGTCTCGAACTGCGCGACCCAGACCTCGTCGCTGCGCGCCTTGCCGCGCACCATGGCGCTGGTGAAATGATGGTTGGCGCCAGACGCGACGGTGATCGCGTTGTCGCCCTCGGCAACCTGGATCAGCGCCAGGCCGGTCGCGTGCTGGCGCAAGGTGCGCACGCCCGAGCTGTCGACATCGCTGTCGGCCAGGAAGCCGCGCAGGGTGTTGCCGAAGGCATCGTGGCCGACCGCGCCCATCATCGCCGTCGAGGCGCCGAGCCGCGCTGCGGCGACTGCCTGGTTCAGCCCCTTGCCGCCCGGCAGGAACGAGACCTTGGCGCCGAGCAGCGTCTCGCCGGCATGCGGCCGCCGCATGCTCTCGACGACCACGTCCATGTTGAGGCTGCCGCAGACGACGACACGGCTCATCGCGGCAGGCTCATTTCATCCAATGCGGGATCGGCAGGTTCTTCTCGCGCAGGAAGGCGGGATTGAACAGCTTGGACTGATAGCGGCTGCCGCCGTCGGCCAGTATGGTGACGATCGTCTTGCCCGGTCCGAGCTCCTTGGCGAGCTTCATCGCGCCGACGATGTTGATCGCCGTCGAGCCGCCCAGCACCAAGCCCTCGTGCTCGATCAGGTCAAACAGGACGGGCAGGGCTGCCTCGTCGGTAATCTGGTAGGCGGTGTCAATGGGCACGTCCTTGAGATTGGCCGTGACGCGGCCTTGGCCAATGCCCTCGGTGATCGAGTTGCCTTCGGCTTTCAGCTCGCCATGGTCATAGTAATTGTAGAGCGCCGAGCCCATCGGATCGCTGAGTGCGATCTTGACGCCCTTGTTGCGTTCCTTCAGGGCCAGCGCCACGCCGCCCAGGGTGCCGCCGCTGCCGACCGAGCAGGTGAAGCCGTCGACCTTGCCGTTGGTCTGCTCCCAGATCTCGGGACCGGTGGTGCGGTAGTGGCCGTCGCGGTTGGCGACGTTGTCGAACTGGTTGGCCCAGATCGCGCCGTTCGGTTCCTTTTCGGCGATCTCCTTGGCAAGCGTTTCGGAGTAGCGCACGTAGTTGCCGGGATTGGCGTAGGGCAGGGCGGGGACCAACCTCAGGTCGGCGCCGCAGAGGCGCAGCATGTCCTTCTTCTCCTGGCTCTGCGTCTCGGGCATCACGATCACCGAGCGGTAGCCGCGCGCATTGGCGACCAGGGCGATGCCGATGCCGGTGTTGCCGGCGGTACCCTCGACGATCACGCCGCCGGGCCTGAGCCTGCCGTGCTTCTCGGCGTCCTCGATGATCGCGAGCGCGGCGCGGTCCTTCACCGAACCGCCGGGATTGAGGAACTCGGCCTTGCCATAGATCTCGCAGCCCGTCGCGGCCGACGCGGCCTTGAGCTTGATCAGCGGCGTATTGCCGATGCTGTCGATGAAACCCGACCGGACGTTCATTTCACTCTCACTTCGTCCCTGCACGCGCTCCCGGATCGACCGTAGCCCAAAGGCTTGCGCTAACGCCAGCGCTTGCGCACCTCGTCGCGATGCAATGCCAGCCACTGCAGAGCGATCACACCGACCGCATTGTCGACCTCGTTGCGCTCGACCATCGCGTAGGCGTCCGCAAAAGGCATCACCTTGACCAGGATGTCCTCGTGCTCCTCGGCGAGACCGAACACGCCGCCAGCCTCGGAGCTGTCGATACGGCCGAGGAAGATCTGACACGCCTCCGAGCAGGCGCCGGGCGTGAGCATCACGTTCTGGATCGGGATCAGCTCGCCGACCTTGATACCCGCTTCCTCGACGGTCTCGCGGCGGATCATGATCTCCGCCGTCTCCTTCTCCTCGATGATCCCGGCGACGACCTCCCAGGTCCAGGGATGGCGTCCCGCGACATAGGCGCCGGCCCGAAACTGACGGATCAGCACCACCTCGTCGCGGCCCGGGTCGTACATCAGCACGCCGCCCGCCTGGCCGCGCTCGAACACCTCGCGGCTGACCTCGCCGCTCATGCCACCCTTGTGCAACGTGTGTCGGAAGAAATAGCGGACGACCTTGAAGTAACCCTGAAACGCAACCTCTTGGCGGACAATCTCCGCCGTCTCCTTGCTCATCACGCCACTCCGTCGTAGGCCTTTTGCAGGGCCGCGATGTCGAGCTTCTTCATCTGCATCATCGCCTTCATCGCACGCTCCGACTTGGCCGACACGCCCGATTTCCACATCTCCATCGCCTGTATCGGCACGACCTGCCAGGACACGCCGTACTTGTCCTTCAGCCAGCCGCAGGCCTGCGCCTTGGGATCACCGCCGGCGCCGAGCTTGTCCCAGAAGTAGTCGATCTCCTGCTGGCTGTCGCAATAGACGATCAGCGAGACCGCCTCGTTGAACTTGAACTGCGGGCCGCCGTTCAGCGCCAGGAACTCGACGCCATCCAGGACAAAATTCACCGTCAGCACGCGCCCTTCCGGCTGGCCGTGGATATCGAAGCCTTCCTTGCCATAGTGGGTGACTGCGCCCATGCGCGAGTTCTTGAAGATCGAGACGTAGTATTTCGCCGCGTCCTCGGCCTGTTTGTCGAACCACAGGCAGGGCGAAATCTTCTGCACGTTGGCCATGGCATCCTCCTCAACGAGCAACGGCGCGTTCCAGTGAGAACGCGCCGTTGCGGAAGGTGGCTCCGGAGGCAGGGTTCGAACCTGCGACCCGGCGATTAACAGTCGCCTGCTCTACCGCTGAGCTACTCCGGAAGAATTCTGTCGCGGCCGGCGGTATGACGGCCTGCGAGGGGGCGTCTTTTGGCAGAGCGTCCGTAAGGAGGCAAGTGCACAAAGTGCGACCCGCCCAATCCCCGTGGGCGTGGAGGCCTGGGCCGGAATCGAACCGGCATAGACGGATTTGCAGTCCGCTACATAACCACTCTGCCACCAGGCCGGCGCGAGGAACGGCGGTGCTATACGCATGGGGCGCCGGTGGGGTCAAGCTTGGCCCGCGACCGCACGGCCTTTGACGCTCTTGGGCGCTACTGCCTATAAACACCCAACATTTTGGGGTCAGACTTCGATGACGGACTTTGCGCTCGCACGTCGCAATATGATCGACGGCCAGCTCCGGCCCAACCGCGTTACCAACACCCAGCTTCTCACGGCCGTCGCCGACCTGCCGCGCGAGCGCTTCCTGCCCGACGGCCTGCGCTCGCTCGCCTACGCCGATGACGACGTGCCGCTGGGCAACGGCCGCTACCTGATGGAGCCGATGATCCTGGCCCGCCTGATCCAGACCCTGCAGGCGCGGGCCGAGGACCGGGCGCTGGTGGTGGCGTCGGGGGCGGGCTACGGCACGGCGCTTTTGGCACGCCTGGTGAAGTCGGTGGTGGCGCTGGAGTCGGACGCCGCGCTGGCCGGTTCGGCCGAGCAGACCATCAAGGCACTGGGCATCACCAACGTCCGCCATGTCACCGGCAAGCTGGAAGCGGGCGTCCCGTCGCCCGGCGAGCCGTACGACGTCATCCTGATCGAAGGCGCAGTGCAGCATGTTCCGCCGGCGATCATCGACCAGCTGGCCGAGGGCGGCCGTCTGGCGACCGTGATCGCGGCACCGTCGGCCGGCGTCCTGGGGCTGGCGCAGCTCATCGTGAAGGAGGGCGGCGTCGCCTCGGGGCGGCCGATCTTCGACGCCGGCACGCCCGCTTTGCCGGGTTTCGCGTCGCCGCCGCGCTTCACGTTCTAAAGAGTTCCCATCGGGGTCAGTTGTGGGACTACCCATGGTGGCTCGCGCGATGTTAGGCTCAGGCAGATGAGGGTAGTTTCCATGCGTATCCGGCCCGAAACGAGGCTCGCTTGCGCCGCCGTGCTGTGCGCGCTCGCGGTTGGACCGGGTGCGATCTCCAGTGCACGGGCGCAGAGCCTGGTTCAGGCGCTGTCGACCACCTACAACAGCAATCCCGACCTGCTGGCCCAGCGGGCCGTCCTGCGGCAGACCGATGAGACGCTCGCCCAAGCGGTGGCCAACTGGCGTCCCAGGATCTCGCTGTCGCTCGAATACAACAAGATCGAGGCCGATTCGGTCCCGGTGGCAACCACCAACCGCTACCTGATCCTGAACGGCCGGACGTCGACGCTGTCGATCACCCAGCCGATCTTCCGCGGCGGCAAGACCACCGCCGACACCAAGACCGCCCAGGCCAACATCCAGGCTCAGCGCGCCACGCTGTCCGACACCGAGCAGTCTGTCCTGCTGCAGGCCGTCACGGCCTACGCCGATCTGGTGCGCGACGTCGGCATCGTCGATGTGCGCCGGAACAACGTGAAGGTGCTGGTCCAGCAGCTCGACGCCACCCGCGAGCGCTTCCGGGTCGGCGAACTCACCATCACCGACGTGTCGCAGGCCGAGGCCCGCCTCGAGCAGGCCAAGGCCGACCTGGTGCAGGCCGAGGCGCAGGTCCGCGTCGACCAGGCCGCCTTCCAGCGCGCCATCGGCGTCCCTGCCGGGAAGCTGGGCGACCTGCCGCTGATCGGCGCCCTGCCGTCCAGCGAAGAGGAATGCGTGGCGCTCGCCATGGACTACGCCCCGAAGGCGGTCAGCGCCCAGCACCGCATCACCGCGGCGAGCTACGGCGTCAACAGCGCGATCTCGACGCTGCTGCCGACGGTCAACCTGGTGGGCTTCATGCAGTACCAGCAGGACCTGCAGTTCCCGAACGACCAGTACTACCAGTACGGCGTGCGCCTGCAGGCGACCGTGCCGATCTACCAGAACGGCAGCGAATGGTCGGCCATCCGCCAGGCCAAGGAACTGGTCGGCCAGCGCCGCAACGAGCTCGACAGTGCCCGCCGGACAGCGGCGCAGAACGTGATCTCGTCCTGGCGCAACCTCGATTCGGCCCGCTCGCGCATGATCTCCTTCGCCGCCCAGGTGAAGGCCAACGACGTCGCTCTGAACGGCGTGCGCCAGGAAGCGCTGGTCGGCTCGCGCACTACCCTCGACGTGCTGAACGCCGAGCAGGAGCTGCTGAACAGCCAGGTCAATCTGATTTCGGCCAAGCATGACGTGCAGGTGAACTATTACGGCGTGCTCTCCGGCATCGGCCGCCTGACGGCGCGCACCCTGGGATTGCCGGTCGAGTACTACGACGAGGAGAAGTATTACAAGGAAGTGGGCTCGCGCTGGATCGGATGGGGCAGCGCCGGCCAGGTCGACACGCCGACCGTCGCGGGGAGCAGTAAATGAGCGACGCCAGGGGCGGGAACAACGACCCTTCGATGGACGACATCCTTGCTTCTATCCGTAAGATCATCTCGGACGACGAGGCGCGCGCCCAGGTGAGCGGCGGCGCCACTGCGCCGGCCGCCGGCAAGCGCGATGACGTGCTGCTGCTGACCGACCTGGTCGAGGAGCCGCCTGAGGAGATGCCCCCGGC
>Ga0310811_10007309_pt1 | contig 14139 bp, 13 predicted proteins | sample YCmetagenome_FD_207642 | JGI IMG/M metagenome (GOLD analysis project Ga0310811, IMG submission 207642) | Soil microbial communities from experimental microcosm in Duke University, North Carolina, United States - YC | ecosystem: Engineered > Artificial ecosystem > Soil microcosm > Unclassified ...
TGTACAAGAACGGCCTGTCGCTGGAAGAAGCGAAGGTGCAGCTGCGCGAACTCGCGTCGGCCGGCGGCGACGGCGATGCGCCGGTGCACACGCTGCTCGCGTTCGTCGAAGCGTCGCAACGCGGCATCATCCGCTAACCGATGGCATTGCAACCCAGTCCGCTGCGCGTCGCGATGGTGGCCGGCGAGCCGTCCGGCGACCTGCTGGCGGCGTCGCTGCTCGACGGTCTCGCGAGCCGTTTGCCGGACGCCACCCAGTACTACGGGATCGGCGGCCCGCGCATGATCGCCACGGGTTTCGACGCCCACTGGCCGATGGAGAAGCTGACGGTGCGCGGCTATGTCGAAGCGCTGCGGCACATCCCCGAGATTCTCGGTATTCGCAACGAGCTGAAGCGCCAGCTGCTGGCCGAGCCGCCGTCCGTGTTCGTCGGCGTGGATGCGCCCGATTTCAACTTCGGGCTCGAGCACGCACTGCGCGACGCGGGTATTCCGACCATTCACTTCGTCTGTCCGTCCATCTGGGCGTGGCGCGGCGGACGCATCAAGAAGATCGCCAAAGCGGTCGATCACATGCTGTGCGTGTTCCCGTTCGAAACGGCGCTGCTGGAAAAGGCGGGCGTGGCGGCGTCGTACGTGGGGCATCCGCTCGCCGACGAAATCCCGCTCGTGCCCGACACGCTCGGCGCGCGCCGTGCGCTCGGCCTCGTGCAAGAGGGTCCGATCATCGCGGTGCTGCCGGGCAGCCGGCGCTCGGAAATCGACCTGATCGGTCCGACTTTTTTCGCCGCGATGGAAATGATGCAGCACCAGGAGCCCGCTCTGCGCTTCGTGATGCCGGCGGCCACGCCGGCCTTGCGCGAGATGCTGCGGCCGCTGGTCGAGGCGCATCCGGGGCTCGCGCTGACCATCACGAACGGCCAGGCGCAGCTTGCGATGACCGCCGCCGACGCGATCCTCGTAAAGAGCGGCACCGTCACGCTCGAAGCCGCGCTGCTGAAAAAGCCGATGGTCATTTCGTACAAGGTGCCCTGGCTGACCGGCCAGATCATGCGCCGCCAGGGCTATCTGCCGTATGTCGGCCTGCCGAACATTCTGGCGGGGCGTTTCGTGGTGCCGGAGATCCTGCAGCACTTCGCCACGCCGCAGGCGCTCGCCGAAGCCACGCTGAAACAGTTGCGCGACGAGGCCAACCGGCGCACGCTGACGGAAATCTTCACGGAGATGCATCACGTGCTGAAGCAGAACACCGCGCAGCGTGCGGCGGAAGTCGTGGCGAGCGTCATCGAAAAGCGGACGGCGCGGCCGTGACCACGGCACGCGCAACCCGCCGCAAGACCGCTACCGTCGCTGGAGCGGCGATGCGGCAGGCCGGCCTGAACTTCGAGACGGCGGACGACATCGTCTGCGGCGTCGACGAAGCAGGGCGCGGGCCGCTGGCAGGTCCGGTCGTCGCGGCAGCGGTGATTTTCGACCCGGCGAGGCCAATGATCCGCGGGCTCGACGATTCGAAAGTGCTTACCGCGAAAAAGCGCGATGAGCTGTACGACAAGATCGTCGACCGGGCGCTCGCCTATTGCATCGCGTCGGCCACGGTCGAGGAAATCGATTCGCTGAACATCCTGCACGCCACCATGCTGGCGATGAAGCGCGCCGTCGAAGGCCTGTCGGTCGTGCCCACACTGGTGAAGATCGACGGCAATCGCTGTCCGACGCTGAGCATCCGCAGCGAAGCGGTGATCGGCGGCGACGCGCTCGTCAAGAGCATTTCAGCGGCGTCGATCCTGGCCAAAGTCACGCGCGACCGGATGCTGCTCGAGTTGCATCAGAGCTATCCGGTGTATGGCTTCAACGCCCATGCCGGCTACGGCACTCCGCAGCATCTGGCGGCGCTGCGCGAGCATGGACCTTGCGAACATCATCGGCGCTCGTTCGCGCCGGTGCGCGAAGCGCATCTGCGCTTCGGCACAGGCGCGCCGCTGCCGGCCGTTGACATGATCGTCATGCCCGGCACGCTCGCAGACACGATCCCCGACGAAGACGCGTTCGGCGAATACAGCGGCACCTGAACATCACCCGAGCGCCGCGAGCGGTCTCACGCGTCGCTCATTCTTTTCCTCATTCTCACCGTCTTCGCTGCCTGTGAAAGCCATCACCTCGCGGGACAATCCGCTCTACAAGCGCCTGAAGGCATTGGCCGGGTCGACGCATCAACAGCGTCGCAGCGGCCACGCGTTGCTCGAAGGGTTTCATCTCGCGGGCGCGTATCTCGATGTCGCGGGTCAGCCGGAAATGTGCATCGTCACCGACGGTGCATTGCGGCACGACGAAGCGCAAGCGATCGTGGCGCGCCTCGAAGATCATCGCATCGTGACGTTGCCGGACGCGCTGTTCGGCCAGTTGTCGAACGTCGTGCATGGGGTCGGCATTCTGTTGCTGGTCGAAAAACTCGACACGCCACTGCCCGCGAGAGTCGCGCAGACCTGCCTCGTGCTCGACGGTGTGCAGGATGCGGGCAATGTCGGTTCGATCCTGCGCAGCGCGGCCGCCGCCGGCATCCAGCAGGTGTTCTGCGCGCCGGGCACGGCGTACGCGTGGTCGTCGAAAGTGTTGCGCTCGGGCATGGGCGCGCACTTCCTGTTGCAGATTCATGAGGATGTCGAAGCGCTCGCGCTGATTGAGCGCCTCGCGGTGCCTGTTGTCATTACGGATTCGCACGGCGCCGAGGCGATCTACGATTGCGATCTGAGCGGACCGCTCGCGTGGGTGTTCGGCAACGAAGGAGCGGGCGTCTCGCAGATCTGGCGCGACGCGGTCTCGTTGCGGGTGACGATTCCGCAGCCTGGCGGCATGGAGTCGCTGAATGTGGCGGCCGCGGCCGCCGTTTGCGTGTTCGAACAGTGCCGTCAGCAACGCGGGCGCGCGTGACGGTTGTGAGCGCGGCGCGCACTGCGCGCCGCGAATCGTTACTCGGGGCTGCTCGTGAAAAAAGCCAGAATGCTTCGCAGCTTTGCCGGCGCGGCCTCGCGCTAATCTCCGTTCAGGCCGCGCTCAATACGCTGGCCGGTCCAGCCTGATCTCCTGCAGAATCGTCGTCGCGATCTCCTCGATCGACTTGTGCGTCGACGACAGCCACTTGATCCCTTCACGCCGCATCATCGTCTCGGCTTCGTTGATCTCGTAGCGGCAGTTTTCCGGCGCCGCATACTTGCTGCCCGGACGCCGCTCGTTACGAATCTCCGACAGGCGTTGCGGATCAATCGACAAGCCGAACATCTTCTGCCGATGCGCAAGCAGCGGCGTGGGCAGCTTGCCGCGCTCGAAGTCTTCCGGAATGAGTGGATAGTTGGCCGCTTTCACGCCGTACTGCATCGCCAGATACAGGCTCGTCGGCGTCTTGCCGCTGCGCGACACGCCGACCAGAATCACGTCGGCGTCGGCGAGATTGCGGTTCGATTGACCGTCGTCGTGAGCCAGCGAGAAATTGATCGCCTCGATCCGGTTCTTGTATTCCTCGGTGTCCGCATTCTGGTGGCCGCGGCCCATCGCGTGGCTCGACTTCAGCTCCAATTCCTGTTCGAGCGGCTCGACGAAGGTCTGGAACATGTCCAGCACCAAAGCGTTCGAGCCTTTCACGATCTGATTCGATGCGCTGTCCACCAGCGTGGTGAACACGATCGGACGGCGGCCGTCCTGCTGTATTGCTTCGTTGATTTTTTCGAGCGTCGCGTAAGCCTTTTCCGTCGAGTCGACGAAGGGCACGCGAACCAGGCGGAATTTCTGGTCGAACTGGGAGAGGATCGAATGCGCGAAGGTTTCGGCAGTGATCCCGGTACCGTCGGAGACGATGAATACGGTGGGCGGCATCGGTGGAGCTGGGAACGTGAGCGGCAAAAAGCGCTCGAATCAAACATCGCTGCGGTGAGTTCGCTGCCCGGTGGCTAACCGGTGCGGGCAGTGTCGTCGATGCAGCGCGCCGTGGGCGCCACAACCGCGCCCGGAGGGCGGCGGAGCCTCGCAAAAAGTCCGTCGGCCTGTGCCGGGCGCGATTCGAGGCGCAATTCTCGTCCGACTGCCACATTTAGGGAGTCGGCACGGTAGAATAGCGGCAACCTGTTGGATAAGCAATTGCGGGCGATTGGCGTCTAACTTGCCGCGAACGGTCGCTGAACGCGACGCTTTCGGCTGGTAACTAGCGGTGATTGGGGTGGATCGGCCGGTAAATCCGGCCATTCGCTTCCTTCGTCGCATTTCTGGCGCGCACGCCGCCGTGGCCGCAGCTGGTCTTTCCAGCGATTGCTTCTCCAACAGGTTGTGCAAGACACGGGGTCACGCTTCCAATGGGCGTCCCGTGTTCAAGCCCACTTGCACAGCCGTGAATTTCTTTCACACTTAGGGGCTTGTATGACTAACGCAGTTACCGTCGCAAAGGACAAGGCGTATGTAGTTCCGTTCGAGCAGTTGCGGATGACCGATGTGGAGATTGTCGGCGGCAAGAACGCGTCGCTTGGCGAGATGATCAGTCAGCTCGCTGAAGCCGGCGTGCGGGTGCCGACCGGCTTCGCCACCACGGCGCTGGCTTTCCGTGACTTCCTGCATCACAACAATCTGACTGACCGCATCGCCAAACGCCTCGAAACGCTCGACGTCGACGACGTGAAGGCGCTCGCCGAAGCGGGCAAGGAAATCCGTCAATGGATCGTCGACGCGCCGCTGCAGCCGCAGCTCGAGGCCGACATCCGCGCGGGTTTCGACACGCTCCAGAACAGCTCGCCTGAAGAGCTGTCGTTTGCCGTGCGCTCGTCGGCAACCGCGGAAGACCTGCCGGACGCGTCGTTCGCGGGTCAACAGGAAAGTTACCTGAACGTGGTCGGCATCGACGACGTGCTCGATCGCATGAAGCACGTGTTCGCGTCGCTGTATAACGATCGCGCTATCTCCTATCGCGTCCACAAGGGCTTCACTCACGCTGAAGTCGCGTTGTCGGCGGGCGTGCAGCGCATGGTGCGCTCGGACGTCGGCGCGGCAGGCGTGATGTTCACGCTGGACACCGAATCGGGCTTCAAGGACGCGGTTTTCATCACGTCGAGCTACGGCCTGGGCGAAACCGTCGTGCAAGGCGCGGTGAATCCGGACGAGTTCTACGTCTTCAAGACCACGCTCGCACAGGGCAAATACCCGATCATCCGCCGCTCGATCGGCTCGAAGCTGATCAAGATGGAATTCACCAAGGCCGGCGAGCAGGGTCGCGTGAAGACCGTCGACGTGCCGCACGAGCAGCGTAACCGCTTCTCGATCACCGACGAAGACGTGATCGAACTGGCGAAGTACGCGGTCATCATCGAAAAGCACTACCAGCGTCCGATGGACATCGAGTGGGGCAAGGACGGCCGTGACGGCAAGATATTCATTCTGCAGGCGCGTCCGGAAACGGTGAAGAGCCAGGCGTCGGGCAAGGCCGAGCAGCGATTCAAGCTGAAGGGCCAATCAAGCGTTCTGACCACGGGCCGCGCAATCGGTCAGAAGATCGGCGCGGGTCCGGTGCGCGTGATCCACGATCCGTCGGAAATGGACCGTGTGCAGCCGGGCGACGTGCTGGTCGCCGACATGACCGACCCGAACTGGGAGCCGGTGATGAAGCGCGCGTCGGCGATCGTCACGAACCGTGGCGGGCGCACCTGTCACGCGGCGATCATTGCGCGTGAGCTGGGCGTGCCGGCGGTGGTCGGGTGCGGCGACGCAACCGACCTGCTGAAGGACGGCGCGCTCGTGACCGTGTCGTGCGCGGAAGGCGACGAAGGCAGGATCTACGACGGCCTGCTCGAAACCGAGATCACCGAAGTGCAGCGCGGCGAACTGCCACCGATTTCGGTGAAGATCATGATGAACGTCGGCAACCCGCAACTGGCCTTCGACTTCTCGCAACTGCCGAATGCAGGCGTGGGTCTGGCGCGGCTCGAATTCATCATCAACAACAATATCGGCGTGCACCCGAAGGCGATTCTCGAGTACCCGAACATCGATCAGGACCTGAAGAAGGCAGTGGAAAGCGTCGCTCGCGGTCACGCATCGCCGCGCGCGTTCTACGTCGACAAGCTGACCGAAGGCATCGCGACGATCGCCGCGGCGTTCTATCCGAAGCCCGTGATCGTGCGTCTGTCGGACTTCAAGTCGAACGAATACAAGAAGCTGATCGGCGGTTCGCGTTACGAGCCGGACGAGGAAAACCCGATGCTGGGTTTCCGCGGCGCATCGCGCTACATCGCCGAAGACTTCGCCGAAGCGTTCCAGATGGAATGCATCGCGCTGAAGAAGGTGCGTGAAGAGATGGGCCTCGACAACGTCGAGATCATGGTGCCGTTCGTGCGCACGCTGAAGCAGGCGGAGCGCGTGGTCGGACTGCTGGAGAAGTTCGGCCTCAAGCGTGGCGAAAAGGGCCTGCGCCTGATCATGATGTGTGAAGTGCCGTCGAACGCGATTCTCGCCGAAGAGTTCCTGCAATTCTTCGACGGCTTCTCGATCGGTTCGAACGACCTGACGCAGCTCACGCTGGGCCTCGACCGCGACTCCGGCATGGAACTGCTGGCTGTCGATTTCGACGAACGCGATCCGGCGGTCAAGTTCTTGCTCAAGCGCGCGATCGAAACCTGCCTGCGCCTGAACAAGTACGTCGGTATCTGCGGGCAGGGCCCGTCGGATCATCCGGACTTCGCGCAATGGCTGACGGACGAAGGCATTGCGTCGATCTCGCTGAACCCGGATACGATCATCGACACGTGGCAGCAACTGGCGAAGTCGGCGAACAACAGGTAAAGCGTGCGGCATGCCGCTTTCCAGGCGGCATGCATGACGCGAGGTGCGGTGTCAAAGGCGTGTTGAAGCGCCCCGCATCGCGCGTTAAAACGTACTCGCTTCGTGCTATAAACACCCCGGTAGATCCGGGGTGTTTTGCTTTGTGGAGGTCGACGTGGCGCCAGGTGGATTGTTCTGGTGGATCGGGGCGGGCGTGCTGGTCGTGCTGGAGATGATCAGCGGCACCTTCTATCTGTTGATGATCGCGTTGGGCTGTGTCGCGGCCGCGCTTGCGCACGTGGCCGGCGCCGCTGCCGACGTGCAGTTCGCGGTGGCCGCGGTCGTGGCGCTGGCGGCGGTCCTGCTGCTCAGGCGTTCGCGCTTTGGGCGCCGCAAGCGCGAGCGGGCCTCGCGCAATCCGGACGTCAATCTGGACATCGGTCAGACGCTGACCGTGCCGGCGTGGCACGAGCGCCGGGCGCGCGTCAGTTACCGTGGCGCGGCATGGGACGTCGAACTGGCGGCGGGCGAGCCCGAAGACGCGCAGCTCTACGAAATCACGGAGCTGCGCGGCAGTTGTCTCGTCGTCGTGGCGAGCCGGCAGGCGAAAGCCAACGCGAGCGCGGCCTGAGCGCACGCGCTTGCGCTTTCGTTTGTGCTGGGCGTCAATACGCACAACTATTCGAACCAGGGACCGGAGGGCAAGTATGGATTCAACCATCGTCGGGGCAGTGCTGCTGATCGTCGTGATCGTGCTGGCGTCGCAGACCATCAAGATCGTGCCACAGCAGCATGCGTGGGTGCTGGAGCGCCTCGGCCGCTATCACAGTACGCTGACGCCGGGCTTGAGCTTCGCGTTTCCGTTCGTCGACCGGATCGCGTACAAGCACATCCTCAAGGAAATTCCGCTCGAAGTGCCGAGCCAGGTCTGCATCACGCGCGACAACACGCAGTTGCAGGTGGACGGCGTGCTGTACTTTCAGGTCACCGATCCGATGAAGGCGTCGTACGGGTCGAGCAACTTCGTGTTCGCGATCACGCAGTTGTCGCAAACCACGCTGCGCTCGGTGATCGGCAAGCTGGAACTCGACAAGACCTTCGAGGAGCGCGATTTCATCAATCACAGCATCGTTTCGTCGCTCGACGAAGCGGCGGCGAACTGGGGCGTGAAAGTGTTGCGCTACGAGATCAAGGACCTGACGCCGCCGAAGGAGATCCTGCACGCGATGCAGGCGCAGATCACCGCCGAGCGCGAGAAGCGCGCGCTGATCGCCGCGTCCGAAGGTCGCAAGCAGGAGCAGATCAATATCGCGTCGGGTGGCCGCGAAGCGGCGATCCAGAAGTCCGAAGGCGAGCGGCAGGCGGCGATCAATCAGGCGCAGGGGCAGGCGTCGGCGATTCTCGCGGTGGCCGAAGCCAACTCGCAGGCAATCCAGAAGATCGCGGCGGCCATCCAGTCGAACGGCGGCATGGAGGCGGTTAATCTGAAGGTGGCCGAACAATACGTGAACGCGTTCAGCAATCTGGCGAAGCAGGGCACCACGCTGATCGTGCCGGGCAACCTGGCGGATATGAGCTCGATGATCGCATCGGCGCTGACGATCGTGAGCAAGGGCAAGGGTGCGGCCGAGGTGCGGTAGGCGCTGCGGTAGGCACATTCGCCCGCTGCAAAAACCAGATGGCCGGCAGAGTGTGCGGGCCATTTTTCATGTGCGGCTGTAGCGCTGTGGTGATGGGGCAGGGCGCTGCAATTGCGCCCGTTGTCCGTCGCCAACGACGGCGGTGTCGTCGATCAGGTCGGCGAGCGCATCAAACGCGCTTTCTCACGCTCCCAATCACGCTTCTTCTCGGTCTCGCGTTTGTCGTGCAGCTTCTTGCCCTTGGCGAGTCCGATCTCGCATTTGACGCGGCCGCCCTTGTAGTGGAAGTTCAGGGGCACGAGCGTGTAACCGCGCTGCTCGACCTTGCCGATCAGTTTGCTGATCTCTTCGGCATGCAGAAGCAGCTTGCGCGTGCGCACCGGGTCCGGGTGGATATGGGTCGAAGCTTCGGGCAGCGGGCTGATGTGCGTGCCGATCAGGAACAGTTCGTTATCGCGGATCACCACGTAACCTTCCTTGATCTGGCCGCGCCCGGCGCGCAGCGCCTTGACCTCCCATCCTTCGAGCACGAGTCCTGCTTCGTAGCGTTCTTCGACCGAGTAGTCGTAGAAGGCTTTTCTGTTGTCGATGATGCTCATGAATGGAAAGTGCCCAACTCGTTTAAAATCACGATTTTAGCAAAGCGGGGCAAGGAAAGCCCGCGGCGCTTGTCCACCGTTGCCACGTGCTGTTCAATTTATGGCAGATGTCCAGAAAACCGTGTTGATCCGCCATTCGGCGGAACAGATGTTCGACCTCGTCACCGACGTCGCCGATTACCCCAACTTCCTGCCTTGGTGCGGGGGAGTCGAAATCCGTCACCGGGACGACACCAGCATGGAGGCGAAGATCGACATCAATTTCAAGGGCATCAAGCAGCATTTCGCCACGCGTAACAGCATGGAGCGTCCCACGCGCATCGACATGGAATTCGCGGACGGCCCGTTTCGCAAGTTCACCGGCTTCTGGCGGTTCACGCCGTTGCGCGCGGATGCCTGCAAGATCGAATTCGCACTGCACTACGAATTCACCAACATCATCCTCGAAAAGATCATTGGGCCGGTGTTCAATCACATTGCCAATACTTTCGTCGAATCTTTCGTGAAGCGCGCCGATCAGCGTTACGGTAAGGCATGAGCGCGCGCCTGTCGATCGAAGTCTGCTACGCGTCGCCTGAAGGGCAGACGCTGATTGCCGTGGAATTGCCCGAAGGCGCCACGCTGCAACAGGCGCTCGACGCGAGCGGTATTCTGCAGCGTTATCCGCGGATCGATCTGAGCACGCAGAAGGTGGGCGTGTTCGGCAAGCTCAAGCCGCTCGACGCGGTGCTGGCCGACCACGACCGCGTCGAGATTTACCGGCCGCTGCTGGTGGATCCGAAGCTGTCGCGTCAACGCCGCGTGGAGAAGACCCGCAAGGCGGGGTCGATAGAAGGGCGCCGGTGGCAGAATCGGGATTCGCGGTAGGCGGGCGGCCCGAAGCGAGTAACGTGGCTAGGAGCTAAAGAGGCGCCTCGCTTGCGAAAACCGTTGTGAACCGGGCCGCTGGCCGCGTTGATTCAGTGATGGTCGAGCGCGGCATGAAGGAGGTCTGCGAACGCCGCGCTGGCCGCGCTGGCCGCACTTCGCGTCATCCCGTCGATGTGCCGAAAGCCGTGCCTTGCCGGTCACGGAGCGCGACGACACCGCGACGTCGCGCGCCTTCCCGCACTCCATCTCAAGGCGCCGAAGCCTGCGCATTTTCCTTGATACGCCCGACTTCCGCCGAATCATCGTCCGCATGCTGGCGCACCGACCAGCATACTCCGGCCACCAACAGCAGGATCGCCGCCAGTTCCAGCGGACGCGGCAGGCGCTGGTCGTAGATGAACGCGTAGAGCAGAGCGAAGAGCGTCTCGAACACGATCATCTGGCCGGACAGCGTCAGCGGCAGCCGTTTCGATGCCGCATTCCACAGTCCGTTGCCGAGCCACGACGCACCGATCGCGAGACCGAGGTTCAGCATCCAGAACGTGTGCCAGCGCGTGTCGGCAAGCTCGCCTTGCGGGCCGCCTGACGGCAGCGCCGCGATCACGAGCCACAGCGCCGCGCCGAGCGCACCCGTCACCACGCCCCACAGCACGGACCACTCGTTGCCGCTGAAATGGGTCTGACGCTGCAGGTAGCGTGCATTTTCGACCGCGAACCACGTCCAGCAGACCAGCGCGCCGACCGCGCAGGCGACCCCGAGCAGCTTGGTGGCGACGCTCACCGGCGTACTGCCGGCCACGGTGAACACGTCGATGTTGATGCACACGATGCCCGCCATCACCACCGCGAGCGGCCACGCGAGGCGGGCGAGCGGCACCGCGCCATGATCGCGCCGGCCGAGCAGCGTCACCGTGACCGGCAGCACGCCGACGATCAGCGACGCCGGCGCAATGCCGATCAGATGGACGGCCGCCGTCAGCAGCAGGTAATAGATGAGATTGCCGGCCAGCGCCAGCTTGACGAGCGCGCCGAGATCCTCGCGGGTCAGGCGTTTGACGAGCGAGCGTGCCATCGGCAGCGCGGCGGCCAGCGACACGATGCCGTACATCGTGTAGCGGCCGGCGCTCAGCAGCAGCGGCGAAAAGTCGGGCAGCACGCGCGGCACCAGAAATACCATGCCCCATAAGGCCCCGGCCATCACTCCATATGCCACACCGCGCTGCATCGACTGCCCCTGCAAAAAAACTCGAATGGCCCGGAGAATAGCCGGTCGGCGGGCAGCGTGTCTTGTTCGATTCTGCATTCGGGCGGGTTTTGCGCGGTTTCGTCGGTGCTGCTCCGTGCTTTCCGTCGTGCCGCAGGCCCATGGCGACGGTCGCGTGACGCGGCCGCCGCTCCATGTGTCGGCCTGAAAGGCCTGAAAGGCGAACGGTCGGACGCTGCCACCGCCCGATTGCCCCTGATCGCGCAAACGAAACCCGATCGAACCCGACGCGAACAGCCAAGCGAAATCGGCCGGCCCGAAGCCGCGAAAAAATCGCCCGAAATTCGCTAAGCTGCTGTTCGCGCAGTGAAAACCGGGGAGGTATCGCGTATAATTCGCTTTTGCGCCTATAGGATTTGCCATGCGTCTGATCCAAACAGCACTCACGTTCGATGACGTGCTCCTCGTCCCGGCCTTCTCCGATGTTCTGCCGCGCGACACCAGCCTCAAGACCCGGCTGACCCGCAACATTTCCCTGAATATGCCGCTCGTGTCCGCCGCGATGGACACCGTCACCGAAGCACGCCTCGCGATCGCGATGGCGCAAATGGGTGGCGTGGGCATCATCCACAAGAACCTCACGCCGGCCGAGCAGGCCCGTGAAGTCGCCAAGGTCAAGCGTTTCGAGTCGGGCGTGGTGCGCGATCCGATCACGGTGCCACCACAGATGAAAGTGCGCGACGTGATCGCACTGTCGCAGCAGCATGGCATTTCGGGCTTTCCGGTCGTTGAGGGCGCGCAACTGATCGGCATCGTCACGAACCGCGACCTGCGCTTCGAAGAGCGTCTGGATGAGCCGGTGCGCGCGATCATGACGCCGCGCGAGCGCCTCGTCACCGTCAAGGAAGGCACGCCGCTCGCCGAAGCGAAGGCGCTGATGCACAGTCACCGCCTCGAGCGCGTGCTGGTCATCAACGACGCATTCGAACTGCGCGGCCTGATGACCGTCAAGGACATCACCAAGCAAACCGAACACCCGGACGCCTGTAAAGACGAACACGGCAAGCTGCGCGCGGGCGCCGCGGTCGGCGTCGGCGCGGACAACGAAGAACGCGTGGAACTGCTGGTGCAGGCGGGCGTCGACGTGATCGTCGTCGACACCGCGCACGGCCACAGCAAGGGCGTGCTCGAGCGCGTCAAGTGGGTCAAGCAGAACTTCCCGCACGTCGAAGTGATCGGCGGCAACATCGCCACCGCGGCGGCCGCGAAGGCGCTCGTCGAATACGGCGCGGACGGCGTGAAGGTCGGTATCGGCCCGGGCTCGATCTGCACGACGCGGATCGTCGCTGGCGTGGGCGTGCCGCAGGTCACCGCAATCTCCAACGTGTCCGAAGCGCTGAAGGGTACCGGCGTGCCGGTGATCGCCGACGGCGGCGTGCGCTTCTCGGGCGACGTCAGCAAGGCGCTGGCAGCGGGCGCGAACGCCGTGATGATGGGCAGCATGTTCGCCGGCACCGAAGAATCGCCGGGCGACGTGTTCCTGTATCAGGGACGTCAGTACAAGTCGTACCGCGGCATGGGTTCGGTCGGCGCGATGAAGGACGGCGCGGCGGACCGCTACTTCCAGGACAACTCCGCGAACATCGACAAGCTGGTGCCGGAAGGTATCGAAGGCCGCGTCGCCTACAAGGGCTCGGTCAACGCGATCCTGTTCCAGCTGATCGGTGGCGTGCGCGCCAGCATGGGTTACTGCGGCTGCCGCACGATCGCCGAGATGAACGACAAAGCCGAATTCGTGCAGATCACCGGCGCGGGCCTGCGCGAGTCGCATGTGCATGATGTGCAAATCACCAAGGAAGCGCCCAACTACCACGTGGACTAAACGCCAATGAAGCCACTGCTGCGCGTTGTACTCATCCTCGATGCCTTGTTGTTGCTTGCGTTCGGCCTGTTGTTCCTGCTGACGCCCTGGACTTCGTTGTACGACGCGCTGCAGTTGGTGCAGACCCAGCCGGCTCTGGTCGCGCAGGGGTTTGGCGTGGCGCTGATCGGGCTTGCGTGGCTGGCCTTGCACGCGTCGTTCGACGGGGCGCTGACGTCGAAGGTCGCCAAGGTCATCGGTCATGTGAACTGGCTGACCGGCGTGCTGATGCTGGTCTGGCTGCTCGGTCTGCATACTCCGGCGCTGACCGGTTTCGGGCAGATCGTCGCGGTGCTGACCGCTGTAGTGCTGGTGCTGATCGGTCTCGGCGGGGTGCGTTTGTCTGGCGCGGTGCGGCGGCGTGAGAAGGGGATCGTGGTCAAGTCCTCTGCCAGCCGGGCTGAAAAGCGGGCTGACCAGGAGGCCGCCAAGCGGCGTGAGCTGGAGCGTGAAGCCGCGCAGGAGCCGCGCGTTACAGCGGGCTTTCCGGCCTATCGCGCCGAGCCGGTGGTCGAACCTGTCGTGCCGGTTACCCGGCCTGTCAATCCTGCTGGTCCAGTGAACCCCGCATCGGCGGTGCCGGGTCGTCCGGTGCATCCGGCGGCTGACGAAGCCGGCCTGACGGAGTCCGAACGCGCTGCCCGGGCAGCGTCCGCAGCTGCCCGCGACGAGGCCCGCAACGCCGCCGCCGACGCGCCAGGCGCGCCCCGGCCTCCGGCTCATGGCTGAGGCGCTCGCGCCAGGCCGTCCGCCGAAGCTACCGGATTTCGTTTGCGCCGTCGTTCGCGCTTTCGTTCGCCCGCACCGCAGGCAGGTGGCTGCGGCCTGGGACGCGCCAGTACGCTTCATCGTTTCATGCTCGATCGTTCCCACGTGGACCGCTTTGAATTCAACGCCGCGCTCCGTGCGCGGCATTCCGTATACGCTCACTTTTGACTCCGTCCGCTGCCATGCATGACAAGATCCTGATCCTCGACTTCGGTTCGCAAGTCACCCAACTGATTGCACGTCGCGTTCGCGAAGCCAACGTGTATTCGGAAATTCACCCGTACGACGTCGATGCGTCGTTCATTCGCGACTTCGCACCGAAGGGCGTGATCCTCTCCGGCGGTCC
>Ga0310811_10007310_pt1 | contig 14137 bp, 16 predicted proteins | sample YCmetagenome_FD_207642 | JGI IMG/M metagenome (GOLD analysis project Ga0310811, IMG submission 207642) | Soil microbial communities from experimental microcosm in Duke University, North Carolina, United States - YC | ecosystem: Engineered > Artificial ecosystem > Soil microcosm > Unclassified ...
TCTGCCCGTTACAAAACATTGTCCATTGCTCGTAACAGATATTCCTCTTCCTTCATCCGCCAGAATACCTCCACCTTGCTGAGCCCATACAACGTTGCCGTTAGTGTCATACCTGGCAACAAACATATCGTAGTCATCGGGCAGAGCTCCATTACAGGTGAGCGTGATGTTGTTTCCAAAATTAGCAGCATGATTAAACCAACCGGTTATGTAGCTGTTGCCGGCAAGATCCACATCTACTGCATAAGCCGTAGCACTGTTATAGAAATTACCAATAGGTGGGGCATTTCCTGCAAGCGTGGCCCAGATGATGTTACCATTATTATCATATTTTGCAAGAAAAGCATCGGAGCCAGCGACTAATGCTTTCAGGAAAATTTCATGACCAAAGTTTGCAACACCTCCAAACTCACCACATACATATATGTTGTTTTTACCGTCAAGTGCTATACCATGACCTACTTCGAGATCTAATCCGGAAATTTGCCTGATCCAGACAAGTTTACCATTGATGTCGTACTTGGCAACAAAGGCATCGCTTGTGCCATCGGATTGCAATGTAAGAGGGGGAAAATCCATTTTGTCAGTAAAATAGCCAGTAACATATGAGTTGCCTTTTTCATCAGTGGTGATGGCCATACCTTTGGCACTTCTTTGAGAAGGAGCTCCGAATCCATAGGTCCACTCCCATCCCTGGGCGTTCACAGATTGTACAAGGAGAAAAATGAAGAGGGTAAACAGTATATTTTTTTTCATGTGCTAAAATCTAAATGGTTGATAAACATGACAAAGCTGCTTATTCAATTCATGAATAGATATAGCATGATCATGTCGTATCACTTTAGATTTTTACGATTCACCATCAGTTCTGGAACATTTTCGTTCGAGAAGATGCGCGTCAGTTAGGGAGAATAAAATATGAAGATTATCTTGCATACTCCGCACGACTAGTGTTGGCGCAAAATGGAAAAACAGAACAATGAAATTTATTACATTCTTGATTGGATTCATCTTTTTGATTTCGTGTAATACAAATCAACCTCAAAATTCTGATACGTATCATGATTCTGTTAGATTAGATACGATATCAAATTATAAACCTATTAAGAAACCTAATAAGCAGCGATGGGATACACTTTATGTTTCCATGAATAATGATGCATTAGTATTTGGAGATTCTGCCAATAAGGAGATTAGTTATGTAGCTATTAAATATGAACCTCATATTAAATTTTTAGATTTTAAAGTTGATTCAGTTTTTAAAGGTCAACGTCATTCATTAGATTTTAGTAGTAATCCACCAAGTAAAATGTTTAAAACCAGGATTAGAGAGGCCTATAAATCGGGTAATGCTAATTTTGCAGGGCACTATTATCTCACTGATTGGGGTTGTGGGTCTCCATGCCAAATGTGTGCTATAGTAGATTTGGTTTCAGGTAGAATTTATAATGGACCAGCTGCTGCACTTGGTTATGAATTTCAAAAGGATAGTAGGATGCTAGTAGTTAATCCTACAAATCACACTGGAACGGATGTGTTCCATCCAAAGCCAGATTATTATTTAGATTGCCCATATTGTAAACCTGAGATTTATATTTGGGATGATAAAAAACATGAATTTGAAAAAAGATAAACTTAGTTTGCGTAGAGGCGTGTCATGATGCCTTTGTTTTTACACAGCCTCTATATTCCGCGCGAGAGCAGGAAATAATTGAGAATGAACTCCAACTAAATAACTTTGCTGTTTGTTGGTAAAGAATACCAACAAAGATGAAAATAAACCTTTTGACAATCGTATTTTGAAACGTAAGTCTGAAGTACTTTAATCATGATAAGTACAAGTGAGCCACGCTAAAAGCCATCGCACAACACTTGCACTAGCTCGTTGGTTGGAAGACTCGGCAACAGGGGGTAGTGTATTTGTTTTGTAGACATCGTTAAAACTGAAACCCGACACCTTTCTTACACTTCTAGTGAATATAACAGCCAAATTCCATCGCAATGGTTTTTCCTGTCCCGTGAATAATTAGAATTCTACGTTCGCTTCCAATTGAATACTCACTCACTTTTGGCTGCCAATTCTTAACAACTTTTATTGCTTGGTTTTGAACTCCTTGGATAAGTGTTTTTAGATTGTCAACATGGAATTTACTCTTGAAAAGTATAGGTACTTGGGTACAAACAGTTAGATGATCCAAGCACCATTGAAAATTTTCCTCGATCCGATGCTCAACGGACTCAATATCCTTTTTTGTCCTCATTACAGACTCAAAGTATTTCTGATTACTTCCTCCAAGATGACTTGGTAAAACAAAATAGTCTCTCTCGTCTAAATTTCCATTTAACTTTATTGTCGTGGAGATAGATGTTGGATTATAGCCATCAGATATAACCTGAAAAAAATCAGCCAACAAATGAATTGAGTTCTCAACTAGTAGACATTCTATCTCTTCAGTCATTGTCTCTATAAATACACATTTTAGTTTTTACTTATCATCAGTTATCCAAGTTAGTTAGGTACGTTTGTTGGTAAAGACTACCAACAAAAGCGAGAGGTGTCTATTCTCCCCAAACATCTGTCAATTCTACTTCAAGTGCCTCTTCTCTTCTCTTTCGACTACCTAAGTCACTTGATGCTCTAACACCTTGTACGTATTTTTCAACATTCTCTTTCACTTCAATAGTCAATGGTTCTTCAGAATCTTCTTCAATTTTATTGATGGACACCATCTGGTCAATCTTTTCTCCAAAAGAGTCAAGTTTTTGAATTTATTATAATGGTTTAAAACTGTTTTTGAAGTTTGATTCACTCATTGCCACATAAGAATAATGTCTTGGCAAATACCAGGCAATGCTTTTCATTACACCATCGAAGTGTTCCTTTTTTTCAAATCTATCGGGCGTCAAATTAAATACTAATTCCTGCAAAAATCCTTCAGGTTTGTTTCGATTCATTAAAAACAATTTGACGTCGTTTAATCCCAGGCCTTCTAAAAAATTGCGAATTGCACTTCTGGCCTCGTTTGGCAAAATAGATTCAGATGGCTGCCCCACGAGTACTTCTTCCTTTTCTTTTATAATCTCTTGCATAGGCAAATGCCAATTTTCAGATTTTGTATAGAATTCATTTCTGATTTGATAATTAACAATGTCACCATACGAGAAGACCCAATCAGGTGCACCTTTTGATGGATTAATTACTATACCATAACCTTTTTGTAACAAAAAATCATTTTTCATATGCCTGATCACGTAGCACTGAAATTGCTTATTAGGTTCTGGAATATTTAGTTGAAAATATGGAAATCCATCTGGACCTTCAATCACTTGTGGATCTCCGCATGAAAAACTTGCGTCGACGACATTCTCAAGAATGTTATTTTGCCAATTCTCATCCCGTTGTTCCACCGGAGTATCAAACAGGTCTCTCAAAATTTTTGTTTTAACAAGGTCTCCATAATAGGGTTCTCTTTCAACTTTCTTTTCAGTCTCATTACTTTTTCTTTCATTTCCTTTTAAAAAATCGAATAGTCCCATAGTCATATTATTTTTAATGCCAAGCGTTTTGTTGGCAGCAAGTATTCTTTAATCGATTTTGTTTAGTAATTCGTGAATCAAATTCTTTCTGTCAGGCTGATCCATACTTTCGAAATCCATAAATGTCAAAGTTAAATAATCCTGAAATCCAGTTCTATTGTTTGAATCAATGGATTTTATTTTTGACTGACATTGTGGACAATAAATATCCTGAGTGTAATAGATATTTCTGTCATCCCTGTCTGCAATTAACCCAATTATTTTTTGAATGACAGTACCCCGGTTGGACGAACTATTAGCGCTATAAATTTCACCAATGATGATATCGACAACTTTCCACGTTTTACAGTCAAGAGCACAATAGTACTTAATTGTTTTTCCATCTATTGAGCCATACAAAAAATCACCATAGTTAAAATCAGAAAGTAAAGGCGCGTCAAACTCCAGCTTACATGTTATCGTACTGCATTTAGCTTTAAATGTTGATACTTTCATTTCTCAAGACTATACAGAGGAAGTTTTAGTTTGTTAAGTTCTTCTTTAATCGAATTCAACTTACCTGTCCAGTAGTTAAGATAGTGTTCTAAATCTTCTGGATTTTGCTCGCCCGTTCGGGAGTCAAGCATTTCCTGGTAAAGTTTCAGATGCTTAACAAGGTAGTCAGCATACGCTTCTTCCGTGTGGGGAATATATCCCGGACCGTTGCATCCGCATGAATGAAAGGCATGGCCCAGTTTGTACATTCCTTGAATTATTTCCCAAGCTTTAATGTCGCTCGACTTGGGAGCTTTGAAATCCATTCCCATATCTGCCATTTCTGTTGTGCATTGCGGGCACGGATACTTTCGGTTGAAGTATTTCGATCCCAGAAGTTGAACTATCTCTGGATGTTCTTCTCTATAGGCTTCTGATTTGCGCCTGTTGGATTCCAGGTAAGCTTTTCGGTACTGTTCCCAAAGTCCATCACGAATAATCAGATCTTCTGTAGAAAACTGCTTGAATGTTTTATGACAATTGAAACATACGTAATGAGATTTGTATCTTTTGAAAGAATATCTACACATAGGATTCCATAATCAACATTCTGTACTCTATTCAAATTTCCTAAACAACCCAATAAAAACAACAACATTTGTGATTATAAATATCAAGGGTAAAATATATGAAAGCCCCTGAATTAAGAAACTGACGTCATCACCAAATTTAAAATTCATCATTGATAGAAATGCTTTCGACCCAAAATAAAGTGTTCCCATAGCGCTCAGGGCAACAAGTGTTTTTACTATAGTATGCAGCAGCGCATCTTCTTCTTTTATTCGCAAATATGCCATAGTGGTAATAAACCCAAAAATGAAAGTCATAATCCAAATCTTGTCCTCTGAAGGAATATTGATTTGATGTCCACTCGCACCATAAAACAAAAAATAAAATGGGATTGTTATTCCTAATGCGATTAAATAAAATCTCAAACTGAACTTATAAAAACGTATCATTTAATTGCATTTATTTAACTCATTCAAATCTATTATCTCCAATCTCTATTTACAAAACTCATTCCTATCGCCAGATTACGTAATCGAAATCCCTGACTGTTTAAGAAAATCTCGCGTCTCCATTAGTGCAAAGCCTAACAAGTTTAGGCCTCTCCATGTATAAGGATCTTCAATCCTGGTTGAATCTTGCGTTAATCCAATTCCTCAGATTGCATCGGTTGGGCTCGCTTCTACAATAACTCTATCAGCCGTGTTGAGTAAATAGTCCTTTAGCTTTTTATGTTGATGAAACTTATGAATGTTTCCTTTTTTCACAATTTCATATTTAGTGTCATTCCATTTTGCCTCATCAAATCCTCTTATTTGTCGGCCAATCTCTTTTACATCTCCTGGCTTGTCAGCCTTTATTATCCGGTCAAATGCTTCGCTATCACCAAATAGTTTTGCCTTGTGAGCCATCATCCAATGCTCCGTTGTTTTGTATTCAATTTTATCGACAGTAAATGGTGAATAAAACCATTGACTAAATACAAACTTGCCAACCTCTTCGGCTTGTTTGTTAGTATGTCCCCAAAAGAAAATATACTTGATTGTTTCTCCTTTATCAAATTTGTTGGTTAGCCAATTTATATTGTATGTCATTTCTTTTTTTATTGCTAATTCTATTTTTTCTGAATTTTACTAATCACCTCATATAGTCTTTCAGTAGTGAATCTTGTAGCACTTCTAAATAAGCAATTCAGATAATTGTCGCAATCAACACTTTTCTCAAGAGCTCTCTCATTTTTGTTGTGAGAAGAATAGATTTCAGTAAGATACTTATAGTCGTTCAATTGCGAATTGCCGGAGAAATCCTCTTTAAGAACAATCTTACCTTTTTTACTGGAATATAATATTGCTTTAAATTTAAGAGCGATGCTACTAATGGTATCAGCCAATTTTTCTGTATGAACATTTTCGAATGTAAGTATGTAGTCAACTTGATAATATTTGGCTAGTTTGTCAAAGTCTCTACTATACAATTGGGATGGCTCAATTGCATATCCGGTTAATGTTTTTTCTTTTTGAGAGAAATCCTTTTCCCAATAGGTTGGATTAAATAGTATTCCTAAGTCAAAAAGAATTAAACGCGACATAGTATAATAGTATCTGAAATTGTACACTTCCATCTCCCTAAGTTTGATACTCCTGATTTGAGCGTTTATTTTTTCTATTTCTTCATCACTTGATTCATCTTCTTTTAGCTTTTCATAACTTTTAAGAGAAGCATAGTATCCGTCAATATATCTCTTCTGTATGGAATCGGAAAAAGGAATCATTAACTCATCAATTCTCACACTATCAGGATGGATGACCAGTATTTGAAAGGGTGAATAACCGGCTTTCGATCCTTGTGCTAAGGTTGGAAATTTAATAATAACCAGTATGCCCAAAAGTATCCAACTCTTCATTAAAACAAGTTTAGCCGATGTTGTATTGAAAACAGAAAATTGCCCATATTTCTTTATAAAAAATAATTGAATTTTATCTTTATGTAAGATAGTGGCCAAATGGCTTTTACCTGTCTCTAGGAAAGAAATGGTGGAATTGGTTCATTTTAAGGGCGTAAATGGCTGAAGATTTATCTGATCAGAAAATAGTCATGTCCATTCGTGAGGGCAATGCAGTTGTCTTTCAACAGGTATTTGATGCCTGCTATGAAAGCCTTTGCCAATACGCTTTTACCATGCTGAGGGATGAGAATGAAGCCGAAGATACTGTTCAATCGATGTTCATGAAGCTTTGGAGTAAAAGAGAAGAGCTGGACATCAAGCAAAGCATCAGATCATATCTTTTCAGATCGGTGTACAACCAATGCATGAATCAGATTGAACATAAAGCTGTAAAGCAAAAATATTTCGAATACAGCAAACTGGAATTAACACAGGCAGTACAACCTGATGTGTTTCCCGATGAGCTTGAGGATAAAATAAGGGAAGCTGTCGACGCGTTACCTCCGCAATGTCGTGCAATTTTCATCATGAGTAGATATGAAGAGTTGCGTTACCCCGAAATAGCGGAGAAGCTGAACATTTCTGTAAACACCATTCAGAATCAGATTTGTAAAGCATTGAAAATTTTGCGTGAGAAATTGAAGGATATAATTTGAGACCAATATTCAGAGTAGTATGAAAAGTGAAAAAGAAATGGAGATTAACGAAGAATTGATTGTCAAATATCTCTCGGGTGAAGCTACACCTGAAGAGGCTCTGGCATTACATGATTGGCTCACTACGCCTGAAAACAAACTTCAATTTGAACAACTGGAATCAACCTGGACAGCTACACATCCTGTAAAGAAAGCTTCATTTAACAAACAAACCGCTTGGCGTAAACTTGATCTCAATACTGCAACAACAGCAAGCGAAAAAAAGGGAAGAGTTGTATTTTTTGGTCTCTCCTACCAGGCACTCAAAATTGCTGCATCACTTCTAATACTATTAGCCGCGGGCGTTTTCACCTATGTGAAATTCAGCGAAACGGAATTGAAAAATATTACAACCCTAGCTGAATCGGAGACTGTATCTCTGGTCGATAACTCAACGGTAACCTTATATCGCAATACTCAACTTGATTATCCTGTTGAATTTAAAAAGGATACCCGCGAAGTAAAACTGGTAAAAGGTGAGGCATTTTTTAAAGTAGTCCATGACAAAAGTAAACCCTTTATTGTGCACACCGCCATAGCCGACATAAAAGTTATTGGAACAGAATTTAATGTAACGATTAAGGATAACCAGGCTGAAGTAAGCGTAAAAGAAGGCAAGGTACTGGTCTATACAAGCAAAGACAGCATCTATCTCACCAAAGGATTAACCGGAAACATCAAGACAGGAAAGGACATTTTGGTGGACACCAACGCGAATTCCAACGATTGGGGCTACGCCACCCGCAAGTTGGTATTTAAAGATGCCCCTTTAAAGGCCGTAATTAAGGATATTGAAAAAGCTTACCCCTGCTCTATTTCAGTGTCTAACGAGACTATCAATAACTGCCATTTGACTGCTACTTTTGACAATGATTCTATCGAAAAAATTGTAAATTTGATAGCTGAAATACTAAATCTTACGGTTAAAAGAAATGACAGAGTCTTTATGCTTGAGGGTGAGGGGTGTCCGTAACTTAATTTCCATCATACTCTTCCTTACGATTTCATTTCCTGCTCTACCTCAAACAAAGGGTTCAGTTAAAATCTCCTGCTCATTCAAGTCTGTCAGATTAGATCATGTAATTGATTTTCTGTCCAAATCAACAGGCATGCATTTTATTTATAGCACTAATAAAGTTGAAGCTGCAAAATCTGTTTCGTTATCAGCCAATGGAAAAACGCTGGATGAAGTTCTCTGCACGTTAGCAAAAGAATTCAACCTGTCGTTTAAAATAGAAGGTCAACATGTATTGATTAAAACTGTTGTGCCTGCATTAATACTCAAGAAAACAGATTTAACAGCATCTATTGTTCCGCATAGAAAGTCATCTACCTATACAATACCTGTAGCAAAGCCTCAACCGCTAGAGGCAACCAGTACACAAACTGATATCAGCGAGAATGAATATGCTACCAGCACTTCAAAAAATATTGATTTGTTTGCGTCTAACGATTATTCGAAAAAACAACTGGCTCAGCTTCAGCCTTACTTTGATTCCACTTTTCTCAAGAGAATTCCGGCGCGATACACACAAGCAATCAACAAAAACAATATTCACACCGGCTGGTTTATGTCTGCAGGAGTGTTAGTCAATAATTACTCAAGCGGCTTGGAAGTTCAAGCTGGTCTTCGAGGCATTTATGGTATTTTTAGTCCAAGCTGGTTACGGAAAACCGGAGAACTTCATAATGCATATGGCCTTGGTACTTCGATAAATCTGAAACGAAATTTATCAGTAAATCTTGCTTATTTGTATGCGTCTATAAATCGTGAGGAGAAAGATTACAGCACTAACATTAATTCAGGAGCAACGTATGTTCCATGCAGTAGGAGAATCAACCATCATCAGGTAAAACTATTGCTCCAGTATGCACTTACTAAGAACCTGAATATAAAAACGGGCTTAACATTTAATCAAACTCAAACGAGGACTACCTATGTGCAGGTAATAGAAGTGTACAACACACATAACGTAGATAGTGGTCCTAAGTCAGGAGCTTATGGTCCGCCTCCATCACCTCATACCGTTATGGTAGTTAAACATGATCAGTTTACCAATATGTGGCTTGGATGGGAAGCCAGCCTATCCTACAAAATAAACTTTCTTCGTAAGCCGTAACGCATGGCTTGCTGCCAGTTAAATAGACTGGCTCAATATTTCCATTGAAAAACCACTTCTTAAATCATCGAAATTCCACAGGGAATTAGCTTTTCTATTATGTAAAAAGGCCATCCTGATATTAAAATAAAATTTCCTGATATGGCATAGTGGCCCCCGCCAGCTTACCTGTCTCTTGATTAGAAACCCTTATTAGAGACACGTAACAAACTGGTGATATATGTCAAAGAAAACGAAAGAAACCATTAACCTATTTCTGTGGCTGGCCCTGATTGTTTTAGTACAAGTATGCGCCGGACTGGAAAACTATTATCAGGCATATTATGCGCACAAAGATGCTCATCGACTTGAGCCCCGAAGGGACACCATCTCGTTGAAGAGAAGCAATGATAAACACGTTGATGTTTTTATTAAGTAAGATTGATAGAACACGAGGTAGATCTGTTTCAGCAATTTATTCATATGATCTCCTCACGCTGAGAATTACTTAAAAAATATTTGTTCAATGTCGTCGACTTAAGTTTTCTTTTATAGCCTCACCTCTTTCCTCTCCAGAAGAGAGGATGTCAGAGGAGATTAAGTCAAAGACATTGACTATCTATTCATAAAAAAGAGTGCGGCTCTTTTACACAGTCCTCCAGCTATGCCGCACTCATTATAAAAGATTCTCATTTCCCGTTCACTGTTCTCATCCGAAACAAGGATGAATAAGCAACAGCAACTAATGCGAGTGCACCGATCATCCACGGTGCATAGATCACTAATCCTTCTATTGCCCTTGTTATAGGATTAGGTTGATTTAAAATTCGTTCTGTCATCCAGGCAATAGCAGCAATGCCTGCGAAAACTGCGCCGCCAATTCTCACACCTTTATAACTATTAGACCAGCATAAGAGTATCAGCCAGGGTACAATCATTGCAACAACAAATAACTGCATGAGTTCTATGCCAATATTAAATCCAAGGATACTCAGCACCATTTGTCCTGCATCAAGATTTAAGTTTGTTAATGTATTGGCAAACGCCAGTCCATGGATCAAACCAAATGTTGCTGCAGCATATATCTCTCGTCCGGGAAAAATAGGACGCAACGCATGTATGGCTGACATTAAAATAGAAAAAGCAATAAGTATTTCTATCGGCTGACTTGGAATATAAAACCAGCCGAGTGCTCCAGCTAATAACGTAATAGAATGACCAACAGTAAAGACTGTTATTATTTTGAGGAGATTCATAATGCTATAGCGAACTCCTCCAAATCCACTCCATCGCTTCTGTGCTGTTACCAACGGGGCAACTAACAAGCAACGTCAGCAGAAAAAGTAAATGGTCTGTACCTTCTTTAATATGCTGCATTCCTAAACTTACAATGCCTTTAAAACCTGTCCATCGACTTCCATTTTCTAAATTGATTTCCAATGGATATATCAGCGTTGTTTTTGTATCTACTCTGATCACGCCAACCTCTACTGGCTGCTCATCACTAATACCCAATTGCCAATCGCTGCGGATAGATACTAGAGCACTGTGCGTTACCAGTTGATGCATGATGACATCATAATCAAAAATAAATTTACGCGTGCTCGCACCAGCAGGTGGTGTTAGAATAAGATGTACCGTAATTTCCTGATAAGGTCCGCTTACCGTCTGCTCTGATTTTCCAACCGTCATATCCGTAACTTCTACCAACCATGGTTGATCTTTTGCTACCATCGGATGAATGTGTGCTATCAGATATTCTTTTAACTGTGGCCCCAATCTTTCTACTAATGTCTCTGTGTTTTTAGTAATGCCTTGATTATGGCCAAAAGCAAGTTCTAATTCACCAAGGGGTAATTGCAGTTCCACCATGACAACTCCTGGCTTAACGTCAAGAAGTATAATTGTACTTGGTGTTTGATGTGCCTGCGTAAAGTACGGAATAGCACACAGTATCAAGGCTGCGAAAACAGCAAACAGCTGCCCAACTTTCGTTGAGCAGTTGTTTGAAATTAAAATTAAATGACGGCGCATAATCAGAATTATGAAATACTATAATCCAATGTAATCACGTGTATGATCACGGAATACACTGTGATAGTGAATCTGAGAAGGATAAACTACACCTGTCTGACAGATGAATTCAATCCATACACTTGGCCCATCGATGCGCACATAATCAGTATTGGTTGTAAAAAATGTGCTGGCATTTCCAGAGGTTCCGCTGTTGTTGCTAGCGTAAGTAACATACGTATTTGCTAACTCATTGGTATAGATTGCCAGGAAGCTGGCTGCTGAAGTGTCATCCAGATCGTTGAGCCATGGTTGCATTGCTGCTAAAACTTTTGCCTGCGCTGTTGCACTCAGTGTGCTTACCTTAACTCCTAATTTAGTAGTTGGGAATGTGTTGGTGGTAGAACCTGGCACCATGGTTACATCTGAAAAAGTAGATGAAATTTTTGCACTGGCAAGTTCAGCAGTTGTGAACGATGCTAACATAGCAGCCATACCTGATGCTTCACTGGCAAGTGGTGCATACGTTGTTCCGTTGGCTGTCCAGCTTTTTGGTTCTATACCCTGGTGAGACGGTGTTGAACTCACTACCGATCCTGCTGAGTACGTAATATTCTGAGCATAATGGTGACCTCCAAATTGAAGCATCCAGGTGCCAGTTGTACTAGGTGTGCCTAAGAATGCAATAACATAATTTCCATCGGAGTAGCTGTTACTGTTTCCACTGGCAGTGCCAAGGACATCATCAGCAGCATTGATTTGAGTGAACTCGCTATAGCCTTCATCAGTAGTTGTACCTGACGCTGCCGCAATAACTGCTTTTGCAGCGGCTAGCTGAGTTGCTGTAAGCGTACTGAATTCTAATCCGTTGCGGCAACTTACGCCACAAGGTAGATTAGACCATCTGATTGCATTTGCTTTTGTATAGGCAATTTGAAGTGTGGTAATCTGAGTGCTTGTAAGTGTTGCTTTAAAAGCTTCTGCTAAGCAAACTACTTTTTCAGCAACGGTAGTAGCTGAGCTACAATCTGCAGTGGTGGTAGAAGTAACGGTAAAATCACTCGAAGAGGTAGCTATTGTGCTGCTGGTATTTACAGCCACTGTTATAGCACCTGTAGTAGCATCGGTTGGAACAGTAACGGTTAACTGAGTTGAAGTAGCGGCAGTAACTGTTGCAGCAACACCATTAAACGTTACAGTATTGTTGGCAGCCGTTGTACTGAAATCAGTTCCCGTAATGGTTACTGTTGTGCCCACCGATCCACTTGTTGGTGTGAAGCTAGTAATAGTAGGCGCTGTGCTGCTTGTTGTTGTAACAGTAAAATCGCTCGTTGAAGTTGCTGTGATCGAACTTACAGTAACTGCAATTTTTCCTGTGGTAGCGCCACTTGGAACTGTAACCGTAAGCTGTGTTGCTGTGGCTGCTGAAACGGTAGCTTCAGTACCATTAAGCGTAACAACGTTGCTGCTGGCAGTTGTACTGAAATTCGTACCTGTAATTATTACGGTGGCCCCCACTACCCCGCTGGTAGGTGTAAAGCTTGTAATGGTTGGCGAGAGTGTTACAGTTTCATCGTGATTACAGGATGAATGCAGAATCATGCTGATAACAATTAAGGCCACCGTACTTAAAGTAAGGATAGGCCTTGATAGCAAATTCATAATCTTCATTTTTTTCATTGGTTTTGAATTTTGGTGATGTATTTGATTCACAAACGCAATGGTAATTCAACTCTTGTCTCATATTCTGATCTTTGCGATCAACAACATGTTTCGCGCGAAGAACGAACTTTTCTTCCTTGAGCAGTTCATAATAGTCAGAGAAGATCTGCAGAGAGATACACAAGTGGACAAATCAGTAGACGCTGACTACTTTGCGACAAACAGATTGTTTTCTGCGAAGAAGATACTTTGGATAATGCTCTCAACCTTTACAAAAAAGATTGCTTTTCAATTGACAGGTTGTCTATCTTATTTACTTTTGAATCATATTAAGGACGAACTAATGTGTTATCATAAATCGCAAACCAAGCCACTTGAAAAAGTAGCAGAATACTACAAAGCCAAATACAATAATGAAGTAAAAGAGCAACATGAGATTCAATTTCATGAGAATGGTTTTGACTTTAAGCCCTCAGCCATCATCACTGCCCAACAGCCAGGTGAATTACAAATTTATAGCTGGGGATTTATTGCATTCTTTAACAAGTCTCTGGCGAACGCCATGGTTAGCAGAACACAAACACTCAATTGTGTAAGCGAAGAAATGTATAGCAAGCCTTCTTTTAGTGATGCGGCATTGAGAGGCCAGCGTTGTCTAATTCCATGTTCGGGTTTTATGGAGTGGAAGTGGATGGATGACAAAGGCAAGTCAAAGATTCCGTATTACATTCAGGTTAAAGGGCAGGAAATTTTTAGTCTGGCTGGTCTTTATTCAACCTGGAAAGATCCTGCTACAGCATTAGAGTATAATACGTACACGGTATTAACTGCACCTGCAAATACATTGATGTCTGAGATCCATAACAGCAAGAAGCGAATGCCTGTTATTATTCCAAAGCAATACGAGAAAGATTATTTGAATCCATCGCTATCCAGAAATGATGTGCTGGCGTTGTGTTCACCGTTTTCAGATTCTAACATGTCAGCTTATACAATTAGTAAGCTGATAACTTCTAAAGCTGATGAGAGCAATGTTAAAAAAGTTCTGGAGCCGTACAGATATGAAGCTCCTGCTAAGGATATTCAGACAAGTTTATTTTAGCGCTCAGAAGTTTTTAAACCACGAAGACACCAAGAGCACAAAG
>Ga0310811_10007311_pt1 | contig 14136 bp, 13 predicted proteins | sample YCmetagenome_FD_207642 | JGI IMG/M metagenome (GOLD analysis project Ga0310811, IMG submission 207642) | Soil microbial communities from experimental microcosm in Duke University, North Carolina, United States - YC | ecosystem: Engineered > Artificial ecosystem > Soil microcosm > Unclassified ...
CTGGTGAAGTTCAAGAAGCTTGCCGGCGGCGGCTACTTCAAGATCATCAATCGCATCGTGCCGCAGGCGCTCGAGACGCTCGGCTATACGCCGGCGCAGACCGACCGCATCATCCGCTACGCGGTGGGTCACGGCACGCTGGTGGGTGCGCCCGCGATCAATGCCGAGAGCCTGGCGGCGCTCGGCTTCGGCGAAGAGGACATCGCCAAGGTCGAATCCTCACTCGTTGCCGCATTCGACATCAAGTTCGTCTTCAACAAGTGGACGCTGGGTGAGGGCGTGCTGACCGGCGCGCTCGGCTTCACCAGCGAGCAGATCGAGGCGCCGGGCTTCGACCTTCTCTCGGCGCTCGGCTTCTCCCGTGCCCAAATCGAGGCCGCGAACACCTATGTCTGTGGCGCGATGACGCTGGAAGGCGCGCCGGAACTGAGCCCCGCGCATCTGCCGGTCTTCGATTGCGCCAACCCCTGCGGCCGCATCGGCGTGCGGTTCCTCTCGGCCGAGAGCCATATCCGCATGATGGCGGCCTCCCAGCCCTTCATCTCGGGGGCCATCTCCAAGACCATCAACATGCCGAACTCGGCCTCGGTCGAGGATTGCGAGCAGGCCTATATGCTGTCCTGGCGCCTCGGCCTGAAGGCCAATGCGCTCTATCGCGACGGGTCCAAGCTCAGCCAGCCACTGTCTTCGCAGCTCATCGAGGATGAGGAAGAGGCCGAGGGCATCATCGCCCAGCCGCCGACCGTGCAGGCGGTGGCGATGGCCGAGCGTATCGTGGAGAAGGTTATTCAGCGTGCCGAGCGCCGCCGCCTGCCGGATCGGCGCAAAGGCTATACGCAGAAGGCGACGGTCGGCGGCCACAAGGTCTATCTGCGCACCGGCGAATATGAGGACGGCTCCCTCGCCGAGGTCTTCATCGACATGCACAAGGAAGGTTCTGCCTTCCGCTCGCTGATGAACAACTTCGCGATCGCCATTTCCATCGGCCTGCAATACGGCGTGCCGCTGGAAGAATTCGTCGAAGCCTTCACCTTCACCCGCTTCGAGCCGGCGGGCATGGTGCAGGGCAACGAGGCCATCCGCATGGCGACCTCGATCATCGACTACATCTTCCGCGAACTGGCGATTTCCTACATCGCGCGCAATGACCTGGCCCATGTCGATCCGGCCGATCTGATGCCGGACACGATCGGCAATGGTGCGGCGGAAGGGAACCTGCCACGCACCGGCAATGAGACCGCGGAACAGGCGCGCTCCATGTTGGCCGATATCCAGCGTGGCGTGAGCAAGGGTTTCGTCCGCGGCACGATCGGCGTGCCGAGTGCCACGCCGAATGGCGGCATTGCGGCCTCCACCAGCCTGCGCCCGGCGATGATGGCAGAAGCCGTGACGCCGGCGGATGACCGCTCAGCCAAGATGCGCGAGGCCAAGGTGAAGGGTTATGAGGGCGACAGCTGCCCCGAATGCGGCAATTTCACCATGGTGCGGAACGGCACCTGCCTGAAATGCGTGACCTGCGGCTCGACCAGCGGCTGCTCGTAAGCCGCATTCGCTGAGCACAAGGCCGGCCGGTCCCGATCAGGGACCGCGCCGGCCTTTCGCGTTTCAGGCCGCGGCGCCCACACCGCGGGCGGCACGGCGGATGGCCTGGGGCGGCATGCCCCATTGCCGCATGAAGCTTTCCCGCATGCGGCGCTGGTCCATGAAGCCCGTCTCCCGCGCCACGGTCTCGATCGGGTGGCGGCTATCCTCCAACATCAGGCGCGCAGCCTCCAGCCGCAGCTGCTCCACCGCCTTGGCAGGCGATTGACCGGTCTCCGCCCGGAAGGCGCGGCTGAACTGACGCGGGCTGAGCCGGGCGGCCTCCGCCAGGGTTTCGACCGTCAGCGGCCGGGCGAGGTTGTTCTTCGCGAAGATTAGCGCGGTCTGGATGCGGTCGGATTTCGCGGCGAGATCGAGCAATTCGGAATGTTGGGACTGCCCACCCGATCGGCGGTGATGCATGACGAGCTTGCGCGCGACCGAACGTGCAACCTCCTGACCCAGATCCTTCTCGACGAGTGCTACCGCGAGATCGAGCCCGGCGGTGAGGCCGGCCGAGGTCCAGACCGCGCCTTCGTTGATATAAATGCGGTCCTCCTCGACTGTGACGGCCGGAAACCGCTCCCGCATCAATTTTGCAAAAATCCAGTGGGTCGTGGCGCGCCTGCCATCCAGAAGCCCACATTGCGCGAGCAGGAAAGCGCCGGTGCAGAGCCCGGCCACGCGTCGCGCCCGGCGCGCATGGGCCTGCAAGGCGGCAATCGTCATGGACGGCAGAGGATCGGGCGGCAGGGTGCCGCCGAGGAGGAGGAGCGTGTCAATCCCGTCCGCGTCGCGCAGGCTCTCGGTTTCCATCCGGAAGCCGGTGGAGGAGGGGACCATGCCACCCTCGAGTGACAGAAGGTGGACCGAATAGAAATTCTCGCCGGTCACCAGATTGGCGAGTTCGAAGGCCGTCTGCGCGGCGAGCGCCAGGCATTGAAAGCCGGGAAAGACGACGAGGCCGATTTCGGGCACGGGTGGCTCCCAGGGTTGTCCTGAAAACGTATGTTATACGTCATTTAAGACAAAGGCCAATCGTCGCATGATTCCACCATCATAAGCGATGGGGATTTCACGCAATGACAAGCGAATACAAAGGTGTAGCGGTTGTGACCGGCGCATCCTCCGGCATCGGCGCGCTCTATGCCGAGCGTCTGGCACGGCGCGGCCATGACCTGATTTTGGTCGCCCGCAGCCGCGATCGGCTGCAGGCACTGGCCCAGCGTATCAGCGACGAGACCGGCCGGGCGGTGGAAGTCGTCGTGGCCGACCTGGGCGATGCCGCAGACCTCGCCCGGGTTGAGGCGCAGCTGTCCCGGGACGCGAGCCTCACGATGCTCGTCAACAATGCCGGCTTCGGCACCTTTGCCCCGCTGCTGGAAAGCGATGTCGGCCGGATGGAGGCGATGATTCGCCTGAACGTCATCGCGCTGATGCGGCTGACCTATGCGGTGGCACCCGGCATGGCGGCGCGGGGCAGGGGCGCGATCATCAACATCTCCTCGATCGTCAGCATCGCACCGGAACTGCTGAACGGCGTCTATGGCGGCAGCAAGGCTTTCGTCCATGCCTTTTCAACCTCCCTGAACCACGAACTGGCGCCCAAGGGCATTCGCGTCCAGGCAGTGCTGCCGGGGGCGACCGCGACCGACTTCTGGGCGACCGGCGGCCTGCCGGTCGAGCACCTGCCGGAAGGCATCACCATGCAGGCGGCGGACATGGTGGATGCGGCGTTGAGCGGTTTCGACCTGGGCGAGGTCATCACCATCCCCGCTCTGCCCGACATCGAGGAATGGAACGCCTTCGAGGCCGCGCGGCGGTCGATGAGCGCCCGCCTGTCCCGCAGCTTGCCCGCTTCCCGCTACGGCATTGTCACAAATTAAGTATTAAATTGGAAAAGGAAAAATGACCATGCAACTAACTGGCAATACCATCTTCATCACCGGCGGCTCATCCGGCATTGGCCGTGGCCTGGCCGAAGCATTTCACAAGCGCGGCAACCAGGTGATCATCGCCGGGCGCCGCGCGGCATTGATGGAGGAGGTGACGGCCGCCAATCCCGGCATGGCCGCGATCGTCATGGATATCGCGGATCCGGCCAGCATCGCGGCGGCGGCGGACCGGCTGATGCGGGACTACCCGAACCTGGACGTGCTCGTGAACAATGCCGGCATCATGCCCTTCGACGACGCCTCCGCCCCGATTGACGACGCCATGGCCCAAAGGCTGATCGCGACCAATCTGCTCGGACCGATCCGCATGACCTCGGCGCTGATCGAGCATTTGAAGCAGCGGCCGCGCGCGACGATTCTCTATAATACCTCGGTTCTGGCCTATGTGCCGCTTGCCATGACCGCGGTCTATTCCGCAACCAAGGCAGCACTCCATTCCTACGCCCTTTCGCAGCGCTTCATGCTGAGAGACACGGCGGTGACGGTGCAGGAGATCGCGCCACCCTGGGTGGATACCGACCTCGTCCGCAAGAGCGGCGACAGCCGGGCCATGCCGCTCGATGCCTTCATTGCCGAGACCATGGCCGGACTGGGGACCGAGGCGCCCGAGATTCTGGTGGAGAGCGCGCGGCCGTTGCGCGACAATCCGGGTGCGGAGGAACATGCCCTGGTCCACGGTTTCAATCTGTCGCTCGTCGAAAATCCGATCCCGGTCGACGGCTGAGACTGGGGGTTTGGCGGGCATCCGGCGCGGGCGTCTCGCCAAACCCCGCGTCTCTGTCGTATCAGAGGGGGAGGGTGGCACGTGAAAGGCTGCCCTGCCTGCGGAGATCGATCGATGGACACACTCACCAACCCCAAGCCGGGTGCCGGCGCGGACAGCCAAGAAGCCAAGCAGAATTTCGGGACCACCGGCATCAAGCCGATGAGCCGCCCGAGCCTCACTACCCGGGTGGTGATGAAACTCGTCTCCTGGGTCGAGCGCCTCAACCTCAGCTGCGCCAAACTGGGCAACCCGCCCGTCTACGACAATGCGACCTTCCCCTGGGCCGCCGAAATCGAAAAGGACTGGCCCCTGATCCGGGCCGAGCTGGACCGGCTGCTGCTGCGCAAGGCGGATTTGCCGAGCTTCCACGACATCTCGACCGACGTCTCCACGATCTCGACCGATGCCGCCTGGAAGACCTTCTTCCTCACCGGCTATGGCCTGACCTCCAAGAAGAATACGGAACTCTGCCCGGATACCTGGCGCATCGTGCAGAAGATCCCCGGGCTGCAGACGGCGATGTTCTCGATCTTCGAGCCGGGCAAGCACCTGCCGCCGCATCGCGGGCCCTATAACGGCGTGCTGCGCTTCCATCTCGGCCTCATCGTGCCGAACCATCCGGACAAGATCGCCATCCGTGTCGACCGTCAGATCTGCCATTGGCAGGAAGGCCGCGCCCTGATCTTCGACGATGCCTTCGAGCACGAAGCCTGGAACCATTCGGACGAAACACGCGTCGTGCTCTTCGTCGACTTCAACAAGCCGCTGCGGTTCCCGGCCAATCTGATTAGTGCCGCGTTGCTGCGCATCGCAATCTTCACGCCCTTCATTAAGGAAGGGGCGGATAATCACGATGAGTGGGAGAAGAAGTTTTACGCGGAGGCGGAAGCCCTGCGCAACGCGCCGCCCAAGCACTGACCTGATGTCCGATCACACTCTAGCGCACACGACAAAGGACGGAACATGACGAAGACCGCCAATAGCCGCACGGCCGATCATGAGATCGACAAGATCTTTCTCGAGCGCTGGTCGCCGCGTGCCTTCACCGAGGAAGAAATTCCGGAAGCCGATCTCTTCTCCATGTTCGAGGCCGCGCGCTGGGCGCCGTCTTCCTACAATTCCCAGCCTTGGATCTTCGTCTACGCCCGCCGCAGCTCGCCGCATTTCGATAAGCTGCTTGGCCTGCTGATCGAGTTCAACCAGTCCTGGGCGAAGCGCGCCGGGGCATTGGTAATCATGGCTTCCAACTCCGTCATGCTGCCGCCGGGCGCCGAGAAGGCCGTGCCGTCGCACAGCCATTCTTTCGACGCCGGTGCCGCCTGGGGCTCCTTCGCCCTGCAGGGCTCGATGCTCGGCTGGCACGCCCATGGCATGGTCGGTTTCGATATTCCGCGTGCCTTCGCCGAGCTCGACTTCCCCGAGGGCTACCGGGTGGAAGCGGCGGCGGCGGTCGGCCGCCTCGCTGACAAGTCCATCCTGCCGGAGTTCCTGCAGGCGCGTGAGACGCCTAGCCCGCGCAAGCCGGTGCCCGACTTCGCCTTCGAGGGCAAATTCGGCGGCTGATGGCGACCTCCGCCTTGGCGCGGCCACGAGGCTGCGCCGAGGCGAAGGCTCAGACCGCCTGGCCGGCCGCGAAGCCCGAGGCCCAGGCCCACTGAAAATTGTAGCCGCCGAGCCAGCCGGTCACGTCCACCGCCTCGCCGATGAAATGAAGGCCGGGAACGGCTGTTACCTCCATCGTCTTGGAGGAGAGGCCAGCGGTATCGATGCCGCCACGCGTGACCTCGGCCTTGGCGAAGCCTTCGGTGCCGGCGGGCGTCAGGCACCAGCGCTGCAGCCGCTCGGCCAGGGCCGAGAGCGTTTTGTCGCTCGTCTCGCCGATGGGCGGTGCGCTCTCCTCCTCCGGCGCCAGGGCCTGGGCCAGGCGCTGGGGCAGGCGCAGCTGTTCGGCGAGCGCGGTGCGCAGCGCGATGCGCGGACGGGCGCGTTTGGCGGCCAGCAGCAGCGCGCGGGCGTCCTGCCCGGGCAGGAGATCAACGGTGAAGGCGTCGCCCGCCTGGAGATAGTTGGAAATCTGCAGGATCGCCGGGCCGGAGAGGCCGCGATGGGTGAAAAGCATGGCTTCACGAAAGCCTGTTTTCCCGCGGCTGGCCACGATCTCCGTCGCGGTCCCTGAGAGGCCGCGCATCAGGGAAAGCTCGGGCTCCTCGAAGCAGAGCGGTACCAAAGCCGGTTCGGGGCGGACCGTGGCGACGCCGAACTGGGCGGCGATCTGATAGGCGAAGCCGGTTGCACCCAGTTTCGGGATCGACAGACCGCCCGTGGCGATGACGAGGGCAGGGGCGGAGACCACGGCCGCCGCCGTTTCCAGGTGAAAGCGGCCATCATGCCGGATTTCCTGCACGGCCGTGCCGAGGCGGAGCGTGACCTCCGCCTGCCGGCATTCGGCGAGCAGCATCTCCACGATCTGGCGGGCCGAGCCATCACAGAAAAGCTGGCCGAGTGTCTTCTCGTGCCAGGCAATGCCATGGCGATCGACGAGGGCGATGAAATCCGCCGGGCGATAGCGGCTGAGCGCCGATTTCGCGAAATGTGGATTGGCCGAAAGGAAGCGCGCGGCCGGGGTCTCGCGATTCGTGAAGTTGCAGCGGCCGCCGCCGGAAATGAGGATCTTGGCGCCCGGCGCCTCGCCATGTTCGAGCAGCAGAACCCGGCGGCCGCGCCTGGCCGCCGTCATTGCCGCCATCAGTCCCGCCGCCCCCGCGCCGATGACGAGGGCGTCGTAGTGCTCGCGGCGCCTCATCCTTCGAGCAGATGCCCGAAGGCGCGGAAGGGGCGCAGCCGGTCACAGATGATCTTAAGGATGGCGAGCATGGGCACGGCGAGAATGGCGCCGGCAACGCCCCACATCCAGTACCAGAAAATGAGAGAGAGCATCACCGCGACCGGGTTGATCGTGAAACGGCTGGCGAGCAGCATCGGTGTGATGATTTCGCCCTCCGCCACGTGGATCGCGAAATAGAGGCAGGCGGGCAGGATGGCGATCCAGGCGAAGCCTGCCGTCACGATACCGACGGCCAGGAACATCAGGATGCCGACGAAAGGGCCGAGAATCGGCACGAAGTTGAGGCAGAAGGCGACGACGCCCCAGAGCACCGGGCCTGGCACGCCGCAGGCCCACATGACGAGCGCTGTGGCACAGCCCACGAGCGCGTTGATGATGGTGATCGTCAGCAGATAGGCGGAGAGATCGCGCTCCATATGCATCGAGATCTCGACCGCCTCACGCTTGTCGTCGAAGCGCGGCAGAACTTCGACCAGGCGACGGAGGAAGGTTTCCCCGAAAACGAGCATGTAGAAGAGGACGAGCAGCGTTTCGAGCAGATTGGAGGCGACGGTGCCGGTGCCGCTGAAGACGGCAGTCACCATGCTGACGGGATTCGACAGGACAGACCCTGCGCCGCCGAAATGAACCCCCATTCGGTCGAGCAGGTGCTGCAGCCGGGCGATCGGCGGTTGCAGCACGGCGAAACGCTCCTGCAGCATGGGCCAGGCATGGGGAAGCTGCGCCGCCCAGCGCGAGGCTGGGCTGGAGAGCAGGGCGCCGAGGCCCACGAAGACGCCAAGCAGCAGGGCGATGCAGACGAGCGCACCAGCGGCCTTCGGAACGTGGATGCGCTCCAGCACTTTCACCAGCGGCTGGAAGAGCAGCTTGAGCACGAGGGCCAGCACGACGGGCAGGACGATATCTCGCGCGACGTAGAGGCAGGCGAGGACGGCGATCAGGGTGAGCAGGCCGAGAAAGACCGTGTTCCAGTTGCCGGGCAGCGGCATCTCCCGATTGCCCCGCAGATCGTGCAGGGCCGGATCGCTGACGGAGATGCCGAACATGCGCGCGAGGCCCCCGCGCAGCTTGTCGGGCGTCTTCTCCGCCTCGGGGGCGGAGGGGGGCGGCTTTAGGCCGTCCAGAGGGTCTGACATAGGATCCTGTTCCGACGCGTCGCGCGGCCGATTGAAAGCATCCGATCAGGCGCCAAGCCAGGATGGCACGGGCAGGCCCTTGGACTTCAGGAAAATGGGGTTGAAGAGTTTGGATTGATAGCGGCTGCCGCCGTCGCACAGGATCGTGACCACGACATGGCCGGGCCCCAGTTTCCGCGCAACGCGAATGGCGGCGGCGAGATTGATGCCGGCAGAACCACCGACCGACAATCCCTCATGCTGCAAGAGGTCGAACACCTGGGCCAGAGCCTCCTCGTCCGGAATGCGCTCGGCATCGTCGATGGCCGCACCCTCGAGATTGCCCGGCACGCGCGACTGGCCGATGCCTTCGGTGATGGAACTGCCGGTCACGGTGAGATCGTTCTCCTTCACCCAGCCATAAAGCCCGCTTCCATGCGGATCGGCCAGCACGATGCGGATCGCCGGGTCCCGCGCCTTCAGCGCATCGGAGACGCCGGCGAGGGTGCCGCCCGTGCCGCAGGCGCAGGTGAAGGCATCCACCCGGCCGCCGGTCTGTTCCCAGATTTCTGGGCCCGTCGTCTTCGCATGGCCGGCGCGATTGGCGCGATTGTCGAACTGGTTGGCGAAGAGGGCGCCCATCTCCTCCGCGAGCCGGCGGGCGACGTGGACATAATTTCCCGGATCGCGAAAGGGCGCGGCGGGCACGAGGCGGAGATCAGCGCCGATGAGGCGCAGGAAATCCTTCTTCTCCTGTGCCTGCGTCTCCGGCATCACGACGACGGAGCGATATCCGAGCGCATGGGCGACGAGCGTAAGGCCGATGCCGGTATTGCCGGCCGTTCCTTCCACGATGGTGCCGCCCGGTTTCAGCAGCCCACCCGCTTCGGCATCCTGGATGATGGCGAGCGCCGCGCGATCCTTCACCGAACCGCCCGGGTTCATGAACTCCGCCTTGGCGAGGATGGTGCAGCCGGTCGCTTCGGAGGCGCGGCGCAAGCGGATGAGCGGCGTATGGCCGATCGATCCTATCAGCCCCTCTGCGATGCGCACGGCCATGTCTGCTTCTCCGCCCTTGCCTTCCGCGACCCGACGCGGCCATCTGAAAGAAGTTCAACCCATCGAGGACAGAGATGATCGAAGATGTCGAACCCGGCAAGGCATGGGACGCGATGAAGGCCGATCCCCGTGCGCAGCTGTGTGACGTGCGGACCGATGCCGAATGGAATTTGGTGGGAATCCCCGATCTGCAGGAGATCGCGCGCGAGGTCGTGCTGATCCCCTGGCAGGTCTATCCCAGCATGCAGCGCAATGCGGGCTTCCTCGGACAACTGGCAGAAGCCGGTCTCGCCCGCGATACGCCGATCTATTTCATCTGCCGGAGCGGCGCGCGCAGCATGGCAGCGGCGGAAGCGGCTTCCGCCGCAGGCTATACCGAAGTCTACAACGTGGCGGACGGGTTCGAGGGTCCGCTGGACCCGGATGGCCATCGCGGCCAAGTGGCCGGCTGGAAAGCGGCTGGGCTCGCCTGGCGGCAGCGCTGAGAGCGACGTATTGATGAGCGTCTGATTCACGGTTCAGCTGCATCGTTCCCGCGCTTCGCTCTGAACCGATCAGACCCTAAGGAGGGGAAAGATGACCAAGCCCGATCTCGTGGGGCTCTGGGAAGAGCATTGCCGGCACGAATTCGAAACGCGCGACGTGGATGCCACGATGGCGACGATGGTGGCCGAACCTTACGTCAACCACATCCCGACCATGACCGGCGGTGTCGGCCACGATCAACTCAAGCGTTTCTACAAATACCATTTCATCAACGGCAATCCGCCGGATTTCCGCCTGACCTCGATCAGTCGCACAATCGGTGACGATCGCATTGTGGACGAGTTCATCATGCACTTCACCCACACGACGGAGATCGATTGGCTGCTGCCCGGCGTCCCGCCCACCGGCAAGGAAGTCGCTATTCCGGCCGTCGCCATCATCCAGTTCCAGGGCGACAAGCTGGTGCACGAGCATATCTACTGGGATCAGGCGACGGTGCTGGTGCAGGTGGGTTTGCTTGATCCGACCGGTTTGCCAGTAGCTGGCGCGGAGACGGCGCGCAAAGTTGCGGACAAGACACGGCCGAGCAACGAACTCATGGCTCGCTGGGCGACGAGCGAAGGCGAACCGATCTGACGACGCGGCATCCGGGGGCGCGCCCCCGGATGCCGGCTCCTATTGATTGTAGGCGACGCGGATGACGAGGAGCCAGGGATAGCGCGTGTCGACCACGGCGCCGTCCGGTGTCGCCAGAAGCCCTTGATCGGTGACGGGCACGTGCGTGAGCGCCACCGCATCCTCCACATTGCCGCCGATGATGCTGATCTGCCCAGGCGCTTTCGCGACCACGATGCCGCAATGCGCGGGGAAGCGACCGGCAGGCAGCTGCGCATAGGTCAGCTTTTCGGCCCGTCCCCGTCCCGTGCAGATAAGGTCGCCGATGCCGGGCGCGTAGGCGTTCGGCGGCTCTGCCTGGATTGCATATTGATTGGTCTGGTTCAACGTCTGCTCGACCGCGGCATTGATGTAGACGCTGTGGGATTCGGCATAGGGGAAGCCAGCACCCGCACCCGCCATCCGCATGACGAAGGAGATGAAGGCGGCCGACCAGGCGTAGCTGCCGTCGTCCTGTGGCGGGAAGGCGACGCCACTCCCATCCTGCTTGCCCGTCCAGCCCGCGCTTGCATTGCTCTGGTTCATGCCGATCCACCAATAGAGGCCGACACGCTGCCAGAATCCTGGCTGGCGCTCGGCCTTGGTATCGGGGTCGACGGGCGCCTCGTTATGCGGGTCGGCGTCATACACCACCTGTCCCCAGGCGCGCCATTCGGCATAGGCGATGGCGACGGCGGAGGCCCGGTCGAAATTGCCGAAGCAATTGCGGATGAAGGGCGGCTCTTGCCCGTCATCGCTCTGCGCGAGGCAGGCCGCCAGGGAGGGTGGCGACACCCAAGCCCCGTGTCTTGTGGCGCTGGGCTTGCCGGCACAGGCCGAGAGGGCAAGCGCCGCCAGGAGCAGGCCAAGGGTCGCCTTTGTCATTGGATGGAAGAAACCTCAGGCGCGTTCGGGAAAGAGCGAGAGCAGGCCCGTTTCGCTCGCCGCGCAGCGGCCACGTTCGGTGATGACGCCGGTGACGAGGCGGGCGGGCGTCACGTCGAAGGCTGGGTTGGCGGCGCCGCTGCCAATGGGGGTCACCTGGATGGTGGCGAGGCTGCCATCGGCGGTTTGACCCGTCATCAGCGTGACCTCGGCGGCCGACCGCTCCTCGATCGGGATCTCCCGCACGCCGTCCCGGATCGTCCAGTCGATGGTGGTGGAGGGCAGCGCTACCCAGAAGGGCACATCATTGTCGTGCGCCGCGAGGGCTTTGAGGTAGGTGCCGATCTTGTTCGCGACATCGCCGCCACGCGTGACGCGGTCGGTGCCGACGATCACGAGGTCGACATCGCCATGCTGCATGAGATGGCCGCCGGCATTGTCCGCGATCACCGTATGCGGCACGCCATGGCTGCCGAGCTCCCAGGCGGTCAGCGACGCACCCTGGTTGCGCGGGCGGGTTTCGTCGACCCAGACGTGAACGTCAATGCCCTCGTTATGCGCCATGTAGATCGGCGCAAGCGCAGTGCCCCAGTCGACCGTCGCGATCCAGCCGGCATTGCAATGGGTGAGGATGTTGACGCGCTTTCCCGGGCGCACGGCGGCGCGGATGAGTTCCACGCCGTGGCGTCCGATCGCTTCGTTCTGCGCGACATCCTCATCGGCGATGGCTGCCGCTTCTTCATAGGCTGTGGCAACGCGCTCTTCCACGCGCGTATTGCGCAGGCGCTCCAGCATGCGGTCGATCGCCCATTTCAGATTGACGGCGGTCGGGCGGGTCGCGGCGAGCATCGCGGCATCGCGCTCCATCGCCTCCGTCGAGGCATCGACGCGCAGTGCGAGGCAGAGACCGTATGCCGCTGAAGCGCCGATCAGCGGCGCGCCACGCACGCGCATGGTGCTGATCGCTTCCGCCATCTCCTCCGCCGTTGCGATGCGCAGGATGGTGAGCGACCAGGGCAGCTTGGTCTGATCGATGATGCGGACGGACCAGCCGTCCTCGTCCAGCCAGATGCTGCGGTAGGAAACGCCGTCGATCTTCATGGTGTGTGACTTTGTTCTGATGGGCCAGTGGCGCGTTGATGCAATACCGCGATGAGCGTGAAAAGACGTCGGGCGGTGTCGAGGTCGAGCTCTACCTTGCTGGCGAGACGCGCCGAGACAAGCGCTGCCGCCTCGTTGTGGAGACCCCGCCTGCCCATGTCGATCGCCTGGATGCGGGCCTCGCGGCCTTCCTGGATCGCAGCGGCGTAGCTGTCCAGCAGGAGGACATAGTCCTTGATGATGCGGCGAAGCGGGCCGAGCGAGAGACCGATCAGCGCCACGGGCTGCATCGCTTCGTTCCGGATGTCGAAGAGCAGCCGGCCGTCGTGGACGGACAGCGCCAGGATGAAAGGCCCAGGGCCTGCGCCACGCGGCGCGAAGTAATTGCCTGTTTCAAGATCCATGACGGCCTGGGCACGATCCGCTTCCACCATCGGCGGAAGATCAGCCGGGATGCCGTCGCTCAGGATAATCCGTGAGAGATGGGGAGGCGCTGCCGGATCAGAGCGGGTCATGCGACGGTCGCTCCGCGACCGGCTGCCGCGAGCCGCCCGCCTGTCGCCGAGACATCATGATCGCCAGAATCACTTGTGGCGTGGCGAAGATTCGAAACGGCCCGGCTCGGCCAGGCTTGCGCGAATCGCCCGGCACCACGCGCCGCGACCCCCCCGCTGCCCGCGGCGGCGAGGCGCGTGTTTCGGCATGATGGCCGATGGGAAGCCGGGACAATACTGAACATGGCGTTGATACGAATGTGAGGTTACGGCGGTGCGATGGCGAAGTCACGAAAGCCGGAGCGGTTGCTGCCAAGCGGTGGCAGGCGCCCCGCGGCAGGGTTCTCGCTGTCTTAGAAGAATTCACATTTGGAAGGAAGCTGGCCGGTTCATGCATCCAGCTCGAATCCAGGGCGATGCCGAGGATTGCAGGTCGGCGCCGCTCGATGGCGGCGAATGGCTGCTTTGCGGCAAGCCATGACACGATGTTAGAAAAAACGGCGCGCGCGCGCCGTCGCGATTTCTTCCAGACGTCAAAGACGCTGATGAAATCGTCATGGTTGTCGACAGGAGCGCCGGGGGTTGATCCGTCCCGGATGCCGGGATGGCGGCCGAAGGTTTGTCGCCGTCGTAATAAAACGTAAAAACGAGTTCATCGTGATCGCCTTTTTCTTGACAGTTTGATTCGAGACTTGAGATAGCGAACAAACCGTACCGCTTCACGAGTCGCGTGGGTTGCACGGTGGCGGTGGGAGAAGGTGACGACGGTCCGACCTGTGGTGCATCGGAGAGTTGGCAGCCTTCGGCTGATGGTCGGTGGGAATGGGTGTCGGGGAAGACTGTTCCGGCATCGTCGTTACCGCAGCGTTGGGCAGTCAGGGATCGCCGGAACCGAGCCGAAGAAGGCGCCACGCGCAAGGGATGTGAATGACGGCCGAGGTTCGCTTTGGCCGGTGGCAAATCGAAGACATCAACGAGACAGAAGGAGTGCATGTAGTGAGCAACGAGAAACAGGGCGAGACGGCTTCCACGCCGCGTAGCCGCGCATTGGCCGTGCGGGCGACGACGCGTCGCGCACCGGCGAAGCGCACGACCGCCGCCGCCAAGACTGCGGCGGCGAAGCCCCGTGCGGTGGCGAAGGCCGTGAAGGTCCCAGCCAAGACGGTGAAGGCCGCGAAGCCCATGAAGGCGGCGG
>Ga0310811_10007312_pt1 | contig 14136 bp, 10 predicted proteins | sample YCmetagenome_FD_207642 | JGI IMG/M metagenome (GOLD analysis project Ga0310811, IMG submission 207642) | Soil microbial communities from experimental microcosm in Duke University, North Carolina, United States - YC | ecosystem: Engineered > Artificial ecosystem > Soil microcosm > Unclassified ...
CACCAATCAAATCGTTTCGTTCATTTTGGCCGCCTTCTTCTCTTTCATTTTTTATACGGGCTTTGATTCCCTTGCTACACTGGCCAATGAATCTGCTTTGTTAATAAAACAAATGGGTATCCTTTATCACTATGAAGCCCTCAGCAAAGGGCTCATCGACAGCCGCGACGTAGTTTATTTTTTGAGCGTGACAAGTTTGCTGCTGCTTTGCGCTAAAACCGTAATTGGAAGTAGACAATGGTAGTTTGAAAAAAAAATCAAAATGACAAATCGCAAATTTCAATTTTTCATCCCGTGCTGAGCAGCAAGAAGACAGGCGATCTTTTACTTCTTGCGAATGGCATTGTCTTTGTCATCTTACTCAACAGCATTACGTCATTTTATTTTTTCCGAATCGACTTGACCGAGGAAAAAAGATATACCATCAAGCCTCAGACAAAAGCACTGCTGAAAAACCTGGAAGACGAGGTTTTTGTTGAGGTCTTTCTGGAAGGCGATCTCAATTCAGGGTTCAAACGCTTTCAAAAATCGATTCGCGAAACGCTCGAAGAGTTTCGGATTTACTCCAACAATAAAGTCAAGTTCATCTTTACTGATCCCACCCAAGCCCAAGGGCAAAAGGCGCGCAACGAATTCATGAATGACATTGCCTCTAAAGGCATCACGCCAACCAACGTCATCGAAAATCAAAATGGTCAACGTGTTGAAAAATTCGTCTTTCCCGGCGCCCTGGTCTCCTATGGAGGTTTTGAAGAAGGGATCATGCTGCTCAAAGGAAGTTCCGCTCGAACAGCACAAGAAAGGTTGAACGAATCAATCGAAGGCACCGAGTTTGAATTGGCCAACGCCATCTACAAGCTCAGCAATTCAAAACGAAAAAAAATCGGGTTGGTGCAAGGTCACGCCGAGTTAGACAGTTTGCAGATTGCCAGCTTCAATAATGCGTTATTAGCACTTTACGACGTCTTCAAAGTCGATCTTTCCAAAAAACAGAAAGTCGAAAATTATAATTTGTTGATCATCGCAAAACCCAAAAAAGAATTTTCGGCGGCCGACAAATACAAACTCGACCAGTACCTGATGCATGGCGGAAAATTATTGTTTATGGTTGATCGCCTGGAGGCTAACATGGACAGTGCTTCACGCGACGATTATTATGCGTTTCCATATCACCTCAACCTCGACGATCAACTTTTCAAATATGGAGTACGCATCAACCCCGATTTGATCGAAGACCGGGCATCGGGAAAATATCCCATTGTCGTGGGCAACGAAGGAAATCGCCCTCAGATCATGCAACTCGACTGGCCGTTTTTCCCTCTCGTAAATCAATATGCCGAGCACCCGATCACCAGAAACATGGACGCCGTGGTCACGAAATTTATCTCCACCATTGATACTGTCAAAGCCCCAGGTGTAAAGAAAACGCCACTGCTCTTTTCGTCGCAGTACTCGCGGAAAATGACTGCACCCGTGAAGGTGGGAGTCAATGATCTGAGAAAGCAGATGAAGGAAGGCGTTTTCAATGATGGAAAAAAAGCACTGGGGTACCTGCTCGAAGGTAATTTTTCATCGTTATATAAAAATAGGTATCCGCCCGAAGGAGTTGACGCGTCAAACTTTCTCGAAAGCAGTAGTCCGACAAAGCTCATTGTAATTGCGGATGGAGACATTGCGAGGAATGATGTCAATCCGCGCGATGGAAAGCCGCAAAGTCTGGGTTTTGATCCATTCGCGAACTATACTTTCGCGAATCAGGATTTATTACTGAACATGGTGGCTTATCTTGTCGATGAGAAAGGATTGATCCATGTGAGAAACAAACAAGTAAAAATTCGACCGTTGGACAAAGAGAAAATTCGCAATGAAAAAACATTCTGGCAACTGGTCAACCTGGGTTTGCCCATCGTGGTTCTGGTTGCCTTTGGAATGATTCGCTCTTACTTAAGAAAAATGAAATACGCACGATTCTAAAATGCAACGTCAAAAAAATATTCGACTTCTATTTTCACTTTTGGGCATGATTGCATTGATCATGGCGCTCTTTGTTTTCAATTCTGTTAAAAACAATCCATCCGTCGATAAGGGCATTTTTCAAATCGAAAACCTAGATAAAGTTGATCGCGTGGTCCTGCAATCAAAGAATGAAAAAACAGACTTGAGTTTCAACGGCACGAAGTGGATGGTGAATGGATCTCACGAAGCCGACCGGCAAATGATTAAGGTTTTGTTTGCCGCGTTGAAGCAGATCGAAGCGAAGCGAGCGGTTGCCTCAGCTATTCAAGATTCAGTCCAAAAAGAAATCAACACCACTGGCATCAAAGTCTCTTGCTATGAGGGCGAAGTTCTTGCCAAGGAATTTTGGTCGAAGGGCAATGCGCAAAATTCAGAAACCTATTTTCAGCTCACCGATGGCGTTCCCTTTTTAGTAAACATTCCCGGCTATCGTGTTTATGTGGCATCTGTATTTGAAGTCCCTACCAACGACTGGCGCGACAAAACAGTCTTTAATTTTAATTGGCAAAACATAAGAACTGTTGAGGTGAAGTTTCCAAAAAACGAGAAACAGAACTTCAGGGCGTCTTTCCAAAACAAAATATTCTCCATCGAGAACATGAAAGAAACGGACACCACAAAGCTGGCCGCCTTCATGGATGCCCTGATCCAGTTGCGGGCGGAGAGAATCCTGACCGCAGAACAATCTCGTCCGTACGACAGCCTGCTTGCCACAAATCCATTCCAGGAGATCACGGTCCAAGATATTGCGAACAGAAGCTATCAATTGAAAATATTTCCTCCTCAAAAAAGAAAATCGGCGGGCTTAGCAATTCGAAATGAAGAGGTGATTGAACTAAACCCAATGGGGCTACGGGAAATCTACAGAACAAAAGACTTCTTCATCGCTCGAGGTGCGAGGTAATTTTTTGACGAAAGCGTCATATCACCTTTCATTCTCCAAAAATCAACCTCTACTTCGTCCTACGGAATTTTTTTAATGAACACAACGGTTTATTTTTGCCGTCTTAATCGATTTTTCATTTTAGCCCATGTCGCTCTCAACGAAGTATAATCCAGCGGAAACAGAAGATAAATGGTACAAGTATTGGATGGACCAAGGCTTTTTCCATTCCGAACCTTCATCCGATAAAGAGGCGTTCAGCATCGTTATCCCGCCTCCCAATGTTACGGGTGTGCTGCACATGGGGCACATGCTCAACAACACCATTCAAGACGTATTGATTCGCAAAGCACGGATGGAGGGTAAAAACGCTTGTTGGGTGCCCGGTACCGACCACGCTTCGATTGCCACCGAAGCTCGTGTGGTAGCCATGCTTCGCGAAAAAGGAATCAAAAAGTCCTCCCTTACCCGCGATGAGTTCCTGAAATATGCTTGGGAATGGAAAGAAAAATACGGCGGCATTATTCTTGAGCAATTAAAGAAGTTAGGGGCATCGTGTGACTGGGAACGCACTCACTTCACGATGGATCCTGACTATTATAAAGCGGTGATCAAAGTTTTTGTAGATCTCTACAACAAGGGCTACATCTATCGTGGACTACGAATGATCAACTGGGACTGTGAGGCCAAAACGGCACTTTCCAACGAAGAAGTTTTGTATAAAGAAGAAGGCGAGCGCTCGGTCCTTTATTCTGTTCGCTACAAAATAAAAGAGAAGGAGGAATGGGTGACGATCGCAACGCAGCGCCCTGAGACAATCATGGGCGATGTGGCAATTGCTGTAAATCCAACGGATGAACGCTATAAACATTTGGTCGGCAAAAAAGTATTGGTGCCGTTCATCAATCGCGAAATACCTGTGATTGCCGATGATTATGTTGACAAAACCTTTGGAACCGGATGCCTCAAAGTAACCCCGGCACATGATGTCAACGACTATGAGATTGGCGTACGTCACAATTTGCCGGTGATCGATACGATCAATGAAGACGGCACGCTGAATGAAAAATGCGAGCTCCCGAAGTTTTTTGGGAAAGATCGTTTTGCCGTCCGCAAGGAGATTGTGAAAGACCTCCGTGAAGCCGGTCATCTGGTGAAGGAGGAAGATTTCACGACTCGGATAGGCAGGAGTGAACGAACAAATTCGGTGGTAGAGCCCAAGCTTTCATTGCAGTGGTTTGTGAAGATGAAAGAGATTTCCGTTCGTGCAAAAGATTCGGTGGAGCGAGACGAGATCAAGTTGCATCCTGCGAAATTCAAAAACACCTATCGTCACTGGATGGAAAATGTACGCGACTGGTGCATCTCGCGGCAATTGTGGTGGGGGCACCGCATTCCCGCCTGGTACGATGAGGCGGGAAATGTAGTTGTGGCAGAAACCGAGGCGGAAGCGTTAAAACAATACAAGATCCAGCATCCAGGCTCTGGCATCCAGAAACTGAAACAAGATGTGGATGTCCTTGATACATGGGCTTCCAGTTGGTTATGGCCGATTGAAGTATTCAAAGGGTTTAACGAAAAATACTTCAAGGACGGAAGGATCGATCGTTCGCAAAACGCTGACCTGAAATATTTCTATCCGACAGATGTCTTGGTGACGGCTCCCGAAATTCTTTTCTTCTGGGTTGCAAGAATGATAATTGCTGGCTACGAATACATGGATGAGAAGCCCTTCAATGACGTGTACCTTACGGGTGTCGTCCGCGACAAGCTGGGAAGGAAGATGAGTAAATCTCTGGGGAATTCACCCGATGCTTTAGAGCTGATCGGCAAATACGGAGCCGATGGCGTTCGCACAGGGATGCTTTTCAGCTCAGCTGCAGGTAACGATTTATTGTTTGACGAAAAACTTTGTGAACAGGGTAGAAATTTCGCGAACAAAATCTGGAATGCATTCCGTCTAGTGAAAGGCTGGGAAGTAGCAAAGCAACCTCAGCCCGAAGAAAATAAGGTGGCCATCGAATGGTTTGAGTCAAAGTTGAATCAATCGATCGGCGAATTGGAAGACCATTTCACCAAATTCCGTATCTCAGATGCGCTTCATACGTTGTACAAATTGGTGTGGGATGATTTCTGTTCCTGGTACTTGGAAATCATCAAACCTGAGTTTGGCAAACCAATCGACGACGCGACATATCAAAAAACGATTTCCTTTTTTGAAGCGATTCTAAAATTGCTTCATCCGTTCATGCCGTTCCTTACAGAAGAACTTTGGCACGAATTGATCGATCGAAAGAAAGAGGATTGTTTGATCATTGCGGAATGGCTGAAACCAAAAGCGTTCAATGAAAAATTGATTGCTCATTGCGAAACAGGTTTTGAGGTGGTGACCCAAATTCGAAATGCCAGGAACTCAAAGGGCTTGTCGCCGAAGGAGAGTTTGTCATTGAGTGTGAATGGGGTATCGAAAGAGGTCGATCAGTTTGCTTCTGTGATTAAGAAATTGGCGAATTTGAAATCGATCGAAGCTGTTTCAGAAAAACCAACCAACGCAACTTCGTTCCTGATCGGGACCAGGGAATTCTACATTCCACTGGAGGGAAAAGTTGATGCTGCGAAAGAAAAAGAAGACCTCCGCAAAGAGCTTGATTACAACAAAGGTTTTCTTGCCTCCGTGATGAAAAAACTTTCCAATGAAAAGTTTGTGAGTGGTGCAAAACCTGAGGTGGTTGAGATTGAGCGAAAAAAGAAGGCTGACGCTGAATCCAAAATCAAATCACTCGAAGAACGGTTGACTGCATTAGGATAATCGTTCTTATCCATAGAATAAGTGAATTGCATTTTCAGGGCAAGTAATTGCGCTATGCAAAACTTTTTGCATTCGCGGTTCATCCAAGAAAAGACACGCAAAATTATTCGGTACCTAAACCATTGCTTATGAAGCATATCACTTTCCTATTGTCTTTTTCATTCGTCGGATTGATTTTATTCTTGGCTTCTTGCAGTCCATCCCCAACGCCGACAACATCATCGGGCGCTTGGAACAAACTGCTCCCATTTCCTGGGGATCCACGAGCAAATGCCGTTTCATTCGTTATCAACGATATTGCCTATGTAGGCACCGGATATAATTATCAGCAAAATCTAAGGTTAAAAGATTTTTGGAAATACGACCCCTCCAATGAGCTTTGGATTCGTGTCTCGGATTTTCCTGGATCTGGAAGGTCACGTGCGGTTGCTTTTTCTGCAAATGGTAAAGGATATGTGGGGACCGGAAGCTCCGACGGAGTGACATACCTTCAAGATTTTTACGAGTTCGACCCCACCGTGGGGCAATCCGGTAGCTGGACGAAGATTGCTGACATTCCTTCGGCGCGTGCCGGATCAATTGCCTTCACTGTCAACGCTAGATCATTTGTGGGCGCGGGCAGTTTATCGAACGGTTCAAATTCGAGTGATCTATGGGAATATGTAGCTGGCACCAACACCTGGACACAGCGCACCGGAGGGATAAAACACCAGGGTGGCTTTGCCATGGTCATCGATGATATCGCCTACATCGGCGGCGGAACAAACAACGGCATTCCGGTCACAGAGTTCTACAAGTTTGATGTCGCGCAGATTGATAAAAATCAAAACCCCTGGAGCCAGCTCAGCGGATTAACAGGTAGGGATCTCAATGGCAATACCGTCTCTCAACCCACTCCACGAGAGTTAGCATCAACGTTCAGCATAAGCGGCAAAGGTTATTTAGTGGCGGGAAATAATGGAAACAGTTTCTTCAGCGACACTTGGCAATACGATCCGTCAAAAGACGCATGGACCAAGTACTTTTCGTTTGCTGACAACGTGCCTTCAAAAGGCCTGGCAAGACAGGGAGCTCTTGGGTTCGCTTTGACGACGTCCTCAGGAACCTATGGATACATTGCAACCGGCGGAGCGTCGGGGAATGGTTTCGACGAGGTCTGGAAATTCATACCGACGGGAATTGAACCCGACAATAAATAAACGGTAACTAAACCCGCACCGCTAGCAGTAGCTCGATATTCCTGAATTTCATTTTGAATTTGCGCGCCACGGATTCATTGGTTAGGCTTCCTTTGTAGGCATACACGCCCTTCATGAACCATTTGTGAGCAAAAATCATTTCCTCTACTCCTCCCTCTTCGGCGGCTCGCAGAATTGTCGGGGTAAAGATATTGCTAAGCGCAGTGGTCGCGGTGTTTGCTACCCGTGACGCCACGTTGGGCACACAATAGTGGATCACATCAAATTTTCTGAACACCGGATTAGCAAGCGAAGTGATTTCCGAAGTCGCTATACATCCGCCTTGATCGATGCTCAAGTCGATAATCAATGAGTCGGGTTTCATGGCTTTCACCATTTCTTCGCTCACCACATGACGAGCTCTCCCTTTTTCAGCACGCAGCGCGCCAATCACCACATCGGCATTCTTCAAACTTTCACTGAGCGTAACGGTATCAATCGTTGAAGTATAAAATTGATGCCCCAACGTATGTTTGATTCGCCTCAGCTTGTACAAATGATTATCGAACACTTGAATTTCTGCGCCCAGGCTGAGTGCTGCTCGGGCGGCATATTCGGCTACTGTACCTGCGCCCACAATCACCACTTTGGTTGGCGGCACTCCCGTGATGCCTCCTAAAATAATTCCGCGTCCGTTTTTAGTGGTACTCAAATATTCAGCAGCGATGAGCATCACTGTGCTTCCGGCAATCTCGCTCATGGCACGGATGATCGGCATCCCTCCTACTTTATCTTCGATGAATTCATAAGCCAGCGCAGTGACCTTCTTTTTCAGTAACGCTTGCACGCGCTCTTCGCTCAAGTATCCCATCTGAAGTGCCGATATAAGCGTTTGCCCGGGCTTAAAATATTCCAGCTCTTCTATCGTGGGGGGCTCGATCTTCAGAATCACGTCTGCCTTGTAAACTTCTTGCGGCGAATAGACAATTTTAGCTCCCGCTTCGCTATAGGCACGGTCCGTGAATTTACTGCCCGCACCGGCGTTGCTTTCCACCCATACTTCATGTCCATTGTTGACCAGGAGCGCCACGGCATCGGGCGTCAAGCTGATCCGGTTTTCCTGAAGGGCAATCTCTCTCGGCAAACCAATAAAAAATGTGTTTTTGTCCTTTTTTACTTTCACTAGCTGCTCTTGAGGAGACAAACTCGTTTTTGCTAGTGCCTCAAATCCTGTACTCTTTTTCTCAGCCATGTTTACGGTAACGGATAATCCTGTGATCGTCGTCAATTATTTCAATTTGAACTTCAAAATGTTGTGCCGGCAACAACGAGGGGACTTTCTCCGGCCACTCCACCAAACATAAATTACCTGAATCAAAATATTCGTCAGTACCTATGTCGAAAGCCTCCATCTCGCTTTTTATCCGATAAAAATCAAAATGATAGACAGCCCCTTTAGCGGTATGATATTCATTGACAATGGAAAATGTAGGGCTTGCCGTCATATCATGTGACCCTAATTCATCGATAATGGCCTTTGTTAACGTCGTCTTTCCTGAACCCATGGCACCATGCAGCGCCCATACGTTGAAATCTTTGCCTTCCCCTAACAATTTTTTTGCTGTTTCATGAATCTGCGAAAGCGAATAAGAAATACGTTTTTCTGTAGAAACGAGCTCAGGCATTCTTCGAAGTTAGCGAAATTATAGGGATAATCATCTCTTCGAGGCTCACTCCTCCATGCTGAAAGGTATCCTTATAAAAATTCACGTAGTAGTTGTAGTTATTTGGGTATGCAAAGAATTGATCTTCGATGGCGAAAACATACGAAGTCGAAACGTTTTGCTTGGGCAAGTAAAATCGGTCGGGCTTTGGTGCCTCCATCACTTTGTCCCCCTCATAACCCAGGTTCTTCCCTTGTTTATAGCGAAGGTTTGTGTTCACATTTTTATCACCTACTATTTTGAAAGGTTTTTTTACTCGGATCGTTCCATGATCGGTAGTGATGATGACTTTTGCTTTTTTCTCCGAGACTTTCTTGAGGATCTCCAGCAAGGGCGAATGGATAAACCACGATTTGGTAATCGAACGATAGGCGGCCTCGTCGGGGGCCAGTTCGCGTATCATAGCCATGTCGGTGCGCGCATGTGACAGCATATCCACAAAATTGTAGACCACCACATTTAGCTTGTTGCCAAAAAGATTGTTCACCGAATCTGCCAGGTCTCGGCCTTCCTCCAATTGCTTGATCTTATGATATGAGAATTTGAAATTCAGATTACTTCTTTTGAGATGCTTCTCCAGAAACTCAGCCTCGAAATTATTTTTCCCTTCATCCACATCTTCTCCTACCCAAAGGTCGGGATACGTCTTTTCCATTTCAGACGGCAACATCCCGGAAAAAATAGCATTACGCGCATAAGCTGTTGTGGTTGGAAGTATCGAGTAGTAGGTTTCTTCTCTGTCTACATTAAAAAACTCGGTGAGGATCGGCTCGAGTACCTTCCATTGATCATAACGAAGATTGTCGATGACGAACAAAAAAGTAGTAGCGTTGTTATTTAGCTCGGGAAACACCACTTTTTTCATCAATTGATGCGACATCAATGGCCGCTCCACATTCGGGTTGTTCAGCCAGCTTTCATAATTCTTCTTTATGAATCTGCAGAAATTGGTGTTGGCATCCACTTTTTGACTTTCCAGTACTTCAGCCATGTCGTGGTTATCCGCTTCATCCATCTGAAGTTCCCAAAACACTAACTTCTTGTAAATATCTGCCCACTGCTCGTGGTTCATCGTGTCGAGCAACGCCATACTGATCTTGCCAAACTCTTGTTGATAGCTGAGATTTGTTTTTTCTATGACGAGTCGTTTGTTGTCCAGAATTTTTTTCACCGACAACAGAATCTGACTCGGGTTAATGGGCTTGATCAAATAGTCCTCAATCTTGGCACCTATCGCTTCCTCCATGATTCTTTCTTCTTCGTTTTTGGTGATCATCACCACCGGAAGGTTGGGCTTGTTGTTTTTGATTTGAGTCAATGCTTCCAAGCCGCTCATCCCGGGCATGTGTTCGTCCAAAAACACGACGTCGAAGTGCCTTGAATCAGACAGCTCGACCGCCTCTGCACCGTTATTTACCGGTGTGATGTCGTAGCCGCGCTGTTGTAGAAAAAGGATGTGGGGCTTGAGCAAGTCGATCTCATCGTCAGCCCATAGAATCGTGTACCTTTGCATTCGTTAAAAAACCTAAGTTACGACCTTTGCTTTATCATTGCCATTTCTTCACGGAAAAGATCGGTCGTTTATTGCAGGATAGAATTTTAATGATTCCTATGACTGACATTGTCTAGAAAGGGTTTAAAACGATCTAAATCGGATGAATCAGTTATCTTCGAACGGCAATAAATCCTAATCATCAGCCACACTTGAACAAGAACAAAATTATCAACGATCCTCTTTATGGATTTGTTTCATTGCCCAGTGCGTTGGTCTTCGATCTGATTTCGCATCCTTACTTCCAACGGCTTCGATTCATCAAGCAATTAGGCGTGAGTGACTTCGTCTACCCCGGGGCCGTCCACACTCGTTTTCATCATGCGCTTGGAGCAATGCATTTAATGACGCAAGCGTTGGAAACCCTACAAAAGAAAAAAATAAAAATATCGAAAGAAGAATTGGAGGCAGCCCAAATAGCGATACTCCTGCACGATATGGGGCACGGGCCGCTTTCGCATTCGTTGGAGGAGACGATTCTCCCCGGCATCAAGCACGAAAGCATTTCCTACCAATTCATGAAAGTGCTGAATGAAAAATTCAAGGGGGAGCTCGAACTGGCATTAAAAATTTTTCGCAACAGCTATCATCGAAAATTTCTTCACCAATTGGTGAGCAGTCAGCTCGACATCGACCGCCTGGATTACCTCAATCGCGACAGCTTCTTCACGGGTGTGATGGAGGGCACCGTGGGCGTGGACCGAATCATTGCTATGCTCAATGTGCGTGATGACCAACTGGTGGTAGAGGAAAAAGGAATCTTTAGTATTGAAAGCTTCCTCCACGCCCGACGCCTCATGTACTGGCAAGTGTATCTGCACAAAACGGCTGTCAGCGCAGAGCGAATGGTGGTGAACATTGTAAAGCGTGCGCAATACTTGGCAAGTGCTGGAGAGCGTATTCCTGCCAGCGAGGGCTTGCTGTACTTTTTGAAACGAAAATCTTCGTCGGGCGACCTCACTCATGACCGCGAAGCGCTTGAGGCATTCGGTACCTTGGATGACCACGACCTGTGGGGGGCCATCAAGCTTTGGCAAAATCATCCCGACACTATCTTACGTGAGCTGTCGCAGATGATCTTGCATCGGACTATATTCCGTATTCAACTCACGCAGTCGCCCATCAAGAAAGCGGAAGCTGAAAATGTGCTGCAGCGAATTCAAAGTGAATTTGGCGTGCTGCAAAAAGATGCGAATTATTATTTCTCGCACGGGTCGGTGACCAACGAGGCCTACATTTCGGGAGGGCAGCCGATCAATGTTCTGATGAAAGACGGACGGCTCCTCGACATCGCGCAAGCCAGCGACTTGCCCACTATTCAGGCGATGAGTAAAATCGTTAAAAAAAACTATTTATGCTGGCCTAAAGACTTATCTTTGTCTAGTTAGGAGGTTGTACGTAAGGTAGTTGGCTTATTTTTGTCTACTTCGACTCCTCCGACCCCAAGGCCGTTCCAAAATAAAAAGGATGGAATTTACAGTTAATCAAATTGCCGCCATGTTGAAGGGCGAGGTGCAGGGCAATGGCAATGAAAAGATCAACATGCTCGGCAAAATCCAGGAAGCCAAGAAGGGGCAAATTGCCTTTTTGGCGAACCCAAAATACGAGCACTTTATTTATACAACTCAGGCTAGTGCAGTAATCGTCAGCAAAGATTTTCAGGCGCGAAAAGAAATTTCCACAACGCTGATTTGGGTGGATGACGCCTACATCAGTTTCACTCTGCTGCTCGAGGAATACCATCGCGCCGTTAGTTTTCAAAAGAGCGGCATAGAAGAACCGAGCTTCGTAGGCAGCGGCTCTTCTGTCGGAAAAAACATTTATCGTGGAGCGTTCTCTTACATCGGCAACAACGTGAAAATCGGCGACAACGTAAAAATCTACCCGCACGTTTTTGTGGGCGACAACGTGGTCATCGGCAGCAACACTATCCTGCACCCCAACGTGAAACTATATGGCGATACCAAAGTCGGCAGTAATTGCGTGATCCATTCCGGCACAGTCATTGGAAGTGATGGCTTTGGGTTTGCGCCTCAAGAAGACGGCACGTATAAAACGATTCCACAGCTCGGAAACGTGATCATCGAAGACAACGTTGCCATTGGTGCCAACACCGTAATTGACTGCGCCACCCTCTTTGGTGACTCCACGATCATTCGGCAAGGCGTAAAGCTCGACAACCTCATCCAAGTGGCCCACAATGTGGAGATCGGAAAAAATACAGTCATTGCTGCGCAGGCAGGAATCTCGGGCTCAACGAAAGTTGGCGAAAACAATATGATTGGTGGGCAGGTGGGAATTGCTGGACATTTAGTAATTGCAAATAACACCGGCATTGGTGCCCAAGCGGGAATAGGCAAGTCAATTAAAGAAGAAGGCCAAAAGATCATTGGCTACCCCGCTTTCGATGTGAAAGAATATTTTAAGTCATACGCGATATTCAAGCGACTCCCCGATCTCAACGATCGCCTCCGCGAACTGGAGAGGAAAATCAAAGAGCGCAACAACGTCGCCCAGCAAGTTGAAGGAGACGAGTAATCTTTTTTAATTATTTCATGTACACCATTCCGTTCCAAACCATCGACTGGTCTAAGGTCGAAAAGACCGAGCATAAGGGAGAAGCAGGCACTTCCTTCTGGCAAACATTGCTCCTCGACGGGCTGCGGGTTCGGATTGTCGAGTATTCAGAAAACTATTTGGCCGACCATTGGTGCCAGAAAGGTCACATCGTCTTTTGTCTAGAAGGTGAATTCGAAAGCGAACTTGCAACGGGAGAAAAAGTGAAGCTGTCGAAAGGAATGAGCTATGTGGTTTCAGACGAGCTGAGTTCGCACCGATCTACTTCGAAACGTGGAGTAAAACTGCTAATTATAGATGGCGACTTCCTTAAACCAAGGCCATAGGTTTCCGTCTTACGGATAGCCGCTTTCGGCCAAGGGATTCTGTTACGTTTACCTCACCAGTCTTAATCGGTCTTTCGGATGGCGAATTCAGTGAGCAAAAAAGCAGTCTGGAAAAGCATCTTCAGGCTCATCATTCCGAAAAGAAAACAATTTTTACTAGTCGTACTCATCAGCTTGCTGAGCACCGGTGTAAGTCTTATTGAGCCACTGATCTACCGAGAGGCCATCAATGACATCGCCGGTATTTTCGTAAAGCAAGCCAAAGATGATACGCGTAAAGAATTAGGAGTAGACGAAAACGGTGACCCAATTCTTGCCATTGAAGATCTAAACCTCGACGCCGACAGCGTTCAAGTCAAAGGCGACACACTTCAAGGCAGTGCCGACTCTACCACGGCAAAGGCGACTGCGAAGGGTCGTGGGAAAGAAAGGGTCAAGCATCCGCACGGCAAAAATAAAGTATCGGGCCGTACACCCTTGGAGGCGATGACGACACTGACCTGGGCCGTTGCTCTTCTTTTTGTGGCGAGCGTAATAGGCTATGGGCTTAAATTGTTGGGCGACAACATGAACGTGCGCTTGTCGTGTGGTATCGAGCAGGGGTTTATTCAAAGCACATTTGGTCATGTTCTGAAACTACCGTTGAGTTTCTTTGCCAAACGATCGAGTGGCGCACTCAGCAAACAAATCAACCAGCAAGAAGAAGTTTCGGGGATCGTCAACGGCTTCTCGCAACAGATCCTTCCGGAGATCATTAGTCTTTCGGGCATCGTGGCGATTATGTTTTGGCAAAACGTGACGCTCACCCTCGTCTCACTCGCCATCATTCCGTTGTATTTGACGATCGCTGTGCGGTCCGCCCATCGGTTGGAATCAGGTCTGGCGAGTTATTATGAGCAATGGGAAGAAGTGTCGGCGAGAATTCAGGACGCCCTAGGTGGAATTAAAACAGTGAAACTCTCGGGGGCAGAAAACCGCGAAGTAAATCGCTTCAAAAATGCAGCCGACGGTGCGTACACTGACTATATCAAACGAGCAAAGCTTGCTCACCGCTACATCTTCTGGGAGAAC
>Ga0310811_10007314_pt1 | contig 14135 bp, 13 predicted proteins | sample YCmetagenome_FD_207642 | JGI IMG/M metagenome (GOLD analysis project Ga0310811, IMG submission 207642) | Soil microbial communities from experimental microcosm in Duke University, North Carolina, United States - YC | ecosystem: Engineered > Artificial ecosystem > Soil microcosm > Unclassified ...
CATTCCAGAGATCTTTTGGTGAAATCGTGAAGCCTGGAGACAGCATGAGTCCCCTCCGTCAACGAAGGAGACGGTGCTTGGGCTCGCAAGCCTTGCAAGGGCGGGGCGACCGTCGCTGACCCCACATCGTCCATATTATTTCAATACATCGGGACGATCAACGCCACGCCCGATGCAAGCAAGAGCACCAGGATCACTTTGCGGAATGCGGCATCGTCGAGTTTCCCGTAGAGCGCGAAGCCTGACCAGATGCCGGCAACCAACACCGGGAGCGCGAACCCATAGAGCTTCAGCGTTTCCACTGTAAATGTGCCGGCAAACGCGAATGCGATTGTGGTCATGACAAATGTTGCGAAAAGCACGGGCTGAAATATAGCGCGCAGCTCATCTTTTTTTCCGCCACGTAGCTGGCACCAGACAGTCACTGCTACGCCGCCAAGTCCGGTCAGGCCGCCGATCAGGCCGTTGAGGACGCCGACGCCAAGATCTGCCGAAAGACTGGCCTTTGGGGGTTTCAGCGCGGGCCGAAACAGGCTGTAAAGGCTGTAAGCCAACAGCAGCACACCGATGCCGAAGCGAATCGTCTTCGGATCGACAGTTGTTACCATAGCGATGCCCACCGGGATGCCGAGCGCGCTACCGATGATGTAGGGCGCAACTGCGGGCCAGCTGATCGCGTGACGCACGCGCCAGATCCCGGAGCCCTGTGTCACGATCCCGCAGAGCACGATCAGAAGCGCGTTTTGCTGCGGCGAAACCAGATGTAGCCACACGCCGGAAACAACGAGACCCATTGCGAATCCCGACAGCCCCGACGTCAGGCCACCGAAATAAGTTGCAATGAGGAACAGAGCCAATTGCCATCCATCCATAGGAGTCGCTCCCAGAGCCAAAATCGCAGCGCTTGGATGGAGGTCATCTGACGGGGAGGCAGCGTGTTCCCCGGAATTCTGCTCTTAGCACGACAAAATTATCAGCCCCCTCCGTTTGAACGAAGGAGACGGTGCTTGGGCTCGCAGGCCTTGGGAAAACGGGGCGACCGTCGCATGCCCCGTATTCAATAACTACCTCAATCGGGTGCCTTCTACAAGATCGCGCGGCTCACTCGACAGCAATACACCGCTGCATTTTCAATGCTCGCCACGAGGCGCCACGTTCGCTAGTTTTTGCCCAGGAGGCAGCGATGACCAACAAGATCGATCTGGGCGGACGTAACGCGATTGTCACCGGTGGCGCGCAGGGCATCGGCCGCGCGATCGTCGAACGGTTCCTCGATTCCGGCGCGGCGATTGCGATCTGGGACCGTGATATCGAACTGGCAAAAAAGACGGCCGCCGAGCTGAAAAGCCGCGGCCGTGTCACGCCTTTTGCGGTCGATGTCACCAACTATACAGACGTGGAACGCGCGAGAGACGAAACGGTCAAAGCGTTCAAGCGCATCGACATCCTGGTGAACAATGCCGGGGTCGCCGGCCCGAACACGAAGACGTGGGACTATCCGCTCGATGCCTGGCGGGCCGTGCTTTCCATCAACCTCGATGGGCCCTTTCACTGCTGCCGCGCGCTGACTCCGTTGATGATCGCCCAGAATTACGGCCGTATCGTCAATATTGCGTCCATCGCCGGCAAGGAAGGAAACCCCAATGCGCCGGCTTATTCCGCGTCGAAAGCGGGCCTCATCGCATTGACCAAATCGCTCGGCAAGGAAGTTGCCTCGCACGATATATCGGTGAACTGCATCACGCCGGCCGCGGCGAAAACAGCCATCTTCGATCAGATGACGCAAGAGCACATCGACTTCATGCTGTCGAAAATTCCGCGCGGCCGCTTCGTGACGGTCGAAGAGATAGCCAGCCTCGCCGCGTTTTGTGCTTCAAGCGATTGCTCGTTCACGACCGGCGCGGTTTTCGACATTTCGGGTGGCCGGGCAACCTATTGAACGCAGCAACGCAGCGCCGCCAGCGGCTGATTGGCATTGCACTGATGTGCGGCGCCGTGGCGCTGTTTGCGTGTCTCGACACGACGGCAAAATATCTCAACACCCAGATGGACTCCCTGCAGGTCGCGTGGGCGCGCTACACCAGCGCCTTCTTGCTGACGCTGATCGTGTCCAATCCGCTCACTTATCCCCGTCTGCTGCGGACACGCAGCCCGAAACTCCAGATCACGCGATCACTGCTGCTGGTCGGCTCGACCGCGCTAAACTTTCTGGCGCTGCGCTGGCTGCAGCTCGACGAGGCGTTGTCGATTATTTTTACGTTTCCGTTCCTCGTTGCGATCATCTCGGGTCCGATTCTCGGCGAATGGTTCGGCTGGCGGCGATGGACGGCAATCGGTTTTGGGTTCATCGGCGTGCTTCTGATCACGCGTCCGGGGCTTGGCGGGATGCATCCGGCCGCCTTCATCACGCTTGGGGCGACGATCTGCTACAGCCTGTATGCGGTGATCACACGCATCGTCTCGCGGGTCGATTCCAACCAGACATCTTTGTTCTATGCGAACTTCATCGGCGCGCTGGTCATGCTGCCAGTCATTCCGCTGGTGTGGCGTCCGCCGGCAGATTTGGGCATCGCCGCGCTGCTGCTGATGACGGGCGCGCTCGGCAGCACGGGTCACTATTTCCTGATCGCCGGGCACAAGCTGGCGCCCGCATCGGCATTGGCGCCATATGTGTATACGCAACTGATCTGGGTGATCATCCTTGGCTACCTGGTGTTCGGCCAGGTGCCCAACAACTGGACGATCGCGGGCGCAACGATTGTGATCGCGTCGGGCCTCTACCTGCTCAACCGCGAGCGCAAGATGGGCAGGAGCGTGGCCAGCGAAGCGGCTGTCGAAGGGCCGCGGGAATAGGAGAGTTGCGGCCCCTTCCGTCTAGGCGCTAAGTTGCGGCCGCCTATCACGCATTTTGAGCCTTTGAGGATCATTTATGGCGACAGCAAAGGACCGCGCGCAGGCCAAGGCCGGCTCCGGACTGAATGACGACATCGGCGAGCAAAAGCGCTTGGCCCTTTATCGTTCGCAGGTCCGCCTGCGCGAGGCGGAACAACGCGCCTACGACTTGTTCCTGCAGAACCTGGTCAAGGGCACCAGCCATCTGTCGCTCGGGCAGGAGGCGATCGCCGCTGGCTTTGCCGAGGCCATGCAAAAGGGCGACCTCTCGTTCTGCACTTACCGCGGTCATGCCCACACACTGGCGCGTGGCGTACCGGTCGAGAAGGTATTGGGCGAACTGATGCAGCGCGATAACGGGCTGATGCGGGGCAAGGGCGGGTCCATGCACCTCACTTCGGAGGAGCACGGCGTTATGGGCTCATATGCCATCATCGGCGCTCATCTCCCCATCGCCTGTGGCGCGGCCTGGCGCGCGCAGTACAAAGGCGCGAAGGATGTGTCGGTCTGTTTCTTCGGCGATGGGACCACGAATATCGGCGCGTTCCACGAAGCGCTGAATTTTGCCGCGGTGTGGAAGCTGCCGGTGATTTTCGTCTGCGAGAACAATCTTTACATGGAATACACGCCGATCGCCGATGTCACGGCGGTGCCGCATCCCGCCGCTGACCGCGCCGCATCCTACGGCCTCGAGCGCATCGTGATCGATGGAAACGACGCCGACGAATGTTATCGGACCGCGCAGAAGGCATTTGCCAAAGCGCGCGCCGGCGAGGGGCCCTCGCTGATCGAGTGCATGACATACCGCCACAGCGGCCATTCCCGCGCCGATCCTGCCAAGTATCGCCCCGAGGGCGAACTGGAAAAATGGAAATTGCGCGATCCGATCAAGATCTATCGCGAACGTCTGAAGCAATTTGGCGTCAGCGATGCCGACATCGAGGCAATCGACGTCAGCGTGCGCAAGGAAGTCGATGACGCGACCGAGATCTGCAAGGCCGCTCCGAATCCGCCCCTCGATATTCTCACTACTGATGTCTATGCCGATGGAGGCTGGGCATGGCGGAACTGAGCTATCGAGACGCTGTTATACGCGGCATAGCGCAAGAGATGAGCCGCGATCCAGACGTCGTGTTCCTGGGCGAGGACGTGGCCAAGGCGGGTGGCGTGTTCAAGGCGACCGTCGGGCTGTACGAGCAATTCGGTCCGTTGCGCGTGCGCGATACGCCGATCTCCGAACAGGCAATTCTGGGTGCTGCCATGGGTGCGGCGATGACAGGCCTGAAGCCAATTGCCGAAATCATGTTCTCGGATTTCTTTGCGGTTTGCTTCGACTATATCGCCAACGAATTCCCCAAGAGCCGGTACATGTCGAACGGGCAGACCAAATGCCCGCTGGTGGTTCGCACCGGCAACGGCGCCGGATCGCGCTTCGGCGCCCAGCACAGCCAGAGCGTCGAGAACTGGTGCATGATGATCCCCGGTCTGAAGGTCGTCGCGCCATCGAGTCCGCGGGATGTCATCGGCCTGCTGGCGGCATCGGTTCGCGATCCTGATCCGGTGATCTTCCTCGAGCACAAGTCGCTCTATCCCACCAAGGGCGAGGTTCCGGACGGCGAGATTGTCGACAGCCTCGGCACCGCCAAGATTCTTCGCAGTGGCAAAGATGCCACCATCTGCGCCCTGGCATTGATGGTGCCGCGTGCGCTTGAGGCCGCCGAAAAGCTCAAGGCAGAACAGGGCATCGACTGCGAGGTTGTCGATGTGCGCTCGCTCGTGCCGCTCGATACGCAGACTATCCTCGGCTCGGTCGCCAAGACGCACCGGCTTTTTACCGTCGAGGAAAATCCGCGGCTCTGCGGCTGGGGCGCCGAAATTGTTTCAATCGCGGCCGACGAGTCTTTCTACGATCTGGACGGTCCACCAGTCCGCATCACAACGCCTCATATTCCGCTGCCGGCGGCCGATATTCTGGAAGACATCGTGCTGCCGACGCCGGACCGGATCGCCGAGACTGTGCGGCGGTCTTTGCAGGGGTGACGGAATTTTCATGCGTGCGTTTTGGTTCACCGCTGCATTGCTGGTGCTCGCACAGCCTCTGGCTGCGCAGACCCCGTCAGATCCGATCGTCAGGCCTGAGGGCCTGCGGCAGGTTTCGCCGCACGTCTACGTCATTCCCGACAACAGCGTGCCGCGGGTGCCAAACGTCGGTTTTGTCATCGGCGAGCGCGGGATTCTTGTGGTCGATACCGGGCTTGGGCCACGTAACGGGTCCGCCGTGGTGGAGGTCGCGAAAAAGCTCGGCGGTTCGCGGGCGCTTTATCTCGTCATCACGCATTTCCATCCGGAACACGATCTTGGCGCGCAGGCCTTTCCCGAAAACACGACGCTGATCCGGTCAAACGACCAGGTGAAAGACATTGCGGAATTCGGTCTGCAGCTTGCGCAGGCGTTCGCGCGCCGTTCGGCGATCGAGGCCGAATTGCTCAAGGATGCTGATTTCCGCAAGGCCAATGTGACCTTTGACAAGGACTACACCGTCGATCTCGGCGGCGTGAAGGTTGAGCTCATCGCAATGGGCGCGAACCACACGCGCGGCGATACCGCGATGTGGGTCGAGTCGGATCGCGTTCTCTTCTCCGGCGATGTCGCCATGCGCCCGCAGCCGGCTTTTGCCAGCCCCTATTCCAACGTCCGCCATTGGCTGTCGAGCCTGGACCGCCTTGAGGCGTTGAAGCCTGCCATCATCGTTCCCAGCCACGGACCGGCCGGAGACGGCTCGATGTTTGCCAGCGGTTATCGGACTTATCTGGTCGAAGTGCGCGATCGCACCACCACAGAGAAGAAGGCGGGCCGCAGCGCAGACCAGGCTGTCGAGGCCGTCACGGCCGCAATGGCAGACCGCTTTCCCGACAAGGCGCGTCTTGCCGGGGCAATCAAGGCGGCTTACGCCGAAGCGCAATAGACAAGTTGAGGAGCGTCATATGGCTAACTACGACAACCTGCTCGCCAATGTTCCGACCGACCTGTGGATCGGCGGCAAATGGCGCAAGGCATCCGACGGCGGCCGTTTCGACGTGATCGATCCCGCAACGGAGCGCAAGATCGCTTCGGTCGCGAGCGCCACTGTCGATGATGCCAAGGCGGCGCTCGACGCGGCCGAGGGTGCATTTGAGGGCTGGGCCGGGCGCAAGCCGCGAGAGCGTGCGGAAATCCTGCGCAAGGCCTACGAGTTGATCATGCGCGACGCCGAGCGCTTCGCGAAGCTGATCACGCTCGAGAACGGAAAGGCGCTGCCGGATTCGCGTGGCGAGGTTGCCTACGCCGCGGAGTTCTTCCGCTGGTATGCGGAAGAGGCCGTGCGCAACGTCGGCGAGGTTTCGCGCGCGCCCGCGTCGGGCGCGCGCATTTTCGTGCATCACAAGCCTGCGGGCATCGCCGTGCTGGTGACGCCGTGGAATTTCCCGGCCGCGATGGCGACCCGCAAGATCGGCCCCGCGCTTGCGGCCGGTTGCCCGGTCGTGCTCAAGCCTGCCTCCGATACACCGCTGACTATGCTGGCACTGATGCCGGCGCTCGAGGAAGCGGGAGTCCCGGCCGGCGTGGTCAACGTCATTCCATCGCGCTCGTCGGGCAAGGTCGTCGGCGCCATGCTGCATGATCCGCGCGTGCGCGTGGTCTCTTTCACCGGCTCGACCGAAGTCGGGCGCAAGCTTCTGCACGAAGCCGCCGACAACATCGTCAAGCCGGCCATGGAGCTTGGCGGCAACGCGCCGTTCATCGTGTTCGAGGATGCGGACATCGACGCCGCGATCGACGGCGCCATGATCGCCAAAATGCGCAACATGGGCGAGGCTTGCACCGCGGCCAACCGCTTCTATGTGCACGAAAAGGTGCACGACGAGTTCGCCAAAAAGCTCACCGCCAAGATGGGCTCGCTGAAGATGGGCAACGGCCTCGACGAGGGCGTCAATCTTGGCCCGCTCGTCAACAAGGACGGGCGTGACAAGGTGATCGAGTTGGTCGACGACGCCGTGCAAAAAGGCGCCAAGGTGCTGGTCGGCGGCAAGTTGCCGGACGGTCCGGGCTTCTTCTATCCGGCGACGGTTCTGACCAATGTGCCGGATTCGGCGAAGATGCTGAACGAGGAGATTTTCGGACCGGTCGCATCGATCCAGACCTTCAAGAGCGAAGACGAGGCGATCAAGCGCGCCAATGACACGGAATACGGCCTAGTTGCTTATCTCTATACAAAAGATCTGAGCCGCGGCATGCGGGTGTCCGAGAAACTCGACTTCGGGATGATCGGGCTCAATCGTGGCCTGGTCTCCGACCCGGCGGCGCCGTTCGGCGGCACAAAGCAGTCGGGGCTCGGCCGCGAGGGCGCGCAGGAGGGCATGAAGGAATTCCTCGAAACGCAATATGTGTCGGTGAGCTGGTAACGGCAGTCAGAATTTTGAGGGCAAGCACGTGGACGTCCTGATGCCGCAGCTTGGCGAGACCGTCGCCGAGGGCAAGATCACGAAATGGTTCAAGGCGGCCGGCGACGTCGTGAAGCCGGGCGACAACCTGTTCGAGATCGAGACCGACAAGACATCGATGGAGGTGCCGTCCACGACGAGTGGCACGCTCACCGAGATACGCTTCAAGGTCGGTGATGTCGCCAAGGTCGGCGCCGTGGTTGCGGTGATTTCAGGCGCAGGTGCGGCTGCTGCTCCAGCAGCTGCAAGCTCGCCGCCAAAAGCGCCCGTTGCGCCGCCGCGTTCAGTGCCCGCTGCCGTCCATTCGACGCCGATGCCGCGGCCAGCCCCGCCGATGGACCCATTCCACGCGGTGCGAACGCCAGAGCGAAACTTCGGACCGGCAAAGCTGGCGAGCGGCACTACCGTTACGCCGCTGGCGCGACGTCTGGCTGGGGAACGCGGCATCGACCTCACGCGTATTTCCGGTTCGGGGCCGCATGGCCGGATTGTCGCCGCTGATGTGGAGCGTGCGGCGCCCGGCGTCGCGTTGCCAGCGATCGCCAGTGGCGCAAGCGCGGTGCAGGTCAAGGCGCTGTATGAGGGCACCGCCTATGAAGAGGTGCCGCTCGACTCGATGCGCCGTACGATCGCCACGCGGCTGGTAGAGGCCAAGCAGACAATCCCGCATTTCTACCTGACGGCCGATCTCGACGCCGGCCGCCTGATTGCGATGCGTGAAGAGGCGAACGCGGCTGCGCCGAAGGACAAATCGGGCCAGCCGGCGTTCAAGCTCTCGCTCAATGATTTCATCATAAAGGCCTGGGCGGCTGCGCTGCAGCGTATTCCCGCCGCCAATGCGGTCTGGGCGGGCGACCGGATCCTGCGTTTCCGTAATTCCGATATCGGCATTGCGGTCGCGCTCGAAGGCGGGTTGATCACGCCGGTCATTCGCAACGCCAACAGCAAATCGGTGACCACGATTTCCGCCGAAATGCGCGATCTCGCCGATCGCGCGCGCCAGAAAAAACTCAGGCCGAACGAATATCAGGGCGGATCAAGCGCGATCTCCAATTTGGGGATGTACGGTGTTCGCGAATTCTCCGCCATTATCAATCCGCCGCACGCGACCATCCTGGCGGTTGGCGCGACGCGGCGCGCGCCCGTCGAAGCGGACGACGGCAGCGTGAAGTTCATCAGCCAGATGACCGTCACGCTCTCGTGCGATCACAGGGTGGTGGACGGAGCGCTCGGGGCAGAGCTGCTCGCCTCGTTCAAGGATTTCATGGAAAAACCCGTAACAGCTTTGGTGTAATCAGGAGTAGGCAATGGCTGGCGAAAAGCCGGATGTGCTGATGGTCGGTGCCCGCAAGCCCGTGATGATGAAGGGCTTCGAAGGCAAGGTAAATCTCCATCACTGGCTCGAACTCAAGGACAAGGATGCTTTCGTCAAGGAAAATGGCGGAAAGATCCGCGCAATCGCGATCGCCTATACCGCCAACAAGGTCGACGAGAATTTTCTGAAGCAGTTTCCCAAGCTCGAGCAGGTGTCGAGCTTCGGTGTCGGCTACGACCATATCGACGCCAAGTGGGCCGGCGCGCACGGTATCGTTGTCACCAACACGCCCGAGGTTCTCAACGAAGAAGTGGCGGATACCGCAATCGGCTTGCTGCTCTGCACGGTGCGTGAATTTCCCCAGTCCGAGCGTTTTCTGCGCGCCGGGAAATGGCCACAGGGGCAGTATCCACTCACCAAGGCGACGTTGCGTGACCGCACCGTCGGCATGGTCGGAATGGGCCGGATCGGCAAGGCCATCGCCCGGCGGCTCGATGCGTTCGGCGTGCCGGTTGTTTATCACAGCCGCAAGCCGCAATCGGGGGTGACATACAAGTACTACCCGAAGCTTCTCGACATGGCGCGCGACGTCGATACGCTGATGGTGATCGTGCCCGGAGGCGCTTCGACGCAGAACATGATCAACGCCGAGGTGCTGAAAGCGCTTGGCCCACAGGGTATTGTCATCAACATGGCGCGCGGCTCGGTGGTCGATGAACCTGCCTTGATCGAGGCCCTGAAAAACCGCACGATCTATTCGGCCGGTCTCGATGTCTTTGCCAAAGAGCCGCACGTTCCGAAAGAATTGATCGAGATGGACCACATCGTGCTTTTTCCCCATCTCGGTTCATCGACCGAGGTCACGCGTGCGGCGATGGATCAGCTTGTTGTCGATAACATTCTGGCCTGGTCGGCCGGCAAGCCGCCATTGACGCCCGTGCCGGAAACACCGTGGCCGCCCAAGCGTTCGTAACGCAGCCGCCTAGCGCGGGTGTTGGATGACTGTGACGCGTTGCACCATTGCCTTTGTTGCGGTCTGTCTTGCCGGCAACGTGTCGGCGCAGGCGCCGCCGCAGCTTGGCGAATCGGCCAAGCGCGTTGTCGGAAGTTGGGAATTCTCGAATGCCGATCGCGATCGCACCTGCACGGCCACGCTGAAAGGTGAACCGGGCCAGGCCGGGCTCAAGGTTGAATTCGACGCCAATTGCGTCAATCTGTTTCCACTCGTGAAGGACATCGCGGGCTGGAAATTTCCCGAAAACGACTTGCTTTACTTCGTTGATGTGCGCGGCCGCGCGATTGTCGAGTTCAGCGAGGTCGAGGATGGACTCTTCGAGGCGCCGACACCCGGCGTCGGCGTTCTCTTTCTTCAGAACGCGGCCGCTGCCGCCGGGCCGTCGAAGCCTGCGGAGCAGGTTGCCGGCGACTGGGCGATCGTGCGCAGGGGCGGCGCGCCTGTTTGCCTGCTGACCTTGGCGATGACCAAGACCGGCGAAAACCTGGCCGTGAGCGTCAAGCCCGGTTGCGATGCCGCCATTGCGCGGGTCAATTTTACCCAATGGCGGATTGATCGCGACGAGCTGATGCTGATGCCCGCGCGCGGCAATCCATGGCGCTTCGAGGAGGTCGACGGCACGACCTGGCGTCGCATGCCGGAGACGGCCGAGCAGATCACCCTGGTGAGACGGTAAGCGTTCAGATCAGCCGCAGGCTCTTGAAGCTTGCATGACCTTCCCTGCCTACGACGATGTGATCGTGCACCGCAATTCCGAGCGGACGTGCGACATCGATGATCGTTTGCGTCATCTGGATGTCGGCGTGCGAAGGTGTCGGATCGCCGGACGGGTGATTGTGCACGAGGATCAGCGCCGTCGCAGACAATTCGAGCGCGCGCTTGACGACTTCGCGCGGGTAAACGGGTGTGTGATCGACCGTGCCGGTTTGCTGTAGCTCATCGACAATCAGCTGATTGCGCTTGTCGAGAAACAGAACACGAAATTGTTCTTTGTCGGCAAAAGCCATGGTAGTGCGGCAGTAGTCGATGACACTCGGCCACGATGACAGGACCGGGCGCTTGCGCACTTGGCCGCGCGCCAGACGCATCGCAGAGGCGTGAACGATTTTCAGTTCGGTGATTGCGGCCGCGCCCATGCCGGCGACTTCCGCGAGTCTTGCTGGCGGCGCTGATATCACTTCCGGGAAGGAGCCGAACTTTGCGATCAGATCTTTCGCGATCGGCTTGACATCGCGCCTTGGAAGAGCGCGAAACAGCACGAGCTCGAGCAACTCATAGTCGCTGAGCGCTTCTGCGCCGGCCTCCCGAAAGCGCTCCCGCAGGCGCTCGCGATGGCCGTGGAAATGTGGCGCACGCGGCGCGATACGTCTGACCGGATTTTCCGCCATGGAGTGAACCTAGCGCGAAAACCCGACGCAGCTGTATCAGCGGAAAGGACGACTTCGGCTTAGAAGCTTCTCAGCGCTTGTATGGCGGTTTGTGCAGCCCGGCCGGCGAGAACGTAAAAACCTCGACGCCGTCCTTGGTGACGCCGACGGTATGCTCGAATTGCGCGGAAAGCGAACGGTCGCGGGTCACCGCGGTCCATCCGTCGGACAGCACTTTCACATGCGGGCGGCCGAGATTGATCATCGGCTCAACCGTGAAAAACATTCCGGGCTTGAGGACGATGCCTTCGCCCGGACGCCCGACGTGGACAATGTTCGGCTCGTCGTGGAACAGGCGCCCGAGGCCATGGCCGCAGAAATCGCGGACAACGCTCATATGCTGCGCTTCCACATAGGTCTGGATGGCGTGGCCAATGTCACCGCTGGTGGCGCCGGGCCGGATCGCGGCAATGCCGCGCATCATCGCTTCGTGCGTGACCTCGATCAGCCGTTCCGCCCGGCGTGGAATTTCGCCGATCGTGAACATGCGGCTGGAATCACCATGCCAGCCGTCGAGAATGAGCGTCACGTCAATATTGACGACGTCGCCATCCTTGAGCGGCTTGTCGCCGGGAATGCCGTGGCAGACCACGTGATTGAGCGAGGTGCAGGTCGACTTCTTGTAGCCGCGGTACATGAGCGTCGCGGGCAGGGCGCCGTGGTCCATCGCATATTCGAAGACCAGCCTGTCGATTTTCTCGGTCGGCACGCCCGGGCCGACATGGTCCGTCAACATGTCGAGGCAGCGCGCAACCAGCTGTCCGGCCTTGCGCATGGCTTCGAATGCGGCGGAGCCGTGGATCTTGATCTGGCCGGTCTTGCGGATTGGGGCGACGGCGGCGTCGACGTAGGTCATGATCCACAATGTAAGGTTTGCAGCGTCCGGTGCAAGCGCGCGTTCGTTAACGTGTCAGTTGGCGATCTTTCCGCCCAATTCGTCCTCGATATGGGCGCGGACAATATCGTCGAACGTGGCTTCGGCCCTGAACCCGAGGTCGCGTGCGCGCTTGGCATCGAGTCGTTCGGCCCATCCGGACACGATTCGCTGCACGAGCTCATCGGGTTGCCGGCGGATGCGCGCGGCAACCTTGTCGCCGGCGACGCGGCGAAGCGCTTCGATCTGCTCGCCGACGGTGCAGGATACTCCAGGCATCGCAAGATTGACGCGGGGGCCGACCTGCTCGCGCGTGAGGCCTGCAGCGTGAACAAGAAATCCGACCGCGGCGCGCGGGCTCGCATGCGTGTGGCGGACGCTCTCGGAGACGGGCAAAAGAGCTTCCTGCCCGGCGAGCGGCTCCCGGATAATTCCCGAGAAGAAACCCGACGCTGCCTTGTTCGGCTTGCCGGGCCGCACGCAAATCGTCGGCAGCCTGATGCCGATGCCGTCGAGGAAACCGCGCCGCGTGTAATCGGCGAGCAGAAGCTCGCAAATCGCTTTCTGTGTTCCGTATGACGTAAGCGGAGTGAGATGGAATTCGTCGGGAATCGAATTGGGAAACGGCGCGCCGTAAACGGCAATCGACGAGGTAAAGACGACTTTTGGCGCGTAGGCGGCCGCGCGTGCCGCTTCAAACAGCGCCCGCGTACCATCGAGATTGACGCGATAGCCCTTCTCGAAATCGGTCTCCGCCTCGCCTGATACGACACCCGCAAGATGGAAGATTACGTCCGGCTTGCCTGCGACCGCCTTAGCCGCGGCACCTGGCGCCGAGAGGTCGCTCGTGGTGGCCTCGACCGTGCCTTTAAAGCCTTGCGGCTTTTCCGGCGGGACAACGTCGGTCAGGCTCAGCCGGTCGATCGTTTTGCCGTTCAATGTGCCGTCTTTGACCAGTCTCGCGGTCAGCTTGCGGCCGATCATACCGGCAGCGCCGGTCATCAGTATGTGCATCACGCCCTCACATGCTCGCGGTCTGCCGGCTCGTAGCGATCGATCCGGCGCAGGTCCGGGAATAGCATCATCCACACACCCGCGACCAGCAGCGAGCCTAATCCGCCAATGACGACCGACGGCACAGCGCCCAGCCACGCGGCAACGAGGCCGGATTCGAATTCACCGAGCGTATTCGACGATCCCACGAAAAGGTAGTTGATGGCGCTCACGCGGCCACGCTTGTCGTCGGGGGTTTCGATCTGAACGAGCGAAAATCGAATGACGACGCTGACGGCATCGGATGCACCGAGCACCGCGAGTGCGGCCAGCGATGCTGGAAACGACGTCGACAAGCCAAAAATGATTGTGGTCACACCATAAAGAGCGACGACAGCGAACATCTTGCGCCCGATATGTCTTTCTACCGGATGATGTGCGAGGACAATTGAAGTGATCAGCGCGCCGACCGCCGGCGCCGATCGCAGCAGGCCGAGGCCAATCGGCCCGACGGCCAGAATGTCTCTGGCAAAAATCGGCAGCAGCGCGGTAATGCCGCCGAGAATGACGACAAAAAGGTCCAGCGTGATCACGCCGAGCAGCCGGCGGCGGCTGCGGATGTAATGAAAGCCCGCCAGCACCGAGGCGAATGTCGGTGGGTCCCGTGTCGGCGCAGGCCCTCGCGCCTGGACCAAAGTAACCAGCGTGATCGAGCAGGCAAAAAACATCACGCACATCACGCCGATCAGCACCGGACTGACTGCGTAGATAAGTCCGCCCAGCGCCGGGCCGCAAATCACCGCGGTCTGGTTGGCGGAGGTCCAGGCCGCAACCGCGCGCGAAATAAGGGCCGACGGCACCAATGTGGGCGCTAGCGCGTGCGCGGTTGGCATCTCAAATGCGCGGGCGCAGCCGATGATGAAGACTGCGGCAAACAATAGGTCGCGACTCAGGGCGCCGGCGAGCAAAGCGGCTGTGATCATGAGTGCAGCCAGCGCGTAGACACCATGTGCCGCGCGCACGATCAGCCGCCTGTCATAGCGATCGGCGGCATGGCCGATCAGCAATGTGAGGATCACCGCCGGCACGAACTGGATCAGCCCGACGAGCCCAAGGTCGAAGGCACTGTTGGTGATTT
>Ga0310811_10007315_pt1 | contig 14134 bp, 12 predicted proteins | sample YCmetagenome_FD_207642 | JGI IMG/M metagenome (GOLD analysis project Ga0310811, IMG submission 207642) | Soil microbial communities from experimental microcosm in Duke University, North Carolina, United States - YC | ecosystem: Engineered > Artificial ecosystem > Soil microcosm > Unclassified ...
CCCTTTCACGCCTTGCTCAGCTCTGGAACAGGCTGCGCGGGTCGGTGACCAGCACCCCGTGCTCGTTGAGCCGCTCGACGAGGCCCGACGGCGAGGCGTCGTACACGATCGCCAGGGCACGCAGGTCGTCGGCGCGGATCGACAGCACGCGGCCGTTGTAGTCGCCACGCTGCTGCTGGATCGCCCGGGCGTAGCGGGCGACGTAGGCGAGGTCCTCGGCGCCGGCGTCGTAGAGGCGCTCCAGGTCGAGGACGATCTTGTTGGTGGGCTCGTGCCGCACTCCGCTGCCCTCGGGCAGCAGCTCGGCGACGGGCACGCGGTAGAACTCGGCCAGCTCCGCCAGGCGAGAGACGGTGACGGCACGGTCGCCACGCTCATACGACCCGACGACGACGGCCTTCCAGCGCCCTGCCGACTTCTCCTCGACACCCTGCAGAGACAGCCCCTGCTGCTGTCGGATGGAGCGCAGGCGAGCACCAAGAGACTTGGCGTACTCAGACGGCATACGGACACTCCCAGTCACTGGCCTGAGGGGTTTCCCCAGCGATCGCTACGGAGCGTGACCGTAACTGGCTGACGACGCGTGGTCAAGTGGTCGAGACCCTTCCGTTGCCCTGGTCAGGGCGGTTGTTAGGGTAGTTGACGTTCGACGTCCTTTAACGACCCGTCCGGTGAGGCGGGGAAGGAGGTCTGGTTTTGTCGTCCCCGACAACCGGCACTGAGCTGGGAAAAACCATCCTGACGGCGGCAGATTTCGCCCGGGTGGTCGACCGTATTGCCCACCAGATTCTGGAAAAGACGTCCGGTGCAGCCGAAACGGTGCTGCTGGGCATACCTACGCGCGGAGTTCCGCTGGCCAGGCGCCTTGCCGCCCGGATCGCCGCTTTCGAGGGTTTTGATGTCCCGGTGGGTGTGTTGGACATCACGCTCTATCGGGACGATCTACGCCTGCAGGCGACCCGTGCCGTGGGTCACACCGAAATCCCTCCGGGCGGCCTCGACGGGCGCCGCGTCATCCTCGTCGACGACGTGCTCTTCTCCGGGCGCACCGTGCGGGCCGCGCTCGACGCGCTCAAGGACCTCGGCCGGCCCCGGGCCGTCCAGCTGGCCGTCCTCGTCGACCGGGGCCACCGCGAGCTGCCGATCCGCGCCGACTACGTCGGCAAGAACATCCCGACCTCGATCGACGAGGTCGTGCGGGTGATGACGGCCGAGCACGACGGCGCGGACGCCGTCCTGATCAAGAACAAGGGTGACCGGTGATGATCAAGCATCTGCTCGGCGCGGCCGACCTCGACGCACCCACCGCCACTCTGGTGCTCGACACCGCGGCCGAGATGGCGAGCCTGCAGGCCCGCGAGGTGAAGAAGCTGCCGACGCTGCGCGGCCGGACCGTGGTGAACCTCTTCTACGAGGACTCGACCCGCACCCGCATCTCCTTCGAGGCCGCGGCCAAGCGCCTGTCCGCCGATGTGATCAACTTCTCGGCCAAGGGCTCGAGCGTCTCCAAGGGTGAAAGTCTCAAGGACACCGCGCTGACGCTGCAGGCGATGGGCGCCGACGCCGTGGTGGTGCGCCACCCGGCCAGCGGCGCGCCCTACCGGCTGGCCAACTGGGTCGACGGCAGCGTGGTCAACGCCGGCGACGGCACCCACGAGCACCCCACCCAGGCGCTGCTGGACGCCTACACCATGCGCAGCCGCCTCGGCCGCCTCGCCGGGCTCAACGTCGTCATCGTCGGCGACGTGCTGCACTCCCGCGTCGCCCGCTCCAACGTCCAGCTGCTGCATACGCTCGGTGCGAAGGTGACGCTCGTCGCGCCGCCGACGCTGCTGCCCGTCGGCGTGGACTCCTGGACGGCGAAGACCTGCTACGACCTCGACGCCGTCGTGCCCGGCGCCGATGTGGTCATGATGCTGCGGGTCCAGCGCGAACGGATGAACCAGGCGTACTTCCCCTCCGAGCGGGAGTACTCCCGCCGCTACGGCTTCGACGTGCCCCGCATGCGCCGCCTGCCCGAGCACGCGATCGTCATGCACCCCGGCCCGATGAACCGCGGCATGGAGATCGCGCCCGAGGTGGCCGACTCCGCCCGCTCCACGATCGTCGAACAGGTCGCCAACGGCGTGTCCGTGCGCATGGCGGTCCTCTACCTGCTGCTGGGAGGCAAGTCATGAAGATCGAGGGCACCAGCGTCGGGGAGATCACCGTCGAGGACGGGGTGATCGTCGCGATCGACCCCGCCAAGAAGGGCGGCCTGGTCGCGTTGCCGGGCCTGGTCGACCTGCACACCCACCTGCGCGAGCCGGGCCGCGAGGACGCCGAGACCGTCGAGTCCGGCTCCCGGGCCGCCGCTCTGGGCGGCTACACGGCCGTGTGCGCGATGGCCAACACCTCGCCGGTCGCCGACACCGCCGGCGTGGTCGAGCAGGTCTGGCGGCTCGGCCGCGAGGCCGGCCTGGTCGACGTGCAGCCGATCGGCGCCGTCACCGTGGGCCTGGCCGGCGAGCAGCTGGCCGAGCTCGGCGCGATGGCCGACTCCGCCGCCCACGTGCGGGTCTTCTCCGACGACGGGCACTGCGTGTCCGACCCGCGGCTCATGCGGCGCGCGCTGGAGTACGTGAAGGCGTTCGACGGGGTCGTCGCCCAGCACGCCGAGGAGCCGCGGCTCACCTCCGGCGCACAGATGAACGAGGGCGCGGTCGCCGCGCGCCTGGGCCTGACCGGCTGGCCGGCCGTCGCCGAGGAGGCGATCATCGCCCGCGACGTGCTGCTGGCCGGCCACGTGGGCGCGCGCCTGCACATCTGCCACGTCTCCACCGCCGGCAGCGTCGAGCTGATCCGCTGGGCCAAGTCCAAGGGCTGGCGGGTCACCGCCGAGGTCACCCCGCACCACCTGCTGCTCACCGAGGAGCGGGCGACGCACTACGACCCGGTCTTCAAGGTCAACCCGCCGCTGCGCACCGAGGCCGACGTCCTGGCGCTGCGCGCGGGCCTGCTCGACGGCACGATCGACTGCGTCGCCACCGACCACGCGCCGCACAGCGTGGAGGACAAGGAGTGCGAGTGGGCCAACGCCCGGCCGGGCATGCTCGGCCTGGAGACGGCGCTCGCGATCGTCGTGCAGACGATGGGCCCGCTCTGGGACCGCATCGCCGAGTGGATGTCCGCGGCGCCGGCCCGCATCGCGGGGCTGCGCGGCCAGGGCGAGCCCCTCGCGGTCGGCGCGCCGGCCAACATCGCGATCTTCGACCCGGGCGTGCGCTGGACCGTCGACCCGACGGCGATGGCCAGCCGCTCCCGGAACACCCCATACGCCGGAATGGAACTGCGCGGCCGCATCGAGGCGACCTACCTGCGCGGCGAGCCGACGGTGCTGAACGGAAAGGCGACACGGTGACGCGGAGAGAGGCCCTGCTCGTCCTGGAGGACGGGCGCACATTCCGGGGGGAGGCGTTCGGCGCCACCGGCGAGACCTTCGGCGAGGCTGTCTTCAACACCGGCATGACCGGCTACCAGGAGACGCTGACCGACCCGTCGTACCACCGCCAGGTCGTCGTGCAGACCGCACCCCAGATCGGCAACACCGGCGTCAACGACGAGGACGACGAGTCCTCGCGGATCTGGGTCGCCGGCTACGTGGTGCGCGATCCCTCCCGCAGCCACTCCAACTGGCGGGCCACCGGCAGCCTGCAGGACCGCCTCGCCGCCGAGGGCGTCGTCGGCATCAGCGGCATCGACACCCGCGCCCTCACCCGGCACCTGCGCGAGCGCGGCGCCATGCGGGTCGGGGTGTCCAGCGTCGACGACGACCGCGACGCGCTGCTGCAGCGGGTGCTCGAGCAGCCGCAGATGCTCGGCGCCGACCTGTCCGCCGAGGTCACGACGCCGCAGCGGTACACCGTGCAGGCCGAGGGCGAGCACAGGCTCACGGTCGCGGCCATCGACCTGGGCATCAAGCGCAACGTGCCCCGGCGCCTGGCCGCCCGCGGGGTGACCACCCACGTGCTGCCGGCCTCGGCCACCATCGAGGACATCCGGGCCCTCGGCGCCGACGCGGTCTTCTTCTCGCCCGGCCCGGGCGACCCGGCCACCGCCGACGGGCCGGTCGCGCTGGCCCGCGCGGTCATGGCGGCCCGCATCCCGCTGTTCGGCATCTGCTTCGGCAGCCAGATTCTGGGCCGGGCGCTGGGGTTCGGCACCTACAAGCTCGGGTACGGCCACCGGGGTATCAACCAGCCGGTGCTGGACCGCACCACCGGCAAGGTCGAGGTGACCAGCCACAACCACGGCTTCGCGGTCGACGCGCCCCTCGAGGGCCGCGTGGCGACCGAGTTCGGCGCCGTGGAGGTGAGCCACGTCTGCCTCAACGACAACGTGGTCGAGGGCCTGCGCTGCCTCGACGTGCCGGCCTTCACCGTGCAGTACCACCCGGAGGCGGCAGCGGGGCCGCACGACGCGGATTACCTGTTCGATCGATTCGCGGAGCTGATGCAGAACAATGCCTAAGCGCACCGACCTCCGGCACGTCCTCGTCATCGGCTCCGGCCCGATCGTCATCGGCCAGGCGTGCGAGTTCGACTACTCCGGCACGCAGGCGTGCCGTGTGCTGCGGGCCGAAGGCCTGCGCGTCAGCCTGGTCAACAGCAACCCGGCGACCATCATGACCGACCCCGAGTTCGCCGACGCCACCTACGTCGAGCCGATCACGCCCGAGTTCGTGGAGCAGGTCATCGCCCGCGAGCGCCCCGACGCGCTGCTGGCCACGCTGGGCGGCCAGACGGCGCTCAACACCGCCGTGGCGCTGCACGAGGCCGGCGTGCTCGACAAGTACGGCGTGGAACTCATCGGCGCCGACATCGACGCGATCCGCCGCGGCGAGGACCGCCAACTGTTCAAGGACATCGTGGCCCGCGCCGGCGGTGACACGCCGCGCTCGCGGGTCTGCCACTCCATGGAGGAGGTGCACGCGACCGTCGCCGACCTCGGCCTGCCGGTCGTCATCCGCCCCTCCTTCACCATGGGCGGCCTGGGCTCCGGCATGGCGCACACCGCGGAGGACCTCGAGCGGCTCGCCGGCGGCGGCCTCGCCGCCTCGCCGGTGCACGAGGTGCTCATCGAGGAGAGCGTGCTCGGCTGGAAGGAGTACGAGCTCGAGCTCATGCGCGACAAGCACGACAACGTCGTGGTCGTGTGCTCGATCGAGAACGTCGACGCGATGGGCGTGCACACCGGCGACTCGGTGACCGTCGCGCCGGCGATGACGCTGACCGACGTGGAGTACCAGCGGCTGCGCGACCTCGGCATCGCCGTGCTGCGCGAGGTCGGGGTCGACACCGGTGGCTGCAACATCCAGTTCGCGGTCCACCCGGGCACCGGCCGGCTGGTCGTCATCGAGATGAACCCGCGGGTGTCGCGCTCCAGCGCCCTGGCCAGCAAGGCGACCGGCTTCCCGATCGCGAAGATCGCCGCGAAGCTCGCCATCGGCTACACCCTCGACGAGATCCCCAACGACATCACCCTCAAGACGCCGGCCGCCTTCGAGCCGTCGCTGGACTACGTCGTGGTGAAGATCCCGCGCTTCGCCTTCGAGAAGTTCCCCGGCGCCGACGCCGAGCTGACCACGACCATGAAGTCGGTCGGCGAGGCGATGTCGCTCGGGCGGACCTTCGCCGAGGCCCTGGGCAAGGCGATGCGGTCGCTGGAGACCAAGGCCGGCGGCTTCTGGACGGTACCGGACAAGACACAAGAATCCGTCCTGGACGATCTGCGCATTCCGCACGACGGGCGGCTCTACACCGCCGAGCTCGCGCTGCGGCAGGGGCACACCGTCGCCGAGGTCGCCGAGGCGTCCGGCTTCGACCCGTGGTTCGTCGACCAGCTCGCCGCGCTCGTCGAGCTGCGCGCCGAGATCGTCGAGGCGGCCGTGCTCGACCTGCCGCTGCTGCGCCGCGCGAAGCGGGCCGGCCTGTCCGACCGGCAGATCGCGGCGCTGCGCCCGGAGTTCGCCGGCGAGGACGGGGTGCGTTCGCTGCGCCACCGGCTGGGGCTGCGGCCGGTGTACAAGACGGTGGACACCTGCGCCGCCGAGTTCGCCGCCGGCACGCCGTACCACTACAGCACCTACGAGGACGAGACCGAGGTCACCCCGTCGGACCGCCCGAAGGTGATCATCCTGGGCTCCGGCCCCAACCGCATCGGCCAGGGCATCGAGTTCGACTACTCGTGCGTGCACGCGGTCATGGCCCTGCGCGCCAAGGGCTACGAGACCGTCATGGTCAACTGCAACCCGGAGACGGTGTCCACCGACTACGACACCGCCGACCGGCTGTACTTCGAGCCGCTGACGTTCGAGGACGTGCTCGAGGTCTTCCACGCTGAGGACGGCTCCGGCCGCGCGGCGGGCGGCCCCGGCGTCGTGGGCGTGATCGTGCAACTGGGCGGGCAGACCCCGCTGGGCCTGGCCGAACGCCTCGAGCGCGCCGGCGTGCCGATCGTGGGCACCTCGCCGGCCGCCATCGACCTCGCCGAGGACCGCGGCCTGTTCGGCAAGCTGCTGACCGAGGCCGGGCTGCGCTCGCCGGCGCACGGGACCGCCACCACGTTCCCGGAGGCCAAGCTCATCGCCGACGAGATCGGCTACCCGGTGCTGGTGCGCCCGTCCTATGTGCTCGGCGGCCGCGGCATGGAGATTGTCTACGACGAGCCGACGCTGCGCGACTACATCGGGCGGGCGACCGAGATCTCGCCGGCGCACCCGGTACTCGTCGACCGCTTCCTCGACGACGCCATCGAGATCGACGTCGACGCGCTGTGCGACGCGACCGGCGAGGTGTACCTCGGCGGGGTCATGGAGCACATCGAGGAGGCCGGCATCCACTCCGGCGACTCCTCGTGCGCGCTGCCACCGATCACGCTCGCCGCGGTACACCTGGCGGAGGTGCGCCGCTACACGGCCGCCATCGCCCGGGGCATCGGCGTGCGTGGGCTGCTCAACGTGCAGTACGCGCTGAAGGACGACGTGCTGTACGTGCTGGAGGCCAACCCCCGCGCCTCGCGCACCGTGCCGTTCGTGTCGAAGGCGACGGCGGTACCGCTGGCCAAGGCGGCCGCCCGCATCGCGCTCGGCGCCACGATCGCGGACCTGCGCGCGGAGGGGCTGCTGCCGGCCGACGGCGACGGCGGCGCCCTGCCCGAGCACGCCCCGATCGCGGTCAAGGAGGCGGTGCTGCCCTTCAAGCGCTTCCGCACCGCCGAGGGCAAGGGCGTGGACAACCTGCTCGGCCCGGAGATGAAGTCGACCGGCGAGGTGATGGGCATCGACCCGTCCTTCGGCCACGCGTTCGCCAAGTCGCAGGCGGCGGCGTACGGCTCGCTGCCGACCTCGGGCACGGTGCTGGTCACGGTCGCCAACCGGGACAAGCGCGGGATCGTGTTCCCGGTCAAGCGCCTGGCCGACCTGGGCTTCGCGATCGTCGCCACCGCCGGCACCGGCGAGGTGCTGCGCCGCTACGGGGTGGCCTGCGAGATCGTGCCCAAGCATTTCGAAGAGGGCGGCGGGCGCAACGCGGTGTCGTTGATCGCGGACGGCGACGTCGACCTCGTGATCAACACGCCGCAGGGCTCCAGCGGCCGCCAGGACGGCTACGAGATCCGCAGCGCGGCCGTGGTGAGCGACATCCCGTGCATCACCACGTTGCCGGGTGCCGCGGCCGCGGTGATGGGCATCGAGGCGCTCATCCGCGGCGAGATGTCCGTGCGGCCGTTGCAGGAGCTGCATGCGGCCCTGCGGGAAGCGCGGTGAGCTTCTACGAGCGGGCGGTCCGCCCGGCGCTGTTCCGCATGAACGGCGGCGACGCCGAGGCGGTGCACGAGCGGACCCTGCACGTGCTGGCGCGCGTGCCCCGGGCGCGGCGGGCCTACAGCCCGCCCGGGGCGCGGCGCACCGTGTTCGGCGTCGACTTCCCCAATCCGGTCGGCCTCGCCGCCGGCATGGACAAGGACGGCCGGGCGCTGGGCGCCTGGCCGCGCCTGGGCTTCGGCTTCGTCGAGGTGGGCACCGTCACACAGCACGCGCAGCCGGGCAACGACCGGCCGCGGCTGTTCCGGCTGCCGCAGTACGAGGCGATCGTCAACCGGATGGGGTTCAACAACGCCGGCGCGGACGCGCTGGCGGCCCGGCTGCGCGCCCTGGGGCCGCTGCCGGTGCCTTTGGGCATCAGCCTGGGCAAGTCGAAGGTGACCCCGCTCACCGGTGCCGTGGAGGACTACGTCCACAGCTTCCGGCAGCTGTACGGCCTGGGCTCCTACTTCGCCGTCAACGTCAGCTCCCCGAACACGCCCGGCCTGCGGGAGCTGCAGGACAAGGCGCACCTGTCGGCGCTGCTCGGCGCGCTGCGCGCCGAGGCGCTGTCGCTGGGCGGCCCGGTGCCGATCCTGGTGAAGGTCGCGCCGGACCTGACCGACGCCGCCCTGGGCGACCTGCTCGACGTGTGCCTCGGCGTGGGTGTGGCGGGGCTCATCGCGACCAACACCACGGTCGAACGGCCCGGCGTGAGCACGACCGAGGCCGGCGGGCTCAGCGGCCGGCCACTGGCGCCGCGAGCGCTGGAGGTGGTGCGGTTCGTGGCCAAGGAGAGCGGCCTGCCCGTCATCGGCGTGGGCGGGATCACGCGGCCGGACGACGCGACGCGGATGCTCGAGGCCGGCGCCGCCCTCGTCCAGCTGTACACCGGATTCATCTACCACGGCCCGCGGCTGGTCCGCGGCGCCGTCGCCGCGACGAGGAGCATGACGTGACCGAACCCTTCGGCGCCCGGCTGCGGGCCGCCATGGACGCGCTGGGGCCGCTGTGCGTGGGCATCGACCCTCACCCCTCCCTGCTGGCCGGTTGGGGCCTCTCCGACGATGTCAAGGGCCTGGAAGCGTTCGGTCGGACGGTGGGGGAGGCCCTGGCCGGACGGGTCGCGGCGATCAAGCCCCAGTCCGCCTTTTTTGAGCGTTTCGGCTCCAGGGGCATAGCCGTCCTTGAGTCGGTTATCCGACAGTTGCGCGGGTCGGGCAGCCTCGTGATCCTCGACGTCAAGCGGGGTGACATCGGCTCGACGGCCGCCGCGTACGCCGACGCCTACCTCGATCCGGCGTCCCCGCTGTGCGCCGACGCGGTCACCGTGAGTCCCTACCTCGGCTTCGGCTCGCTGGCCCCGATCATCGACAAAGCCCAGCGCAACGGCCTCGGCGCGTTCGTGCTGGCGATGACCTCCAACCCCGAGGGCGCCTCCGTGCAGCGGGCCGTCGCGGAGGACGGGCGCACCGTCGCACAGGTGATCATCGACGAGATTTCGCAGGTCAACGCGGGTGTGAGCCCCATGGGCAGCGTCGGCGCGGTCATCGGCGCGACCGTCGGGACGACCGGGCTGAGGCTGACCGATCTCAATGGACCGATCCTCGCGCCGGGCCTCGGCGCGCAGGGCGGGCGGGCCGAAGATCTGCGCGCCGTGTTCGGCGACGCGCTCGGGCTGGTGCTGCCGTCGTGGTCCCGCGAGGTCCTCTCGGCGGGCCCGGAAGTGTCGGCGCTTCGGGCCGCGGCGGACCGCGCGCGTGAATCCTGTGCGTCCGCAATTGCGGTCACTGCGTGATCATCGAATCTTCACAAGGCGTCGATCTTGCCTTCCGACGTTGCCGAAATGGCTTCTGACCGCTAGTTTTCCCGGCGCTAGACCATCAACACTTTTTTCAAGGGACCTGAGGAGACCTGGTGCCGCTCCCGTCACTGAGCCCGGAACAGCGCGCGGCCGCTTTGGAAAAGGCGGCTGAGATCCGCAAGGCTCGCGCTGAGCTGAAGGAGCAACTCAAGCAGGGCAAGACGACCCTTGCTGCCGTGATCGATCGTGCCGAGTCCGACGATGTCGTCGGCAAGCTCAAGGTCTCGGCCGTGCTGCAGGCGATGCCCGGCATCGGCAAGATCCGGGCAACGCAGATCATGGAGAAGCTGAAGATCGCCGAGAGCCGCCGCCTGCGCGGCCTGGGCGACCAGCAGCGCAAGGCCCTGCTCGGGGAGTTCGCCGGCGGTAAGTGACCCGCCCGGCGGTCCCCCCGGACCGGTACATCGACCCGACGCGCCCGGACCTCGGTCCGGGCGCGTCGGCGTTGTCGCAGCTCTGGTAAGGTTGTCAGGTTCGTGAGCTGTCCGACGCTCCCAAGAGCCGTCAATTTTGCGAAAGTGTTGAGGTTTTTCCGTGGCCGGAACCGTGGCAGACCCGCAGGGGATCACCAACCCGCCGATCGACGAGCTTCTGGAAAAGACGACGTCGAAGTACGCCCTGGTGATTTTCGCGGCGAAGCGTGCCCGCCAGGTCAATGCCTACTACAGCCAGCTGGGTGAGGGCCTCCTCGAATACGTGGGTCCGCTCGTGGAGACCACGCCGCAGGAGAAGCCGCTCTCCATCGCCCTGCGCGAGATCAACAGCGGGCTGCTGACCGCCGAGCGCATCGAAGAGACCCCCTGAGCCAGACGATGTCCGACCGCCACACCGGGGAGCGGCCCCGTGTCGTCCTCGGCGTGGCTGGCGGTATCGCCGCCTACAAGGCGTGCGAGCTGCTGCGGCTGTTGACCGAGTCGGACCACCGGGTCCGGGTCGTGCCCACCGCCGCGGCGCTCACCTTCGTCGGCGAGGCCACCTGGGCCGCGCTGTCCGGGCAGCCGGTCAGCACCGACGTCTGGACCGGCGCCCACGAGGTGCCACACGTCCGCCTCGGCCGCGAGGCCGACCTGGTCGTCATCGCACCGGCCACCGCCGACCTGCTCGCCAAGGCCGCGACCGGCCTGGCCGACGACCTGCTCACCAACACGCTGCTCACCGCCCGGTGCCCGGTGCTGTTCGCTCCGGCGATGCACACCGAGATGTGGGAGCACCCGGCCACGCAGGCCAACGTCGCCACCCTGCGCTCGCGCGGGGCCGTGGTCCTCGAGCCCGCGGTCGGGCGGTTGACCGGCGCCGACACCGGCAAGGGCCGGCTGCCCGAGCCGGCCGAGATCTTCGCCGCCGCGACCCGCCTGCTGCGCCGGGGCGCGACCACGCCCGACCTGGCCGGACGGCACGTCGTGGTCACCGCGGGCGGCACCCGCGAGCCGATCGACCCGGTGCGCTTCATCGGCAACCGGTCGTCGGGCAAGCAGGGCTATGCCATCGCCCGCGCCGCGATCGCCCGGGGCGCGCGCGTGACGCTCATCTCCGCCAACGTCGCGCTGCCCGACCCGGCCGGTGCCGACGTGGTGCGGGTGGAGACCACCGAGCAGCTGCGGGTGGCCGTGGTCACCGCCGCGAAGGCCGCCGACGCCGTGGTGATGGCCGCGGCGCCCGCCGACTTCCGGCCGGCGACGTTCGCGGCCAGCAAGATCAAGAAGGTGGACGGTGCGGCGCCGGTGATCGAGCTGGTCACCAACCCGGACATCGCGGCCGAGCTGGGTGCGGCCAAGCCCGACGGCCAGGTGCTCGTCGCCTTCGCCGCCGAGACGGCGGAGCTGTCGGTGGCGCTGGCCGCCGGGCACGAGAAGCTGTTGCGGAAGCGCGCCGACCTCATCGTGGTCAACGAGGTCGGCGTGGCCAAGACGTTCGGCGCCGAGCGCAACCAGGCCGTGATCCTCGGTGCGGACGGTAGCCAGGACGCATTGCCAGAACTCTCCAAAGACGATCTGGCTGATAGGATTTTAGATCGAGTCGCTGACCGTTTTGCCTGATCGCGGCGCTGCTGATGCAGTGTGATGCCGAGGGTGATGACGGGTCCTCGACCAATACCCGACCGCCAGGTCGTACACTCTGGCGGAATCAACTGTCGAACGCCGTAACCCCTAGGAGCACCGTTGGCACGCCGCCTTTTCACGTCAGAGTCGGTCACCGAAGGTCACCCCGACAAGATCGCCGATCAGATCAGTGACGGCGTCCTGGACGCGCTCCTCACGCAGGACCCGCGCAGCCGGGTGGCCGTTGAGACGCTGATCACCACCGGCCAGGTCCACGTCGCGGGTGAGGTGACCACCAGCGCCTACGCCGACATCGCCAAGATCGTCCGCGAGACGATCCTGGGCATCGGTTACGACTCGTCGAAGAAGGGCTTCGACGGCGCCTCCTGCGGCGTGAGCGTGTCGATCGGCTCCCAGTCGCCCGACATCGCGCAGGGCGTGGACTCGGCGATCGAGGTCCGTGAGGGCGCCGGCGGCGACGCGCTCGACCTGCAGGGCGCCGGCGACCAGGGCATGATGTTCGGCTTCGCGTGCAGCGAGACGCCGGAGCTCATGCCGCTGCCGATCGCGCTCGCGCACCGCCTGGCCCGCCGCCTGTCCGCGGTGCGCAAGGACGGCACCATCCCCTACCTGCGCCCGGACGGCAAGACGCAGGTCACCATCGAGTACGACGGCCTGCGCCCGGTGCGCCTGCACACCGTCGTGGTGTCCAGCCAGCACGCCCCGGACATCTCGCTCGACTCGCTGCTGACCCCGGACGTGCGCGAGCACGTCATCGCGCCCGAGCTCGAGGGCCTGGGCCTGGAGACCGACGGCTACCGGCTGCTGGTCAACCCGACCGGCCGCTTCGAGATCGGCGGCCCGATGGGCGACGCCGGCCTCACCGGCCGCAAGATCATCGTCGACACCTACGGCGGCTACGCCCGCCACGGCGGCGGCGCCTTCTCCGGCAAGGACCCGTCCAAGGTCGACCGCTCCGCCGCCTACGCGATGCGCTGGGTCGCCAAGAACGTCGTGGCCGCCGGCCTGGCCGAGCGCTGCGAGGTCCAGGTCGCCTACGCCATCGGCAAGGCGCATCCGGTCTCGCTGTTCGTCGAGACCTTCGGCACCGAGGTCGTGCCGGTCGAGCGGATCGAGAAGGCCATCAACGAGGTCTTCGACCTGCGCCCGGCCGCGATCATCCGCGACCTGGACCTGCTCAAGCCGGTGTACCAGCAGACGGCCGCTTACGGGCACTTCGGCCGCGAGCTGCCCGGCTTCACGTGGGAGCAGGCCAGCCGCACGTCCGAGCTGAAGTCCGCCGCCGGCGCCTGACGCTCAAACAGCCATCCCGACGTTGGCCGATCAGCCCGCACCCCGGATTGATCGGCCAGCGTCATTCTCCGATCCGGTCGCCGATCGAGCGGAGCCTATTGCGTCACCGCCCGGCGATGACGGGCCGGAGCCCATTGAGTCGACCCCGGCCGATGTAGAGGCGGCGCTCTTCCCCGAGTCGGACGCCAAGCCGCGCGCCGCCGCCGAGCGCATTGCCGGAAATGCCGGCGGCCGGGCCCGCGCCGCCCGCGCCGAGGCGCCCCCGAAACGCGCCGCCGACGATTCCCCGATCGCCCGCGTGTGCGTCGACAGCCCGCTGCCGCACCTCGACCGGCCCTTCGACTACCTCGTGCCGCACGACGCCGCCGGCACGGCCCTGCCGGGCACCCGCGTCCGGGTCCGCTTCGCCGGCCAGCTCGTCGACGGCTTCGTCCTCGAGCGCACCGCCGAGACCGAGCACGAGGGCCGGCTGCACTTCCTCGAGCGCGCCGTGTCGGCCGAGCCCGTGCTGACGCCGCAGGTCGCGCGCCTGGCCCGCGAGATCGCCGACCGTTACGCCGGCACCCTCTCCGACGTGCTGCGCCTGGCCGTCCCGCCGCGGCACGCCAAGGCCGAGGCCGCGCCGCCCGCGACCGCGCCCGAACTCGCCGCGCCGGACGTCCCGCCCGACGGCTGGGCCCGCTACACGGCCGGCGCCGCGCTGCTGCGGGCCCTCGCCGGCGGCCGGGTGCCGCGCGCCGTCTGGACCGCCATGCCCGGCGAGGACTGGCCGGCACGCCTCGCCGAGGCCGCCGCCACCGCGCTGCTCGCCGGCCGCGGCGCACTCATCATCGTCGCCGACGCCCGCGACCTCGACCGCCTCGACGCCGCGCTGCTGCGCGTCCTCGGCGGGCCCGGGCACCACGTCGCGCTGTCCGCCGCGCTGGGCCCCGCCGAGCGGTACAAGCGGTTCCTGGCGGCGTCCCGCGGTACCGCCGGAATCGTCATCGGCACGAGGGCCGCCGCGTTCGCCCCGGTCGCCGCGCTGGGCCTGGTCGCGATCTGGGACGACGGCGACGACCTGCACGCCGAGCCGCG
>Ga0310811_10007317_pt1 | contig 14133 bp, 11 predicted proteins | sample YCmetagenome_FD_207642 | JGI IMG/M metagenome (GOLD analysis project Ga0310811, IMG submission 207642) | Soil microbial communities from experimental microcosm in Duke University, North Carolina, United States - YC | ecosystem: Engineered > Artificial ecosystem > Soil microcosm > Unclassified ...
TCGACCCCAACGGTGCTGGCCCAGTCGCGGCCTAGCCGGACCTGCATGTGTACGTGCTCCCATTCGACATCGAAGTACATGAGATCCTCGATGTCGATGATGACCGGGCTCCCGTCCGCGTCGACCAGGACATGGTCCAAGCCCAGTTCGCCGTGCACGACGGAGTACTCGGCCCGCGGGCGTACCGTCGCGGCCAGCTCGCGCAGGCGGTCTGTAAGCCGTTCGCGGTTATCAGCGATCCTGCGATCCCGCTCCGTCGCCTCGGCGACGCATCGCAGCCCGAGTGCCAGCACGGCGTCTTCGCTCGTCGGCCAGTGAGGCGTTCCGCCAGCGTCGATGAAACTCACCTTGCCAGGCGCGCGGCCCCGGTAGTGGCGCATCGCCGCCAGTCCCGCACGCAGCCGGGCCAGCGTCGGTTCCGCCGCGGCAGGGTCGCGTTTCCGCAAGGCCAGCAGATCCTCTCCGGGAAAATCTTCCATGATCGCGATATCGGCGGGGTAATAGGCGCGGTCGCGATCGAGCAGGTAGATCTCCGGAACCCGCAGGCCCAGGGACGCGAGCCGGCTGTGCGCGGTCGCGAACAAGTCGATGCTATTGCCGGACGAGAACGGGTCGGCGACATCATTGTTGTTCGGCGCCCGCGGCCAGTAGTTCTCCGAGTCCTCCCACAGGTACGCGATCACCGTCGCGCCATCATCCATGGTCAGCCGGTACACGCCCTTCGTGGTCCCGCCCGCTAGCCGCATGACTGCCTTGATCTTGCGGTCGCTACCCAGGGCCGCCCGGGTCGCCGCGGCCAGGTCCTCCCGGGCCACCTTTCTGGGTGCCATCACTAGCCCTTTCCGAGTTATTGAGCAGGCACGCTTAGTACTTCTAATCGAGGAAGCCCCGCAGGGCTAGAAGGCCTGGGACGGTCAGGCTGGCGGGTGGCCAACCTAGCCCGCTCGGCTGAGGCGAGCGGTGATCGCCGGGGCTGCATCGCGCAGCCACGCCTCGGCGCGCGGCAGCTGGTCCTTGGCGCCGTCCTCCCATAGCTTGCGGAACACCGGGTCCAGCTCGGCCGAGGCGCGGGCCCACTCGGTGTAGCGGTGTGCCATGTCGACGGCGAACGGCGCCAGTTCCGCGCGATGCCGCGCCGTCATGCCGTAGGCGTCCGCGAACACCGCGACCCGGTGCGGGATGTCAGCATCCGCGAACACGGGTGCCCGGTCTTGCGGGTCGCGTAGCGGCGCCCAGTACCACAACGCGTTCGCGATGTCGTAGAGCCGGGTCGTCGGCTTGGCAAGGTCGAAGTCGATCAGCGCGACGGGCAGCCCGTCGCGGAAAACCACGTTGCCTGGGTAATAGTCGCGGTGGCTGACCAGCTCAGTCCCCTCGGTGATCCGTCCCATGTTGGCCGGCGTCCCGCCCCACACCGCGTCGGGCGGTGGCACCCACCCGGCTGACGCCTCGTGCAGCGCACGGATCAGGCGGGCTAGAGCGACGAGCACCTCGTCGCTTGCCGTCTCCGGCGGCAATGGGTTACGGGGCACGTCACCGGGCACGAACGACAGCACTTCGCGCCCCTGCTCGTCGATACCGAGCGGAAGCGGCGCGCCGACGAACCCGGCGTCGCGCAGGTGGGCCAGGTACGCCTGCACGGTCAGGCTGAACGGCCGCAGCGGCCGATGCACCGTGTCCCCGATCCGCACGATCCCCTGGGTGACGCCGTCCCCGACCAGCAGCTCGCCTTCGGCCATACCGCAGCAGCCTAGCCTCCGCCTCGCATCAGCTCGAGACATTGACGGGGCCATCCGCGCACACACCCCGCCGCCGTGTCAAGCTCCTTGGCAGGCGGTCGACGGCCGAAAGGGGTGAACGGAGTAGACAAGCAGCCAGAGCACCCCCAGGCGCGTGCCACATACGATCTCTACCGACCATCCAGTCGCCTGGTGACCGCGTCGAGTGTCGGCCAAGGAGGACCCTCGCGCAGCAAGCGCAGGAATTCTTCGCCGAACCGCCTCCCGTTCGGAAACTGGTCGCCAAGGTCCCAACGCCACGCCGCGACCATCGCGAGAACGAGCTGCCGGCACTCGTCCAGCAGCCCGTGGTCGACGTTCGGGTAATGCTCGCAGACCGCCTCGGGAACATGGGCGAGATCGAACTCGACCGGTCCACGGCAGCACGTCTCAAGGTCGATGAACAACGGGCCGTTCTTCGTGCTGAGCACATTGCCCGGATGCGGCTCGCCGTGCAGCAGTTGCTCCACGGCGCCGCGGGTCTCGATCGCCCGTCGCAGGCTTGCTAGTCTGCCGCTGAGGAACACGCGGTCTGCGTCGGTGAGCTTCGGCGAGAGATCCGGGTTGGCAACGATCTCCTCCGCCTCCGCGATGCGATCCGTGAACCGCGGGCTCGGCACATCGACCTTGCGCATGCCGGCGTGCAGCCGCTCCAGCGCCTTGGCGTAGTCAACTGGTGAGACGTGAGGTGTTACGGGCTCGTAGTAGGTCCACAGCGTCACTGTGAAGCCGTCGCGCGCGTACACACGCGGGTCCACCCGAGGCTCCAAGCGGCCCACCGGGCATCCGGCCTCGGCGAGCTGTTGAGCGAGCTCGACTTCGAACTGTGCCACCTCTTGTCCCACTGGGGCGACCCGGGCAAGGGCGTCGCACGGCGTCAGCCGCAGTGCCAGCTTGTTCGAGTTGTGCAGAACGATTGCGTCGTCGGCAGGCAGGTCGAGCGACGCGGCGACCGAAGTCGCAGCCGCGATCGCACGCGTGACTTCGGACATCTCCACCCTCGAATCCTGGCATAAGAGATGACCGGGCGAGCAAGTACAGCAGCGCCGGGCCTCCATTGCCGAGCGGGCATGCCCATTAGTTCCGGACGAACGCATCCCCGGTGGAGTCGCCGGCCACGCAGAACGCGGCGGACTGGCAGGACACCGACATAAGAAACTTCAGGACTGGTCCGTTGACAGAGGTAGCGGCCTCCGAGTCGATGTTGACGGGGGCGGTCCAGCTAGTGCCGTCGAAGGTGACCACGTTCCCGCTGGCGCCGTCGACGGCGGCGCAGAAGTCGCTCGTCGGGCAGGACACCACGGGCCAGGAGACACCGCCCTCCCCCATGGTGAGACCGTTCGGATCGGCGTTGACCGGCGCGCTCCAGGTGCTGCCGTTGAACGTGAGCGCGTTCCCTTTGCGGTCAATGGCAACGCAGAAGCTGGCCGATGCGCACGACACCGCCTGCAAGTAGGTGCCCTGGTCGATGGCGGACGGCTTGGTCCAGGAGGTGCCGTTGAACGTGATCACGTCCGGGCCGTAGTCGACGGCGGCGCAGAAACTCGTGCTCGGGCAAGACACTGTGCTCAGTTCTTTGCCGGGGTCTATGGCCGCGGCGGGGCTCCAGGAGGTCCCGTTGAACGTGAACGCGTTGGAGCCGTTGTCAATGGCGGCGCAGAAGGTCGATGACGGGCACGATACCGATGCCATGCCCGTTAGGGTGCTCGCGACAGGATCGTTAATGCTGGGAGCGGAACTCCACGTGCTGCCATTGAACCGAAAGGCGGATGAGTCGCGGGCGTCTACGGCCATGCAGAATTTGACGGTCGGGCAAGACACGGAATCGGGCTCGCCCGCGGATGAAGGTAGCACGGTGGGCTTGCTCCACCTGGTTCCGTCGTAGATAGCCGCGTAGCCTGATCCGAGCACGGCCATGCAGAAGCTCGCGGATGGGCATGACACCGATGTCGGGTCTTCGCCGCCTTGGCTGTGGTCAAGGTGTGTCGCTGCCTTCCAGGCCGGCACGGCGCTGGACCGTGCGGCAGCGGGCTGGCCGCTTGCCGGGGAGTCGCCCCTTGGCTCGGCTGGCCCTGGCGACGACCCGCTGCACCCAGTGGCCGCGCCTATTAGCAGAATGGACACGCAAGCAAACGCCAGCCCGAGCCGGACCCTGATACGGGGCCGGGGAGATCGCGACGTTCCCGCCACCGAGGCCCGGCGTGCGGCTCTTATTTTTTCCGTCTGTCCTTTCCCCACGGCGAGCTCCTCCGCGTTCCGCTGGTCATGCGGTTTCGATTTCCGTCGCCCGCTCTTGGTTCCGGCGCAGGTCACCCGGAGAAATCGCGCCGCGGTCAGCGTGGGACGAGGAATAAGAGTGCCGACCGCTGCCGGCGACACCCATCACACCTCGTCCCCCACCTGGTCACCGCGGCAAGCGGCCGCGGCGGCGACATGACTAGTCACCCAGGCCAGCTGCCCCGCGACTCGAGGTCACGCCCTGCTCGGCGCGCCTCGGCGGGAGAGGACATCGATGATCGCCGCCGCGATCAGGACCGCCGCCACCGCGACGTCAATCCACTGGCTCGACACGCCCAGCAGGTAGAGGCCGTTGTAGATGGCGCCGATCACCAGGCCGCCGAGGACGCCGTGGATGGTCTTGCCCCGGCCGCCGAACAGGCTGGTGCCGCCGATGACCGCCGCGGCGACCGCCAGCAGCACGTAGCTGTTGGCGGCCTTGATGATGTTGGTGGTGATCGAGACCTGCCACGAGGCGAACAGCACGCCCGCGATGCCGGAGATCAGGCCGGCGAGGGCGAAGGACCAGGTCCGGATCACCGGCAGGCGGACGCCGGCGCGCCGCGCCGCCTCGGGGTTGCCGCCGATGGCGTACACGTAGCGGCCGAAGCGGGTCCGCTGCAGCAGGACCGTCGACGCCACGAGGACGAAGAGGACGATCGCGATGATGAAGGGAACCCCCTCGATCGTCCCGGCGTGGGCCCGGTTGACGTTGCAGATGGCGACGATCGCGATGCCCGCGACCGCGATGAGGCCGATCTTCATCGCGACCAGGCTGCGCGGCGCGGTCTCCAGGCCGCGGCGGCGCTTGCGCGCATCCTGCAGCCAGAGCCCTCCGCCGGCGGCTCCCACCAGGACGACGAGCAAGATCCAGCTGACCACCGGGCTGAATGTTCCCCAGAAGATGTTGTAGAGGTAGACCTCGTTCTTGAACCCGCCGTTGCCGATGCCGACGAGCGACCCGCCGAGGACGATGATCGCCACGCCCTCCAGGATCAGCAGCCCGCCGAGGGTGACGATGAACGACGGCATCTTCAGCCGTGACACCAGCGTGCCCTGGAGGGCACCGAACGCGGTGCTGGCGAGCAGCGCCACGATGATCGCCGCCCACCACGGCCAGTTCGCGCCGGTCGGCTGCACGAGCTCGGCGACCACGACGCTGCTCATCCCCATGACCAGGCCGACGGAGAGGTCGATCTCGCCAAGCAGCAGGGCGAAGATCTCGGCGATCGCCAGCAGCATGTAGATGCTGCTCTGCTCGAACAGGTTGACCAGGTTCTGCGCCCCGAGGAACTTCGAGTTCGCGATCTGGAAGCCGATGGCCACCACCACGAGGGCCAGCAGCACGGGCAGGACGCCGGCGTTGCCGCCGCGCACCCGCTGCCACGAGGCCCGGAAGTATTGGCCGAGCGACTGGGCGAGCAGCTCGGCCGGGACGTCGGCCGTGGCGGCCGTGGCGTCGAGGGTAAGGTCGGCCGTCCCGACACCCGTCCCTGCCGGGGTCTCGCCGGGGTCCGCGGTCACGGGCACTTCACTCATCGTTTGTCCTCTGCATGTGGTCAGACACCGGTCACGCTCCCGCTCCGCGCCGTGACTGCACGTCAATCAGCACCGCGATCAGGAGCACGCCACCCGGCAGGATGTAGGTCAACGGCGTGGACAGTGAGCCCAGGTTGAGCAGGGACACGCCGTAGGCGATGCCGCCGATGAGCAGGCCGCCGAGCACGCCGTGAATCGCCTTGCCTCGCCCGCCGAAGAGGCTGACCCCGCCGATAACCGAGGCGGCGACGGTGTACAGGACGAGCTGGCCGGGGTCGGCCGTGTTGGTGCTGTACTGACCGAAGAAGAAGGAACCGAGCAGGATGCCGCCGAGTGCGGCGGTCGCCGAGCACAGCGCGAACGCCCAGATGCGGATCTTGGGGAGGCTGACGCCGGCCCGGCGGGCGGATTCCGGGTTGCCGCCGATCGCGTAGATGTAACGGCCGTAGCGGGTCCGCTGGAGCACGAGCGTCCAGGCGGCGAGCACGACGAGGACGATCGGGATCACCCACGGGATTCCCGTGACGTGCTTGAGTGAGGTGCCGCGGTTGACCGAGCAGACGATCACCACGGCCGCCCCGACGATCGCCATCAGCGCGATCCTGATCGCGGTCAGGCTCCGCGGCGGAGTCACCAGGTTCCGGCGCCGCCTCGCGGCCTCACGTCGCCACTGGGACGCGCCGGCGCCCACGACCACCAGCGCCAGGACTATCCAGCCGATGACGGGACTGATCAGCCCCTGCACCATGTCGTAGATGAAGTTCTGGTTGGGCACCTCGGTGTTGAGGCTCACCGTAGAGTCGGCCCCGCCGAGGATGATGATGAGGATGCCCGAGAAGAGGAGGAAGCCGCCCAGGGTCACGACGAAGGACGGGATGCGCAGCAGCGAGACCAGCGCTCCCTGGAGGGCGCCGAACGCGCCGCAGATAGCGAGCGCGGCGAGTATCGCGGCCCACCACGGCCAGTTCGGCCCGGGCTGCTGTACCAGCTTGAAGGCGATCGCCCCGCCGATGAGCGCGACCGCGCCGACCGACAGGTCGACCTCCGCGATGAGCAGGACCACCGTCTCGGCGATCGCGAGGATCATGTACACGGTGCTCAGCCCGAAGATGTACACCAGGTTGCTTGGCCGCAGGTAGGCGTGCTCGGGGGTGATGATCTCGAAGACGACGGCGACGATCACGATCGCCAGGATCACGGGCAGGACACCGCTGTTGCCGCCGCGGATCCGGAGCCACGAGGCCCGCATGTACTCGCCAAGCGACTGAGCGACGAGCTGGGGCGGCAGGTCGGCCTCGGCCACCGTGGCGTCGAGGGTCAGGTCGGCTGTCCCGGCACCCGCCGTCCCCGCCGGGGTCTCGCCGCGGTCCGCGGTCACGAGCACTTCTCGATTCTGGCCATGGACTCAGCCCTTGCCATTCGCGGACGCGGTACCGGTCGTCATGTACTCGACCACGCTCTGCCGGTCGAAGTCGGTGGCCGGCCCCTGGGCCACCATCCGCCCGAGGTACAGCACCGCGATCCGGTCCGCGACCTCGAAGACGTCGTTCAGGTTGTGGGAGATGACCATCACCGCGAGCCCGTGGTCCCGCAGGCGCTTGATCAGGTCGAGCACCTGCCGGGTCTGCACCACCCCGAGGGCCGCGGTGGGCTCGTCGAGCAGCACCAGCTTGGAGTTCCACATCACGGCCTTGGCCACCGCGACCGACTGCCGCTGACCGCCGGAGAGCGAGGCCACCGGCTGGCGGATCGAACGCACCGTGGTCACCCGCAGGCCCTTCAGGGTCTCGGCCGCCTTCAGCTCCATCGAGTCTTCGTCGAGCAGTCCGCGGCTCAGCGTTTCCCGGCCGAGGAACATGTTCTGGACGATGTCCAGGTTGTCGGCCAGCGCCAGGTCCTGGTAAACCGTCTCGATCCCAAGGGCGGAGGCGTCCCTGGTGCTGCGGATGTGCACCTGACGTCCCTCGAAGAACATCTCGCCGTGGTCCGGCTGGTGCGCGCCGGCGATGCAGCGGGTAAGCACCGACTTCCCCGCGCCGTTGTCACCGCACAGGCCGGTCACCTGGCCCGCGGGCAGGTCCAGGTCCACTCCGTAGAGCGCCTGCACTGGCCCGAAGTGCTTGTCGATGCCCCGCAGCTTCAGCAGGGGCTCGGCCCCGTCCCCGCCGCGGCTCACGCCTTCGGGGGCCTCGTTCACCTCAGTCATTTTTAATACCCGTCAGTAGCTTTACCCAGGTTGGTCCGCATAGCCATGTCATCGTCGCGGGGCTGGCGGGCCCGCCGCAAGAGCGAGCCCGCCAGCCCCGGTCAGACGACTACTTGATCCCGGCCGCGGCGCAGACGCTCGCGCCCGCGATCGTGCAGATGGCCGAGGCCTTGTCGAAGCCGTCCTTGACAACGGTCGACTCCATGTTGGCCGCGGTCACCCACTCCGGGGTGATCAGGGACGCCGGCTCGGTGATGCTCGAGTTGGCCGGGTCGACGGTCGTGCTGTTCAGCAGGGACGCGGGCGGCGTCTGGCCGGCCAGCAGGATGACAGCCATGGCCGCGGCGTCCTGGGCCTCCTTGTAAACGGCCTTGTACACCGAGCCGCACTGGTAGCCCTGGAGGATCCAGGCCATGCCCTGCGCCGTGGCGTCCTGCCCGGTGGTCGGGATGGTCTTGGGCTTGACGCCGGCCGTCTTGAGGTCGGTGATCACCGCGTTGGCGAGACCGTCGTTGGCCTCGATAGTGGCGTTGATCTTCGGGTTGGCGGTGAACGCCTGCTGGAAGATCGTGCCGCCCTTGGTGTTGTCCCAGCCGGGGGCGAAGTTCTCGGCCACCAGCGTGGCGCCGCCAGCGGTGCCCTTCGCGCCCGCGGCCACCGTCTTGGCCGACTGGCCGAAGACCACCTTGTTGTAACCCGAGGCGAAGGAGATCGCGTTGGGGTCGGTGTCCTCGCCGCCGTTCAGCACGTAGACCTGCGGGCTCTTGACTTTCCAGTCGGTGAGGCACTGGTTGAAGCCGTTGCCGATCAGCTCGCCGACCTTCTCGTTGTCGAAGCTGACGTAGTAGGTCTTCGAGCCCTCGAAGATGGCGCGGTCATAGGCGATCAGGGTGACGCCCTTCTGCTCCGCGAGCTTCGCGATCGCGACGCCGGTCGGGCCGTCGAGCGGGCACACGACCAGGATCTTGGCGCCCGCACTGATGTCGGCGGTCGCGAGGCTCAGCTCGGTCGCGTCGCTGCCCTGCGCGTTGTCGATCTTGAACTGCGACGAGCTGAGCCCGGCGGCGGTGAAGGCCGTCGTCAGGTACGGCTGGTCGAAGTCAACCCACCGCGTCGACGACGTGGTGTCAGGCAGGACCACACCGATCTGCAGGCCGGACCCGGCGGACCCGGTCAGCCCCTTGAGCTGGGACATCGTCGACGCGATGTCGACCGTGAAGGAGCTGACGCCCAGCCCCGACGGAACCGTAGCCGAGCCGCTCGTAGCCGGGCTGGACGAGGTCCCAGCGCTCGCTGAGGCCGCCGCGGACGCCGAGGTGGGCGCGGACGCCGAGGTCGTCGAAGTGGACGACGAGCAGCCAGCAACCACCATGGCAGCGGCCGCTACCACAGCCACCCCGCCCAATTTGGGTAGTGACCTGAATGTGCCGTGGCCTTGCGAACGAGAGTGCCACCCTCCCCGTCCTCTGTTACCCAGAAGCATCCCATACCCCTTTCGCCACAATGCGGTCGGATACGCCGACGCGGGACAATACATGTGCCCGTTCGGGATGAAAGGTAGATCTTGGGGACGCTAGACATCAAGGGCCGAAACCCACCCGTGATCTAAATGGACTAGACCCGCCACTCTGCCTCACGAAAGAGACACGGCGGCAAAGAAAGGTAGTCCAAAATCGCGTACTGGTCAATGTATGCACCCATCGCCGATACGTTAATATTTTATCAATAATTTTTCTTTGCTAGTTGCGCACAAAACGTCATTCCGCCTAGTCAGGCGACACGTAACGATCCAATCCAGCTCCCCGGGCGCCCAGCGTGCCACCTCGTAGTCGAGCAGGCCGCGCCGCAGCGAATGCAACGTGATGCCGAATCCGTCAATCGTGCGGCGGGCTCCGATCGAGCCACGCTCGCGGTGGTAGGCCGGCCGGACCTGGCGGCCGGACTTGGACATACGGAAGCTCTTCTCGATGTTCGGGAGCTCGCGAAACAAACACGAAAATCAGCAGATCGGCACGGCAACGCATTGACCGTTACTTAACTTCGATCTAGGTTTCCCGGATGCTGGATCATGGCGGGCGAACCGTCTTATAGTTGCCCGATGCGGAGATGACGAATCACTGGAGAAAGTCTATGGCTACGGTGAGTAATCCGATGGTCACGGCAAAGGTGCTCATTATCGAAGATGATCCGAACATCGTCGATCTGATCCGCTCCAACCTGGTCGTGCGGGGCTTCGACACGGTCGTCTCCGCCGGAAGCAAGGTGATCGACCTGTTTGACCTCGAGCAGCCGGACATGGTGCTGCTCGACCTCATGCTGCCCGAGGCCGACGGGTTCGAGCTATGCCGCGAGCTCCGCGAGCGGTCGCTCGTCGGGATCATCGTGGTGTCGGCAAGGGGCGGGGAGCAGGACAAAGTCACGGCGCTGAACATGGGCGCCGACGACTACATGACCAAGCCATTCGGCATCGAAGAACTGCTGGCGCGGATCCGCGCCACGCTGCGCCGGACCCGGCCCGCCACCGAGGCCCCGGCCGAGCCCGCGCCGGCCAGGATCGCCATTGGCGACCTGTGGATCAACCTGGCGACCAAGCAGGTACGGCTCGCCGGCGCCGAGATACGCCTCACCCCGACCGAGTTCGCGCTGCTGCGTGAGCTCGCCGTCAACCGGGGGAAACTGCTGTCCCGTGCGCACCTGCTACGCCAGGTCTGGGGCCACGGGTACGAGGCGGAGACGGAGTACATCCGCGTGTACATCAGCCGGCTGCGAGCCAAGCTGGAGCCGCCCGGCAGCCAGCCGCTGATCGTCACCCGGCAGCGAGCGGGCTATCTCATTCCAGCTGAAGGACGCAGCGTGGCCGCGGCCGGCGCCGCGGATCTCGCCGACTGCGGCCGGCCGCCGCAAGCATGCTGATACCCGGACGAAGGACCCGCAGGTTACGCGCCTTGGTCAGCGCCTATGTCGTGACCAAGCTCCTGACGCAACCGATCTTCGACAAGCGGCCAGTTCGAGCCCAACGCCGACGTCATGGCGGCTTTGACGGCATCAGCGGCGTCGGCCACCCGATCTGCTACTTGGCGCACCTCGGCTGGAGTCTTGAGCGTGACCGTTACGTCATGCGACTCGCGGCGGCCGCGAAGCGTCACCATCACGTTGCCTGGCCTGGCGGCCCAAGCATCGTGGATTACCCGGTTGCGGGCCCGGTTGGCTTCGTGGCAATCCTTAAGCGCCGCCACCAAGGCGGCCTTCTCCGCGTCGCTGAGGTCGGTGTGGTACCTGGCGATGCGCTCGCAATCCTCGATCAGCGCGGCCGCGGCCATCCGGGCATCCACCACGGCGGCGTACTTACTGCCGACCAGGGCGCTGAACGCTACGCGCAATACTCGCTCCATGTAAGCCGCCTCAAGGACGACCCCACCTAGGGCATGCTGCAGCTCATCGACGTCCACGCCAACGAACACTACGCATAAGGCCGCGCAACCAGCAATGAAGAGCGAGCACGACCAAATCGGGTTAGGTCATGAACGAACGGTAGGGGTTGGGCGTTGACCTGATGTGTCAACGACCACCGAAGAGGGTGGGCGGCGGCGCGTCAACCACGGTCATTCATCACGTGGACGGCGCTCGGGGCTGGTGCTGCCGTGTCATCGGCCGCGTCTTCGGGGGGCACATGGGCGGCCTGCTGGAGCCAGGCGACGTGCGCCCGGAACGCTTCACGTCCGTTCGGGGTCAGCTGGAACCACGTCCGCGGGCGGCGGCCGACCGCCCCCTCGGCAGGCCGACGTGCGCCTATCCGTGCCTGGGCTTTTTCGGCTCGCCAGTCAGCGCAGCCAGGTTCTCGCGCGCCGCTTTCGTGTCCGGGTGATGAGCGCCCAGTACCCGCTCGCAGTCGGCGAGCGTCCGCTCAAGCAGCGGGATCGCCTTGGCCGTGCGCCCGGCAGCCTGGTAGCTCATCGCGAGGTTGTTCCGCGACCTGAGGGTGTTCGGGTGGTTAGCGCCCAGTACCCGCTCGCAGTCGGCGAGCGTCCGCTTGTACAGCGGGATCGCCTTAGCCGGCTGCCCCGCAGCCAGGTAGCTCCGTGCGAGGCTGTTCCATGACCCAAGGGTGTCTGGGTGGTCGGCGCCTGGCAGCCACTCAAACAGCGGGGCGAAAATAGTAAGCAACGAAACTCCCGCGCTACACCCACCGAAGCGAAGCCGTAAGGGGCGGAACAGGCCACCGTATCCCCGGCCCCGGACGTATGAGATCTACAGAAGATGCTACTACCCCAATAGCTTTACAGACAGGCTTGTCGTGCACGACCGCCCGCACTGCGCTGGCAGTCAAAATCGCCCTCACTTGCGGGAATCTTGGGCGCTTTTGTGGTACTACGCTGGCATCTCATTACCTGATGGCCTGGCTACCGAAGGAGAGACGACGTTGTCTCAGCCGCGACGCATTGACTGGCCGGTCGTGCAGAAGCTCGGCAGGTTCGCCGCCGTACTGGGCGCGGCGTGGTTGGTGGCCTCGTTCGCGCTGCTGGTGCTGATTGGACCGTCGTCCGGTGCCGTGGCCGCGGCGGCGACCCCCGCGCCAAGCACCACGGCGACCAGTACGGTCGCCGCCACGACGACGTCCACCCAGGCTGCGTCAACGACGCCATGTTTCCCACTCAGCGAAAGCAGCGGACGCTGCTATAACGCGGGCGAATTCTGCCCCAACGCGGACTTGCTCACGTCAGGGGTGGCTGCGAACGGCTCGCCGATCGCCTGTGAGTCCGACGGGGGGCAGCAACCGCACTGGGAAGTATGCACGCCTGTGTCCTTCACCGCTACGGCCAGCAGCACGGCAGTTGCCACCCCGATTTGCCCTGTGGCCCGTGCTGGCACGGCGGCTCCCACTGGCACGCCGACCGGGACCACTCCGTCAGCAACCGCGGGTGCGCCGGCTGGCGCGCCGGCGACTGGTGGCGGCACGGGGCCAGGGGCCAGTGCGACGCTGGCCGCCGCTGGGGGCGCGGTCATGGTTATCGGGGCTGGGCTCGTCCTCCTCGCCCGCCGGCCCAGCCGCCGCAGGCCAGGGTGAACCGCGGCGCGGGGTCAGCCTTAGAAGGCGATTGGGAACGGCACTCCTGGTTGGATGGTTGACGTGAGGCTCGACGGGAGCCGCAGCGGCGTGAACGTCCCATGGCTGATCACCCCGAAATGCAGGGGTATCGCCTGGCCGAGAGAGAAGTCGGTGCCCCACACCCCGATGAGTGTGTCGCCAGACGGGTTGGTCCACAGCACCCCGACGTCGGTCGCCTGCGAGGCATTCAGCTGGTAGCGGGTATGCGAGGCGGCGGCTGTGCTCCCCGCTGTCAGCGGGTCGGTGACGAAGGCTACGCGTGACCTGTCGGACTGTCCGCAGCTGATCGTCTTCCCGTCGGCGCTGACCGGCAGCGGCCAGGTCCCTAGAGAGAAGCACGACGTCAAGGGGGCCGTCTCCGGGATGTGCCCGGACCAGATGGCCTTGCTGTCCGCCAGCAGATCACCGTTCAGCGGGCCGGCGACGTTCAGGCTGCGCAGGGTCCCGTCCACCGAGGCGTTCCCGGTGGAGGCCGCTACCTGGGCCGAGGTGACCGCGGCGAACACGAGCCCCCGGTCCTCGTTGATCCACGTCAGAGCCTGCAGCGGCCACGTATTGATTACCCACGCGACCGGAACCCGGACAGACGGGTCGTCCGTGGTCCAGTCATGCAGCAACTGGCCGGTGGCGAGCGAGAAGACTTTCACTTCCGCCCGTCCCGCGGCGGGAACGTCAAGGACCGCCAGGTCCCGGCCGGACTGCGACACCGCCGAAGAGACGATCCCGGTCGTCGCCGGGTCGTCCATGCTCTTCATGGAGCTCGGGCTGATCCACGACTGCGGCTTGACGGGGAGGAGGGTCAAGCGGGCCGGTTCCGCGGTGCCAGGAGCAAGGCGCACTTCGTACCAACTGGCCGTAATCTTTCCTGCTCCGCGGTTAGGCCAGAGAAGCGGTGCTGCGCCGGGCTTGGCAGGCGTCAGGGCTTGGACAACAAACGTCCGGTCATCGGTGGCCGCCGACACGCTCCAGAAGGTCGTGTGTGCGAGGGGGGCGAAGGTCGCTATTGTCTGGCCAGTGAGCGTGTCCCCCACCACGATCTCGTTGTTGGCGTTGCCGCTTGTGTCAGTGAACTTCTGGAGCGCCACGTAGTAGCGGGGGGCGCCACCCGGCCCGGTTGCAGTGGCTGGGCTCGGGGAAACCCCGCCGCCGTTCTGAATGCCCTTGATGAGTACCAGTGAGACGGCGAGCGCGACGACGGCCGCGGCGGCGGCGAGCGGTGCCGCCCA
>Ga0310811_10007320_pt1 | contig 14132 bp, 6 predicted proteins | sample YCmetagenome_FD_207642 | JGI IMG/M metagenome (GOLD analysis project Ga0310811, IMG submission 207642) | Soil microbial communities from experimental microcosm in Duke University, North Carolina, United States - YC | ecosystem: Engineered > Artificial ecosystem > Soil microcosm > Unclassified ...
TGCCGGTAAATAAACATTAAGATTACCAGAACGCTCTGCAAAGAATACACGACCATCAGAAGTAACAGCCAGTTCCATAGGCTCATTCAAGTCGTTTACAAGAATTGTTTTTTTGAATCTGTTTTCCTCAGGAGGTTTTACGGCATAAGCTTTTGAATAATCGCGAGAGACATCTTTTCCTATGGTGTAAGTAATTCCTCCGTATAAATGTTTAAGAAACAGCGGCTCGCTATACGATTCTGCTGTATGACCGCCACCTGTATAAAAAGAACGACCACCATCAATTTCATGATACCATGCAATGGGGTGATTATCGCCATGTTCGCCACCATCGTATGTTTCTTCATCAAGACTGGCTAATACTTTTATGCCTGTAAAAATATTTTTATAGTTATACCATTCATCCGTTCTCTCCCATCGCGCAGGAAGTCCTTTCATAGACAAATGAGTTGTGTCAATACAATTGATTGTTGCTTTACGAACATTTGGATTTCCTGGGTGACTTGCAAAGTATGCGCCCACCAATTTATTGTACCAGGGCCATCCGTATTCTGTATCGGCAGCAGCATGAACACCAACATAACCACCACCTGCTTGTATGAACCGTTCGAAGGCAACCTGCTGATCAGCATTTAAAACATCGCCAGTGGTACTTAAAAATATAACAGCTTTATAATCTTTGAGCTTGTCTTCCTGAAAGAAGCTGGCATCCGTTGTCGTATCAACAGTAAAGTTGTTTTCAAGTCCAAGTTTTTGAATCGATGCAATGCCAACAGGTATCGATTCATGATGATAGCCTTTGGTTTTAGAGAATACCAAAACGCGAGGCTTACCCTGCTGACATCCGGAAAGGATCCCAAGCATTATGATGAAAACCAGAAAGAAGGTGGATTTAACTTTTGTACTCATTACAGGTGTGCAAGATTTAATTTTGAAACAATTGAGATAACAAATTACTTAGATGTTAGATAAAGACAGACACGAATTTTCTTAGCGGACTGTATTCCATTAGAGTGGCAATATCGAACAAACAAGATTGAAATAAAAAACAATATCATTTAAAGAGTATCACTAACAATCGTTTGCTGATTTCACTTAGCTTTAGCCAAATCATTTCTTAATCTTATAGGAAATCAATGCTTGTTGTGATCTCCCAAAAAACAAAACGTTATTGATATCAATTACTTGTCGAACATCTCCTTTAAGATTTAATCCCGAAACAGATTGCTCTACGTATTGAAAACTACCTGTTCCATTTCCACGAAGCAATGCGCCGTAGTTAGCATCAGATTTTCCAAGTCTTAATTTTAGATGATCATTATTGCCACATAATAAAATATCTTCATTACCATCTTTATTATAATCCAATGTGGTTATAGCATAAATAGATGAATATTGCGCTTGCTCAGGTAACACAACCGGCGTGAACTTCTGATCTTTACTTACAAAGCACATAGTTTGCATTGTAGTAGCAGTGAGATGACCTGCTTTGCTCAATTCTTCCTGTTTGAAGATATCAGTCAATGTTACATCAGCATAACTCTCGAAGGTTGTAAAGCGTTTTCGTAAACTGGCAATCTGCTCCAATGATTCATCACGGGTAACGTAAGGATAACTTTTCCCTTGTATGTATGAACAAAGAAAAGGATCGACGGAACCATTGTTATCAAAATCAGAATAGTAAAGTTCTAATGGCTGCTGATCAGAAGCCTTGAGTTGAGTATTTGTTCCAAGGTTACCAACAATTAAATCAAGCTGATTGTCATGATTGAGATCAGCGAATGCAATAGTATTCCACCAGCCACTGTATTCTTTATCAAAATACGTTTTAGTTTTATTCTGCAACGTTCCATTCTCGTTAATAAAAACAGAAACAGGCAGCCACTCTCCTACCACAACCAGATCATTTTTTTTATCCTGATTTACATCTACCCATTGTGCATCTGTAATCATTCCTATCTTCTGAAGTTGTGGCGCGAATGTTTCAATTTGATTTGTAAAATTTCCGTGACCATCATTAACTAATAAATAACTCATTGGCGTTTCAGGATATCGGCCAGGTATTACTCGACCACCAATAAATAAATCAGCAAAATCATCGCCGTTAACATCATTAACACGGACACAACTTTTACTCACAAGCATCGGTGGAAGCGCTTTGTTATCTCTAACAAAATCTCCCTTACCATTATTGATATATAACCTGTCCTGCAGTAAGGCATCATCCGGCATCAAATTGTGATAACCTCCACTCACGACATAAAGGTCTTTTAATCCATCATTATTGACATCAACAAAAACAGCATCAGCATCCTGATAATTCTTATCGGTTTCAAAAGCTGAAATTAGTTTACGTACAAACTGATGATTCTTTTGTTGAATATATAGACATGCTGCAACTCCTTGTCCACCGCCGAGATAAATGTCATCAAGCCCATCGCTATTAACATCGCCTTTAGTCATACAAAAATTATTGTATGATGGTTGGCTAGTAAGCAATGGTTGTCTTTTAAAATCATTAACCTTTGTTGTTGGCGGTTGATATGAAATTGGAGATTTAATTTCTTCGAAGATTGTAGTCCTTGTAGTTTTCTTTTCACTTGTAGTTCTGCCTTCTTTCTCTGCAAGCGTAAGCAACTGATTTGATTTTACTTTTGTCAAAATTTGTTGTTTGCCAGTAGGCCATGTTACTTGCACAGTATCAAGTTCATTTTCATTGCCTAAGCCAATGTGCATAACAGGCGATACTGCTGAGAGATAACCATGTGCACTCATCTGTAGAAAATATTGACGTTTACCTTTTGCACTTACCATCACCTTTGTACCAATGCCCTGCGAATTGAGTCCCTCACCATTAAGTTTTATATTTAAATAATGATTATCAGGTTTCTTATTCGATTCATTCTGATAGATGAAGGCAGGTTGATTAACGTTATTAACAATCAGATCAAGATCACCATCATTATCAAGATCTGCATACGCTGCTCCGGTACTGTTCGATGGTCTGTTCATTCCCCAATCTTTTGTTTGATTTGTAAACGACATACCTTTGTTATTGGAGAAAGCGTAATTAACAACGTTAGAAGCAGGCATGTGTTGAATGATTTCAAGAACATTTTCACGCAATAGTCTTCCTTTGCTCTTTACAAAATCATCCATGTATTTAATAAAGTCAAGATTCGTATAATCGCGATAGTAGCCGTTAGTAACCATGAGATCCTTCCAGCCATCATTGTCAAAATCGGCAAGCAAAGCCGACCAGCTCCAATCTGTATTTGAGATGCCTGCTAATTGACCAATTTCACTAAACGTACCGTTGCCATTGTTGAGCTGAAGCATGTTACGCATGTATTGGTAATAAAAACCTGAGCGCACATTCAAATCAAACTTGCCATAGTTATCAGGGGCCAGTAAGAGTTTTTGTCTATGATTATCTTCAGGAAGCATGTCAAGCGTTATGATATCCTGCCAGCCATCATTGTTAATATCGCCAACATCATTACCCATGGAGAACTGACTGGTGTGGCCAATGCTCTGTTCAAGTTTGTTTGTAAATGTTCCATTGTGATTATTCATGTAGAGATAATCAGGAACATTGTAGTCATTTGAAATGTAGAAGTCAGGCCAGTTATCATTATTAAAATCACCAATGCCAATGCCGAGCCCATACGTTAATGCTGATCCATTAATACCTGCTGCAACTGTTTTATCTTCAAAGTGACCTTTGTTTTGTTTGTAAAGTCTCACACCAATTAAAGGATCATCTTTTTTGAACATCTCTGCTGTGCTCACTTCATTAAGAATAGGAAGTGCTTTTGGATTGTGATTCAACAGCAAGGCATCGAGATCGCCATCACGATCGCAGTCAAAGAAGTATGCCTGGTTACTGTAGGCTGCAGATGCTAAACCATACTCACCAGCTTTTTCGCTGAAATGAGGAATACCTTTCTCATCATTACCTTCATTAATAAATAATTGATTAACTCTGTTCTCATCGCGCACCATGCCTGAGTAGCAAACATAAAGATCAAGTTTGTTATCGCCATTAATATCAACCAGTGTTACACCTGTTTTCCATGGACCACTTCTCCCCATTGCTCCACTGACAGATGTCACATCCTGAAATTGCATGTTGCCTTTGTTGAGATATAATTTATTCTCACCCATGTTTGAGGTGAAATACAAATCAATCAAGTCATCACCATTAAAGTCTCCAGCTGCTACACCTCCACCGTTATAGAAATATTCATACATTAAAATATTGGTATTCAATCCTTCAGTGAGTACGTTATTAAATGTAACGTTGGTTTGCTGTGAAGATAGCAATGTAAACAGTGTAGGTTTATTTCCTTCTTCAGATGCAACAGTTACATCCTGATGAGATTCATGATTACAACTAACGATTAGGAGAATAAAGACAACAGAGATCAGTTGTTTACAAAAAGTAGAATACGGCATCAGCATTATGTTAGTAAAAACTAAAAATCTATCCCGAATGAACGGGATAGATTTTCAAATATGAAATTTTAAAAAGAGGAATTATTCATCTCCATAACCAGGGTTATTAAACCCTTTGAGTTTTATGTTTCTATTTATTTCGTCTCTGGCCAACGGTCTATAATACATCTTATCATTCCATGTTCTGGTTTCATTATCTGTATTGTTTTGTACAGTATAGGTATAGTCATATACAGATTCGTCATGGTGATAAGGACTGAGAGCTGTCTGAGCGGCTTTCAACGTTGCATCAACGTGAATAATCTTGATTCCTCTACCCAATGTAGTTGGAGCTATTAACCATCGGCGTGCATCATGATAACGATGCTCTTCATAAGCCAATTCTAATCGTCTTTCATTTCTATAAACATCGCGAAGTGCAGTACCTGTTTCCGTCACTGCCGGTAATCCTACGCGATACCTGATTTTATTAAGCCATGTTTTAGCTTCTGACTCATCTCCTAATTCAATAGAGGCTTCAACATAATTTAATACAGCTTCGGTGTATCGTAAAAAAGGCCATGGTACTAACTGATAGCTTGATTGATTCTCTACAATAGAAGGATCTGGATCGATAAACTTTCTTACATAGTAATGCGTACGGCTACCATTCCAGTTCTCAATTGGAGATTCTCGTGTATCTACGCCATTTATTTTTCCACCAGCACCATCATCATAGTAACCTGTCTGAACCTGATTAACCTTATCATAAGGTACTACGTCTGTAGGACGAGGTTTCCATGGAGCACCGTCATATAAAATTGATGCATAAAACCGGGGTTCTCTGTCTGTAAACGGTGCAGCACTATGTGCAGGATCATTCCAATCAAATTTTGCTCCATCCATCATTTGGTAATCGTCAACCAACTGCTGAATAGGTGTGTTACCTGCCCAGTTGTGATATCCGTTAGGGCCATTGTTAATACCAAAGTGAATTGGTCCTAATGGCCAGTTATTCTCAACCGCATAGAGTGGCGTTAATGTGCGTTGGAAAAGTAACTCTGTCGCTGCTGCTGCATCTGCTACTTTACTTCCTCCTCCCATTGATAAGGAAATGTAATTTGCTTTAGCATCATCAAAAGAAGCCGGCGCAGCTAAATCCAGTTTATAACCTGTTCCTGCATCAAGAACAGCTTTAGCAGCATCCTGAGCTGCCTGCCAACGACTTGTACGATCACCACTCGTGTAGCCTATCAAATCCTGATGACCATAACCTGCTATTAAAGTAGACGCAGCTGATGCTGTTGGAATGTCATGCAAATCGCTTGCAGCATATAATAATACTCTTGACTTTAAAGCCAATGCTGAAAGTTTGGATGCACGTCCGGGAGCCATAGTTTTTCCATCAAGCAACGTTGCAGCCTGATCTAAATCAGCAACAATAAAATCAATACAATCGCTATATGAACTTCTGGAAATTGTATAATCCTCATTCAATCCATACGATTTATCAACAAGTGGAACCCCACCATAATAGCGAACCAGTTGATGATAAAAATAAGCTCTGAGAAAATAAGCTTCTCCTAATAACTGATTTTTTAATGCCACATCATCAAATGTTGCTGTAGGCAGGTTAGCTATTGCAACGTTAGCCTCTCTGATGGCCAGATACATATTACCCCATTCATACGTTGGGCTTGTCCATGCAAGACCGGAAGCTGTTTCTGTTCCTTCATTAAAGGTGTTGATGTTTCTTCCTGCGTGCGTAAACATAGCCTCATCGGTATAAGCTGCAAGCATTTGTTCTTCAAATCCACCGTATCCCAAAAAGGAATAAACATTAAATACAAAAGCTTGCGATAATGGTCCGTCACTCCACGTAACATCACTCGGAACTTTATCGATAGGTTTTGTATTCAGAAAATCTTTATTACATGACATGGGCAAAATCACTAATAAAACCAGCCCTATTTTTATTGCTATATTTTTCATAGAAATCATGGTTTAAAAAGTTAAACGAAGACCCGTATTGATTACCCTGGCCTGAGGATAATATTGTCCGCTTCCTGAAGTTGATTCAGGATCGAATAATTTTCCTCTGTACTTATCCAGTGTTAACAGGTTTAATCCATTAACATAGATTCTAACTTTGCTTAAGCCAACCTTTGAAGCGAGTGCCTCAGGAATTGAGTATCCTAACTCAAGATTTTTAAGCCTGATATAATTCTTATTAAATAAGAAGTACGTGTTGTTTCCAAAATTACCTCCTGTATAATAAGTATCGCCGCGTGAAGCCAGACGAGGATTTGTACCGCTTGGATGATCGATAGACCAACGGTTATCATAACTGTACTTTAAATAATTTCCGATATCGCCTGACTCTGTTCCAAATGGCAGAAGCGCACCCATGGCTCCCTGAAACAAGATAGCCAGATCAAAATTTCTATATTGGAAATTCATGGTGATACCAAAATTGAACTTAGGATTAATTGTCTTGTCTAATCTTATTTTATCATTAGCATCAATTTTTCCATCATGATTAATGTCCTTAAACTTCATATCACCTGGCAGTAGCTGTGAAGTAACCGCGCTGTAATCAAGAGTCTGCTCATCAATCTCTGCCTGGTTCTTAAATGCTCCGTCTGATTTATATACCAGGAACCCACCGTATTGTTTGCCGGTTTGCTTTTGATATTTTGGAGCTCCGGGAATTTCATCCATGAACACAACTTTGTTCTGAACATATCCACCGTTAACACCAATTTGGAACTTCAACGCACCTGCCTCGCCTTTATACCGCACGTTGTAATCGAAGCCCGTGTTATTTACTTTACCAGCATTTACAGGAGGAAGAATTGTTGAGATACCTGATGATGCAGGTGTTGAACCTGTTTTCTGTATTAAAATATTATTACGGCGGTTGTCGAAATATTCAAATGTGAAATCAAGTTTGCCACCTAGCAATGTTCCATCAAGACCAATGTTAAGATTGTTTGCTCTCTCCCATGTAAAGTTAGGATTGGCAACAACTGTTTCTGTAAGTGTTGTTGCTACCTGGCTATTAACAGGGTACTGACCAAATCCATATGTTTGCAGATAACCGTATTCTTGTAAAACATCTGTACCATTTTTATTGAAATAAATCTGATCATTACCCATCTGTCCATAAGAACCACGGATCTTCAGGAAGTTGATAAAGCTAACATGGTTTTGGAAAAATTCTTCGTTGGAAATATTATAACCAACCAGGATACCAGGGAAGAACCCAAACCGGCTACTTGACGGAAAGTTATACGATCCATCATATCGCCAGATAAACTCAGCAAGATATTTTTCTTTATAGTTATAAGTGAAGCGACCATAGTTACCGAGACGGGTACGTTTAAAACCACTTCCTCCGGTATTTTGTAACTCCGATCCGCGTGCGAATAATTGATCAACTGCAGTAGAAATATAATTCCTTCCGAAAGCAAAAAAGTTATCGTCTTTAAATGTCTCGCGAGTGGCACCAGCCATAACGCCAACAGTGTGACCATTATTAAATGAATGATCATAACTTAACAATGCAGTTAAATTTGTGTTCAACGCATTTTCATTGCTCATAGTAAGACGTGGATCTGTGAATGTAGAACTCAGTGCCTTCACTAGCTTAGGCGTTACACCATCTGCTTCATAATCTGTTTTATTCCATGTGTACAAATACCAGGGTGTCTCCCATTTCTTATCATTATTTACTTTCTTATCGGCAGATCCCATAAGAGTCAACTTCAAATTCTCTATCCATGGATTTGTAATCTCAACCTTTCCGTTTGACTGAAGATAATCCGTTGGATTTCTATCGTATCCCGTAGCATTTGTAGTGATAACAATTGGGTTTTGTCCATTTTCAATGGCAGGGCCTGGCAAACCATTCGGCCATACTTCCGGATCAGTAGGTCTTCCACGCATCAGCATACGAAAAATTGCACTTGATGATTGTGTCGGGAAGTTTCTAACTTCTTCACGAGCCATAATACCCAGACTTGTATTGATGTATTTATTTATTCTGGCATCAAGGTTTATACGAAAGTTATATTGCTTGTACTTCGTAGCTGTATTCTTATAGATTCCATCCTGACTTAAGTAGCCAATAGAAGCTAAATATTTTACAGCTTCCGTACCGCCGCTTATTTGTAAATTATGACGAACCTGTGGTGCCCATTTCTTGAATGCAGTTCCAAACCAATCTGTGTTAGGATGTCCCCAAGGATCTGAACCATCTTTATATTTCTGAACATCTGTTGGACTGAACTGAGAATTTATAGTACCAATTCCCGATGTTGGAGAAGTGTATGAGCCTGTTTGCTGAATACTTGCCCATGCATTGGACCACTCACCTGCCGGAATTTTCTTATACATCGGTATTTCATTCATGATGGCAGCATACTCTGATGCGTTCGACATCTTTGGTATCACCGTTGGTTGTGACCATCCCTGATTAAGATCGTACGTTATTTGTGGCGGTCCTACTTTACCATGTTTGGTAGTAACGAGTATAACACCATTGGCTGCTCTTGCACCGTAGATAGCAGCTGAAGCATCTTTCAACACAGACATCGTCTCAATATCCTGCGGACTTATTCTGTTAAGCCCACCATCACGATCAGGAATACCATCAACAACAACCAGAGCATTGCTACCTGCTGCTGTTAATGTTCCACCACCACGAATACGAATTGTTGATTGATCATAGCCTGGTTCACCACTGGCCTGAATTGCAGAAACACCTGCCATTCTACCTGCTAATGAATTTGAAAGATCGATCGCTGGTGATCTCTGTAAATCACTTCCTGCTACAGAAACAACAGCACCGGTAACAGTTATTTTCTTTTGCTCACCATAACCAACAACTACAACTTCCTGAAGCGCTTTTACATCTGCAACAAGATTAACGTCTATAGTTGTTTGTTTACCAACTGTTATTTCCTGAGTTGTATAGCCGATGAAACTAAATACAAGGACACTGTTTTCATCATCAATCTGAATGGAGTATGAGCCATTTGTATCCGTTGATGTTCCATTGTTGGTTCCTTTTACCAAAACATTTACACCAGGCATTGGCGATCCTGTGTCATCCTTAACAGTACCCGTAACTTGCATCTGATTAGGAATTGAACTGGTTACCTCCGCTGATGTCACCTCAATACTCGGATTAGACTTAAGCACAATTTGCTTTCCTACAACTTCGTATTCAATGCTTGGATCAAGAACTACATCAAGAAGTTCACCAAGCTTCATCTGCGTTGTGTTAATGGTTATTCGGTGGTAATCGCGTATCACGCGTGAGCGGTACGTAAACTTAACGTTGGTTTGGGCTTCAATTTCAGCCAGCAAACCTTTTAAGTCCATTTCATGAGCTCGCAGGGATACTTTTTTATCCAAAATCTCCTGGCCTCTCGTATCAACCGCATAGCCAAGCATCGCAGATGCGCAAATTATCAGCATTTGGATTACGGTGATTTTCATAAAGAATAGCAGTGCTTTTAGAATAGGTTTAGAATTATTCTTCATAATTTAGATTGTTTTTGTTTGACTAATAAAAAGGCAAAAACTAGGTGCCTCGCACGTGTGCGAGTCATGACGGCCGATGATGCTAGACCCATCGTCGGCCTATTTTTTTTGGCAAGATGTTGTGATTAGTATTTTATTCTCATAGGCAAAGTTGATTTAGGTTGATTAAAAATATGTTACCGCGCTTTTATTGACATCCATTTCCGGATACTACAATCACTCCATCTGACATGGTGTATTCTGCACCAATAGCTTTACAAATAACTTCAATGCGTTCATAAAGACCTTCGTCAGCAAATGCCGTAGTAAGAATGCAGCCCGAGAAAATCTGTTCATCAAATACGATATCAATGCCATAATTTTCTTCCAGTACTTTAAAGATGTCGCTTACTGATGCTCCATCATATTTCATTTTAAACAAGGTTGGTTTCGGTAAGATGATTCGCGGCACTTCAACAATTTTCCTGAAGAGATTCTCGCGCTCAACATTATAGACAGCTTCCTGATTAGGTTTTAAAATAACCTCTTGCAAAATCTTCTCTTCTATTCCTTCATCTGTTTTAACTTTTGATGTCACCGATACAACACCAGTCCTCACAGCTACATTAACTTCATGACTATCCTGATAAGCTCTTATATTGAATGATGTACCTAATACACGCGTAACAACATCCTTGGCATAGACAAAAAATGGTCGTACGGGATCTTTCGTCACCTGGAAGAAGGCTTCACCCTTTAAGTAGACTTCACGTTTCTTGTCTTTAAATTTTTTAGCAAAACGAATTTCACTGGCTGGCTGAAGTGTTATTCGACTTCCCTCTTCCAGCACTACTTCAAAAGGAATATTTTTATCATTGATAATATGGGTTTGCTCATCATCATTGGCAGCACTTAACTTTTCAGTGCCCTTGGAAAATTGAAATGGTAACAGGTATAAGGCGCCAATACTACTCATGATAAGAAGTATCGCGGCCGCTCGCCAATACCATGAGTTCTTACCGAAAGGGCGCGACTGCGGCTTCTTAGTAGATTTGATTCTGGATTCTATTCGCGACCAGAGTTTGGCTTCAAGCACAATGCGATATTCTTCTTTTATTTCTAAATTTTCGCCCGCACCTATTTTCTCATACCATGATAAAATATATTCTTCCTCTTGCAATGAGCATTCCTGACGCGTATATCTGTCTAATAATTTTTCGAACTCAGCAGGTGTCATAACGGTATAGTATGGAGAATATAAATACTAAGACACGCAACCGGGCGATAGCCCTAAAGACTATTCTAAATTAATTATGAATTTTTTTATTCTGACGGGACGTCAGCATTTTGATAATTGCGGTGATCAGAAATTTCTATAGTGGAGACGTAAAAAAGAGCAGCAGCAAAATCATATCCTTGAGATGTATTCTAAGGGTTTTGATTGATTTGGTGAGATGATACTCAATCGCTTTTTCAGAAACCTTGAGTATGTTGGCTATTTCCGGAATAGATCTACCCTCGAACCTGCTCAGCTTAAATACAGTCTTAGATTTTTCAGGTAACTTATTTACAGCAACCTGAATACTATCATTCAATTCATTATAAATTAAAACATCTTCCACACTTTCATTTTCATGAGGTGCAAAGTTGCGATAGTAGCTCCAATATTTTTCCTGGGTGATTTTTGACCGCACAGTATTGATAACGCGGTTTCTAACAGAAGTCTTTAGATAGAATTCAAGGTTAGTGATGAGTAAAGTATCATGTTTTTCCCAGAGCGAGGTAAAAATGCCCTGAACTATTTCTTCAGCTTCTTCGTGTGATCTTACTTTCAATAAGGCTGTCTTGTAAAGTTGTTGCCAGTATTTTTTAAAAATTTGCTGAAAGGCAACTTCATCACCTGATCTTAATGATTCCAAAAGACTATTATCATCCTTATGATGGAGCAAATCTGGCATCCAATAGTAGTTTAGGTTTGGTTCAAGCGATCTTTCCGAAATCGTTTGTAATGAAATATACTAAAAAGTATTAATGAAAGAGCATTGCAATTCAAAAATGCTTAATACAGCTTAATAAAACGTTATCGGAAATTCATGATAACGCAACATCACTCACTTTTAATTACAAAAACTTAAGGCCTTCGTGTTCAAGTTTGCTGTAGCGTTCTTTGTCAAAGACATAATAGAAAGCTCCTTTGCGAGATGACTCTTTCTCTTTCTCTTCGAGCTTGTTCAGGATGCCAAGTGAGAGAATTTTGCGGGTGAAGTTGCGTTTATCGAGTGGTGTTTCGTAGATAGCTTCATAAAGATTTTGCAGTTGCGGCAGTGTAAACTTCACTGACAACAATTCAAAGCCAATAGGATGATTGGTAACTTTCTGTTGAAGACGCTCTTTAGCTTTTGCCACCATGTTGTTATGATCGAAAATCAAATCAGGCATTTTGGAAAGCGGAAACCATTTTGCCTCATGGTCTTGCTGAATCTGATTGCTGTAGTTAGCTATATTGATCAGTGCAAAATAAGCCACTGAAACCACACGGCCTGCTGAATCACGATTGACATCAGCAAAGCAATGCAATTGCTCCATGTAGATATTGCTCAGACCTGTAAGCTGATGAAGTACCCGGATAGCAGCCTGGTCGGCACTTTCATCTTTATTTACAAAACCACCCATTAACGACCATCGTCCTGTTTCAGGTTCGAAATCGCGTTTTATAAGCAGGGCTTTCAATTCTTTTCCATCAAAACCAAAAATGATGCAGTCAACTGCAACCAGTAAGCGGTCTTGACTTGTGTATTTACCAATGTCCATTAATATAGGGTTCAAATATTTAGGGTTTTAAATATCTGAAATCTTCAAACACTATCCTAAAGCCACTTTTTCGGAAATACACGTTTAAACACGTTTCATCCGTTAACGGACCAACATTGGCATTCGGTAACTGCGATAAACGTCTTACCATAATTTGACGTAGAGCGCCATTAAAATCAATACGGTAATAACAATTAAAACCAGCGTCGACTTTTCAATCTTAAACATCTCCTTGTCTATTGCGAAAGCTTTCGGATTTACTTTTGGACCTGCAAGACTCATGGCAATCATTACTACCATAGTAAAGAAGAATGACCAGCCCATGCAAATGAGGAATGGAATTTCATAACCACCATTTCCATTAGGATACGCTGTATACAAAATGTTTTCATGACCAAGTACGGTCGGCGCAAACTGATTGAAGAACACGGAAAGAGCAAAGCCTGTAATAACACCAGCAACTGCCGCTGCACCAGTAGTGCGTTTCCAAAACATACCAAGAATAAACATGGCAAATACACCAGGGCTTATGAAGCCTGTATATTTTTGAATGAACGTAAAACCTCCTTCGCCACCAATACCAAGAAGATCATCCCATGTAAAAATCACAGCAACAACCATGGCTACTAATACTGTGACGCGCCCAATCCATACCATCTTCTTTTCATCAGCATCCTTACTGATAAATTTTTTATAAACATCTAACGTGAAGATGGTGGAGATACTGTTTGCTTTACCGGCAAGCGAAGCCACAATAGCAGCAGTAAGTGCAGCGATAGAAAGACCTTTCAATCCGCTGGGAAGAAAACCAAGTATAGCAGAATATGCACCGTCTTTACTTCCGCCAGCAAGTTGAGGAAGATGACCATTTTTATATAATACAAATGCTGCAATACCAGGAAGCATAACGACCACAGGCATCATCAGTTTGATAAGACCTGCAAACAAAATACCGGTACGTGCAGTTTTTAAGTTAGCACCTAATGCACGTTGTGTGATATATTGATTACAACCCCAATAGTTAAGATTAACAATCCACTGACCCGCAAAGTACATGGCAATGCCAGGCAGCACTAAATATTTATTGATATCAAGTTGTGATGACTCTGCTGTTGGCTTATTGATGATCATGTGAAAATGCTCAGGAGCATCTTTCATCAGAAATTTAAAACCAGCTATAGCATCAGGACCAAAACCAAATTTTTCGCCCACGATAGTAAGTGCAAGATAAGTTGTAGCCAGACCACCAATAATAAGAACGGCTACCTGAATAACATCAGTAAACCCAATCACCTTCATGCCTCCAAGTGTAATGACCAATGCAAAGACAGCCAGACCCATCATAATCAAATGCA
>Ga0310811_10007321_pt1 | contig 14129 bp, 10 predicted proteins | sample YCmetagenome_FD_207642 | JGI IMG/M metagenome (GOLD analysis project Ga0310811, IMG submission 207642) | Soil microbial communities from experimental microcosm in Duke University, North Carolina, United States - YC | ecosystem: Engineered > Artificial ecosystem > Soil microcosm > Unclassified ...
CGTGACGCCCGCTGTTCTTGATGACGCCGGCCATCGACGGCGTGAGATCGAGGCTGACCGATGGAATGAAGAACGTCGCGGGAATCTTGTGCGCGTCGAGCAAGTCGACGACGCGCTGCAAGCCGACGCGCGCGCCGTACTGCGTCTGTGACAGCGAGCCGACCGTCGGCTCGCCGTAGCGCAGCGCGACGGTTTCGTTGTCGACGTCGAAGGAAATGAGCACGGCGACGCGAGCGCCATTCGGCCACGATTTTGGTTGGAGTGAGCGGCCGGCACGCACGGCGTTCACCACTTTGTTGACGCTGTCCATCGTCCACTGCCAACCGGGCTTCGCACTCGTCTGCGGAACCGGTTGAGCCTGAGCGATGAGGATCGACGGCGTCAGGGCGAGAACACAACGAAGCACGACGTGGCTGTTCATGGCGCCTCCATGATTCGTCGCAGGCGGTCGTTTCTGGCTTGTTCCGTCTTGAGAAAGATCTGAAACGCCGGACGCAAGCGCACCGACGCGAGCGACGGATCGTTCGTGATGAGCGCGAAGTTGGGCATTCCGTCGTTGGCCATGCGTTCGAGCCATTTCTGCGCTTCGTCGGCGCGGCCGAGCAGCGCGTTGGCGCTCGCGATCATGAATTCGGCGTGATGGAAGTGCGAGGCGGGCTGGCCGACCGGCATCGCTTTGCGGAGCGCCGCGTCGGCCTCCTTGCGTCGGTCCAGCCGGGCCAACATGACCGCGCGAGCGGCCGCGTTATCGACAGCCCGGTCGCCAGCCTTGACGGTATCGCGATCTAAGTATCGCAAACCAGCCTCGGCGCGATCGAGATAGCCGAGAACGAGGGCGTGTTCGTCCGCGAACTCGTTGTCGGCACCCATCATCGCGAGCGCCGCGTCATACTTGCCTTGGTACCAACGTACCCGAGCGATCCGCGGAACAACGAAGCGATTCGACGGGTCGAGCTGCTGCGTCGTCTGAAGCTCGTGCAACGCCGAATCGAGCAACCCGATGTGAAAGAGCAGCGTGCCGTAGGACGCGTGATAGCTCGCATCGTTCGGCTTGAGGGCGAGCGCGCGCTTGAAATCGAGCATGGCGCTGTCGAGCTGCCAACCGCTCTCCCGGGTATACGCGAGATTGCCGCGGGCGTGATACGCGTCGGCGACCGTCGAGTCTAGGGCGAGCGCGCGAGCGATTTCGTCGACCGCGCGCTGCCGGAGCGGGCTGTTCGGCTCGAAGCGGAACAGGCGGGCGATGTATGCCTGCGCCAACGCCGCATGTGCTTCGGCGAATGCGCTGTCGATGGCGATTGCCCGCTCGAGCATCGTCGTGACCGTGTCGAGCGCCGCACGATACCCGGGGGTGTTTTCGCGGTCATTGTTGAGGATGCGGGCGCGCACGAACAGCTCGTACGCGTCGGCGTGGGTCGTCGGACTGCGCTCGATGCGTCGTGCTTCCGCCGGAAGGAGGCGAACGCGAAGGGCGCTCGCGACGCTGGTCGAGATCTCTCGTTGGAGCGCGAATAGATCGTCGGCATTCGCCATGCGCTCGTTCTTCCACAGCTGCTCCTGTGTGGCGCCGTCGATCAGCCGCACGGTCACGCGAAAGCGATTGCCCACCTTTTGACAGGTGCTCTCGACGACGCTGGTCACGCCGAGCTCGCGCGCAATCTCGTTCACCGGCTTCTTGTTGTCGGCGTAGCCGATCACCGAGCTGCGCGCGATGACGCGAAGGCCGGCGATGTCGGCCAGCGTCGAGATCATCTCGTCGGTCACGCCGGCGGCGAAATACCGGTCTTGGGGATCGGCGCCGAGACTCGCCATCGGCAACACCGCGATGCGGGTCGATCCGGGCGGGGCATTCGGCGCCGCCGCGACGACCGACGCGCGTCGCCAGATGTAGAGCCCCAGCGCGACGAGAACGACGATGGCCGCCATCGCCATCCAGCGCACGGGGGTCATCGACGGCAGCGACGGGAATGGCGGCAGCGACGGCAGCGACAACCGTCGAGGAGCGGCGCGCTGCGCGACGACGGAACCGGACGCGTTGGCCTCGATCAGGTCGTCGATCGCGTTCCGCATCTTGCCCGCGGTTTGGAATCGGTCGCCGGGAGCTTTCTCGAGCGCCTTGGCCAGCACCAGATCCACCGACGCGGGAATCGCCGGCCGGGACAGTCGAATGGACGGCGCCGGGGTCGATGCGTGCTGTGCCAGCACACGCTGCATGTTCGTACCGGCGAACGGAGGTTCGCCGGCGAGCATCTCGTACATCACACAGCCCAGCGCGTAGATGTCGCTCCGTCCGTCGACGACATCGGCGGCGGACTGCTCCGGGCTCATGTACGCCGGAGTGCCGATCGAGACGCCGATCCCGGTGAGAGTGTTGGCTCCGACGACGGAAAGCGCTCGAGCGACGCCAAAATCGCAAACGACAGCGTGACCGGAGACGAGCAGCACGTTTTCCGGTTTCACGTCGCGATGGATGACCCCGGCCTGGTGCGCGGCGTCGAGCGCGTCGGCGATCTCGCCAGTGATGCGCAGGACGTCGCGAAGCGGCAGCTGCCGCTCGCGATTGATGCGTTGCCGCAGCGACTCGCCCGCGGCGAATGGCGTGACGTAGTACAGCACGTTGCCGAGGCGCCCCGAGTCCAGCAGCGGAATGATGTTCGGGTGAATGAGCTTGGCGGTGACGTGAATCTCGCGCAGGAATCGCTCGGCCATGAACTCCTGGCTGACGTGGTGGTCGAGCACTTTGACCGCGACGTCCCGATCGTGCTGCACGTCCTTGGCCAAGAAGACATGGGCCATCCCGCCGCGCCCGATCTCGCGCTCGATGATATACCGCCCGCCGAGTGCGGCGCGGATGTTGTCGAGCGTTACGCTCATTGAGGGGTCGCGCGTCGTCACGGTCTACTTCGTCCGGTCGAAGCGGAGATGTTTCGTGCGGCCGGCGTCGACAAAGAAGCCGAGCGAGAGCTTGCCCCGCGGCGAGAGGGCGACGTTGAGCTCGAGGTCGGGCATGCCGTAGCCGCGCGCGACCGCGACGCGCCCGTCGCGATAGACGCCGACGGCACATCCCGGGGAATCCGTACGATCGTACGCGGCGAAGATGCGGTCGACGCGTGCTCTCGTGCTGGTATCGGGCGTCTGAGCCGGCGCAAATCGCGCGGCAATCGAAACGACTACAAAGGCCAGGGTACGTCGAAGCATTTGAGCGAGACTATCGGCAGCGGGGACAGCGGGGCTAATTAGGCGAAGCTACACCCCACCCCAACGCTGACAAGCCCGAATTCGATGAGTCGCTCCCCCCTCATTTTCGCCCTTACCGCGATGGTCCTTGTCGGCAGGCCCTCCGCCCTGCCGGCCCAGGGGTCGCCGGTGTCCACGACGTTGATACGCAATGTTTTACTGCTCGACGGCACGGGGGGCGCGGCGCGGCCAGCGGCGGTCCGGGTCAGCGGCGCTCGGATCGGCGAAGTCGGGTCCCTCACACCCCGCTCCGGCGAGACGGTAGTTGACGGGAACGGCCTGACGCTGTCACCGGGTTTTATCGACACGCACAGCCACGCCGACCGTGCGCTGGTCCGCGGCAATGACGGGACCGGGGCGCTGAGCCAGGGGATCACGACGGTGGTCGTCGGGGAAGACGGCGGATCACCCTATCCACTCGCGGCGTTCTTCGATTCTCTGACCCGCCGCGGGATGCCGATGAATGTCGCGGCCTACGTTGGTCACGGGACCGTCCGCGGCCGTGTGATGGGAAACGATTACAAGCGGCACGCAACGGACGCCGAGGTTGGCCGGATGAAAGGGTTGCTCGAGGCGGAGCTCAAGTCCGGCGCGCTCGGCTTGTCGTCCGGACTCGAGTACGACCCGGGGATTTACTCGGCGCGTTCGGAGGTCGTGGAGCTGGCGAAGGTCGCCGCGTCGGCCGGGGGCCGGTACATCTCGCACATTCGCAGCGAGGATCGCACGGAGTGGGACGCGATCGACGAGATCATCGAGATCGGCAAGCAGGCCCGGCTTCCCGTCCAGATCTCACACACCAAGCTTGCGATGAAGTCGCTTTGGGGTCAGGGCGACAGCTTGATCCACCTGCTGAATCGGGCGCGGGCGGCGGGGGTCAACGTCACCGCCGACGTATACCCCTACCGATACTGGCAATCGGGTCTTTCGGTGCTTTTCCCCGAACGGAATTTCACCGATCGCAAGGCGGCGGAGTTCGCGCTCGACCAGGTCGCGCCGCCCGATGAGATCACGCTGACGAGCTACGGGCCGCACCCGGAGTACGCGGGGAAGACGGTGGCGCAGATTGCGACAGAGCGCGGCACCGATCCGGCGACGACGCTGCTCGCGCTGGTCAAGGACGCCGACGACGCGCGCAAGGCGGGGCGTCCGTCGGGCGAGACGATCATCGCGGCGTCGATGGACGAGCGCGACATCGAGAAGATCATGGCCTGGCCGTTCACGAATATCTGCACCGACGGCGAGCTCGATGGGCGTCACCCGCGCGGCTACGGCTCGTTCACGCGAGTGCTTGGCCGTTATGTGCGCGAACGGCACGTCATGTCGCTGCCCGAAGCGATCCGGAGGATGACGTCGCTCGCCGCGGACAATGTTGGGATCGTGAATCGCGGACGTGTCGTGCCGGGCGCGTTCGCCGACCTGGTGTTGTTCGACCCGGCGACCGTGATCGACAATGCGACGCCGGCGGACCCGCATGCACTATCGACAGGGATCGCGAAGGTGTGGGTGAACGGCAAGCTGGCGTACGAGGGTGGAAAGACGACGGGCGCGCGGGGCGGCATGGTCGTTCGAGGCAAGTGACGGGGCTGGGCGGGCTGACGTTGCGACGAGCCACGGTCGACGACGCGTCGCGGTTGCACGAACTTGTCGCCGCGGCAGGGCTTGCAATGGCCGAGCAGGGCTTCCGCAACTGGTTGTCCCCCATCACCGCGGAGCAGTTCGTCGATGACATTGGGACGCGCGAGGTCTATGTCGTTTTGGACAAGGGCTCGGCCGTTGGAACGTTCACAATCGGCGCCACGGCTCGAAGACCGTATTCACCGGAGCCGTGGCTCGATCCGGGAGCGCCGGCACTCTACCTCAGTCGTTTGGCGGTCGAACCGGCGCTTCAGGGCGGCGGCATCGGCGGTTGGTGTCTCGAGCAAATCGAGCGGCTCGCACGTGAACGAGGCGCGCGAGCCGTACGATGTGATGTGCTGACCGCGAACACGCGACTGCGGCGGCTGTACGAGCGATTCGGCTACGAGCCGCGCGGCGAGCGCGCGCACGGCGGCTGGGGCTTCACCTGCTACGAACGCCTGATCGACTGACGGCGCGGAGCCGTCAGGACATGGAATCGTCCGGTTCTTCCTTTCGTGCCTGTTCGTTGCCGACCGGTTCGGCGCGTTCGACGTCAGCGGCAACGCGCGGGGTGTGCTGCTCCTTGTTGTGGCGCGCCAGGTCCTGATCGGAGTCGAGGTGCGCGCCGCAGATGATGCAGTCGAATTCGTGGGTGTGTTCGGTGTGTTCCATGGGCTCCTCGTCGGGTGGCCGGACGGCGAGGTGAACCGCATGCGACGTGCCCGTTTGATGAGAACGGCGCAACGTCGCTCTTGGCGATGGTCGGCGGCGGCGGCTGACGGCTGGGCGGCGGCGCGCGGCGCGCGGCGGACCGGTTATCCCATCTTGAAGCCGTGCGTACGGCCGCGTACTCTCGTCCGACTTCCTTGGCCCGCCTCTCCCTCGAGACACTCGATGCGACTTTGCCACTTGTCTGTTGTGTTCCTGGCCCCTGCCCTCCTCGCTGCTCAGGCGCCGGCCGATCCCCGGCTCGATCAGCTCAAGACGGAGCTCGCGAAAGCGATCGACAACCGCGCGAAGCTCGGCCAGCAAATGGTCGATCAGGTCTTCTCGTTCGGCGAGCTCGGGATGCAGGAAGTGGAGACGTCGAAATACCTGGCCGGCATCCTCGAAAAGAACGGCTTTACCGTGACGCGCGGCGTGGCTGGGATTCCGACCGCGTGGACCGCGAAGTGGGGCTCTGGCCACCCGATCATCGCGCTTGGCTCGGACATCGACGGAATTCCGCAGGCGGGGCAGAAGCCGGCCGTCGCGGACCGCCAGTGGATCGTGCCCGGCGCGCCGGGGCATGGGGAGGGACACAACAGCGGCGTTCCGCTCAACATCCTTGCGGCGCTCGCGGTGAAGGACGTCATGACGCGCGAGAAGATTCCCGGCACGATCATGCTCTGGCCGGGTGTGGCGGAAGAGCAGCTCGGGAGCAAAGCGTTCTACGTTCGCTCGGGGATGTTCAAAGACGTTGACGCGAACCTCTTCGCGCACGTGAGCGACGAGTTCCGCATTTCATGGGGCGACGAAACCGCCCTCTCGCTCATCTCGGCGATCTTCAAGTTTCGTGGGCAGAGCGCGCATGCGGCCGGCGCGCCGTGGCGCGGCAAGAGCGCGCTGGACGCCGTGATGAACTTCGCCAACCTCTGGGAATTCCACCGCGAGCATATGGAGCCGGCGCAGCGCTCGCACTACGTGATCACCGACGGCGGCGATCAGCCGAACGTCGTGCCCAGCACCGCGGCGATCTGGTTCTTCTTCCGCGAGCGCGACTACGACCGCGTGACGAAGATGTTCGAGGACGCGAAGACGATCGCGCGCGGAGCGGCGCAGTCGACGTTCACGACGCTCGACACGGTGCAGATCGTCGGGTCGGCGTGGCGTCCGCACCAGAACAAACCGATCGCCGAGGCGATGCACGCGAACGCCGAGCGCGTCGGCATGCCGCAGTGGGACGACAAAGACCAGGCGATGGCCAAAGGCGTTCAAAGAATGCTCAGCTGGCCGGACAGTGGTCTCCGCACCAAGGTTTCGCCGCTGCGCACGCCGGACGACGCCGAGCGTACCGCCGGCGGCACGGGGAGCGACGACATCGGCGACATCACGTGGAATCTGCCGAGCGTGACCCTTTACTATCCGGCGAACATTCCGGGTACGCCGGGCCATAACTGGGCGGACGGGATCGCGATGGCGACGCCGATCGCGCACAAAGGCGTCGTGGCGGGCGCAAAGGTCCAGGCGATGACGCTGCTCGACCTGATCATGCAGCCGAAGCTCGTCGCTGACGCGAAGGATTACTTCGTGAACGTGCAGACGAAGACGATCAAGTATCGCCCGCTCATCGCGCCGTCGGACCAGCCGGCGATCTGGCTCAACGCGGAGAAGATGGCGAAGTACCGCGACGAGATGCGGAAGTACTACTACGACCCGGCGAAGTACGACACGTATCTGCAGCAGCTCGGCATCACCTATCCCACGATCCCGAAGATCACGCCCTGAAAGGGGCTCAGCATCCTTTTCCGGGGGGCGGTGATTCGCGGAGGAGCAGCGATCGAAACTCCGCGTCGGTGCGCAGCACGTCGAGCGTCGGATCGCAGCGAAGGTGCAACTGGAAGTGCAGGTCGCGCCGAGGCCGAAAGTCGCGGAGCAGCGCAAGTGCCCGGCCTCGCTCGCCGAGTCCGAGATAGGCTTCGGCGAGGTTGACCGCCGGGTGCATTGGGAGCGGCTTAAGTCGCGTCCTGATCGAGTCCGCGTCTTGGATAGCGGCCCGCGCGCGCTCCGGCTGTCCAGTGACGGCGTAGAATCGCGCTTCGAATGCGCGCGTATTGAGATACTCCACGTCGGAGGTCAATCGCGCCGCTGCCTCGAACGCCGCTTCGCCTCGCGCGACATCGCGCCGCTCGGTCGCGACCTGGCCCGCAACCGTGCGGGCGAATTCGTAGCTCGGTGCAAGGCGGACGGCGCTGTCGGCCCAGAATCCAGCGCTATCGAAGTTCCGCCTCCAGTAGTGTCCCAGTGCGAGGAACGCCAACCCCTCGGCGTACCCAGGCGCAACGCGCGCACCGGTTTGCCATGCTCGCAGCGCCGCATCGAAGTTTCCGAGCTCCGCTTCCAGGATGCCGACATACTGCCAGCCAAGGCCGTGCGTGGAATCCAGCACCACGCCCCGTCGCAGGGCTCGAAGCGCCGGCCCGGCATCGGTCGGATCGACCGAGCGGCGCACGAGCCCGAGCGTCACCCAGGCGTCGGCGTTCGTGGAGTCGAGCGCCAACGACCGGTCGGCCGCGATGACGGATAAGGGCAAAACCTGATTTGGTGCGACACCCGGCACTTGATACCCGCGAGTCAAGGCGCGGATGTACGCTTTGGCGAGCGCGTTCCACGCGTCGGCGTAGGTCGAGTCGCGCGCTAATACAGCCCTGAAAATTCCAATTGATTCGTCGTTGCCTGCGGTCGTGCGGCGATCGTACTCACGGACGCCGCGCTCGTAGAGCGCGACGAGAGATGGATCGCGGGCGGGCCGGCCGGGATGCAGATAGCGGGTGGCGGCCCACGCCGCTCCTCCGATCGCGATGACTCCGACGATCGCTGCGACGATTCTCCTCGCGCTCGTGCTCGAGGGTTTTCGGCGAGCCGAGGGAATCGGCTCTGCCCGCAGAGCGGCAAGGAAATCGGAAACAGTCGCAAAGCGATCCGCCGGCGTTCGCTCCAGCGCGCGGAGTGTCGCCTGCTCGACGGCGGACGGCACGGTACTTCGCACGGTGGTCAGCGCGCGGGGACGCTCCGTCAGCCGGCGAGCGATGACCGCCGCGGCCGTCGGCCCGGTGAACGGCGGCTCGCCGGCGAGCATCTCGTAGAGGATCGCCGCCAGGCTGTACTGATCGCTGCGGGCGTCCACCGGCTCGGCGGACGCCTGCTCGGGACTCATGTACGCCGGAGTCCCTACAGCGAGACCGGTGCTGGTGAGTCGCTCGCTTTGCGTGTCGGCGAGCGCTTTGGCGATGCCGAAGTCGACGACATAAACGTTCTCGCCGGAAAGCAGGACGTTCTCCGGTTTCACATCGCGGTGCACGATCTGCGTGTGGTGTGCCGTGTCGAGCACCGATCCAACCGCGGTTGCGATGCGCAGCGCCTCGGCGACAGGAAGCTGCGTCTCGCGACTCAGCCGAGCGCGGAGTGATTCGCCCTCGACGAACGGCATCGCATACCACGGCACCGAGGAGCCGTCGGTCGCGCGCAACACACCGGAGTCGAGAATCGGAAGGACGCCCGGATGGTTCAAGCGCGAGGTGACGCGCACCTCGCGGAGGAAGCGGTCGGCTCCGACCGCACCGGCGAGCTCGGGGTCGAGCGTTTTGATCGCGAGGAGTCGGTCGTATCTCGAATCGCGTGCGAGCCAGACGCTCGCCATCCCGCCGCGGCCGAGCAGGCGGTCGAGGATGTAGCGGTCGTCGAGGGTCGCGCCCGATGCCAAGCGTGAAGCAACGTCGTCCGGCACGCGCAGAACGTAGCACGCGTGCCGGTTGCTCGTCTACGAGCGTCTGCCGCGCGAGGGCGGGGGTTGGCTGACTCAAACCATTCGGTAGGTCCGTACTGTCTCACCGGCACTCTGTCCAGCCGGGGAACATGCTCCAAGACGTCCGCTTTGCTTTTCGCACGCTCCTCAAGAACCCGGCCTTCACCGCCGCGGCCGTGCTGTGTCTGACGCTCGGGATCGGCGTCAACGCGACGATCTTCAGCTGCGTTCGCGCGCTGCTCCTACGGCCGTTCCCGTATCGCGAACCCGAGGCGATCGTCGCCATCGGCGAGAACAGCTTGAAGCGCGGGTGGCACATGAACACCGTGTCCTACCCGAACTTCCGGAGCTGGCAGGCTGAGAATCGCTCGCTCGAGAACATCGGGATCTACACGGGCGCCTCGTTCAACCTCGCGACGGACGGCGGATCGCAGTACGTGCAGGGCGCCAACATTTCGTGGACGATGTTTCGCACGCTCGGTGTCGCGCCGGCCCTGGGGCGGGATTTTCAGGAGAGCGAGGATCGTGTCGGCGCGGCGAGAGTCGTGCTGATCAGCGATCGCATCTGGCACGACCGATTCGACGGACGTCGCGATGTGCTCGGGAAATCGATCATCATGAACGGCGTTCCCCATACGGTGATCGGCGTGATGCCGGTCGGCTTCGAGTTTCCGGCGATGGCCGGGGCGTGGACGACGATGCGGCAAGACCCGCTGGACAACCGGAGCAATCATTCCTGGCAGGTGCTCGGACGATTGAAGCGTGGCGTGACCATCGAACAGGCGCGGAAAGATTTGAATGCCGTGGCGGCCAGCCTCGAGGCACGGTACCCGGAGTCGAACACCGCGTGGGGCGTGGACATTGAGTCGCTGCGCGACAACCAGGTCGGGACGCTCCGTCCGGTGCTGCTCATCATGATGGCGTCCGTCGCGTTCGTGCTGCTGATCGCCTGCGCGAACGTGGCGAATCTGCTTCTCGCCCGGGCGACGGCGCGCGCCAAGGAGATGTCGGTACGGGTCGCGCTCGGCGCGAACGGATGGCGGCTCGTCCGGCAGTTGCTCGTCGAGAGCATGCTCGTCGCATTCGCCGGCGCGGCATTCGGCGTGGCGTTCGCCTATGGCTTTCTGCAATGGGTCAAGACGAACATCGTCGGCATGCCCTTCTGGATGAAGTTCACGATCGACTGGCAGGTGCTCGCGTTCACGGCGGCCGTCGCCGTCGGCACCGGGCTCTTGTTCGGCATCGTTCCGGCGCTTCAGGCGGCGCGTCCGAATCTGAGCGAGACGCTGCGCGATGCCGGGGCGCGCGGGACGAGCACGGGCCGCGCGCGTCAGCGCTTGCGCTCGGGGCTAGTCGTCGGCGAGGTGGCGCTCTCGCTCGTGTTGCTCGTCGGCGCGGCGCTGATGATTCGCAGCTTCCTCGGCATGCAGGGCGTGCAACCGGGTTTCGATCCGAGCAACCTCCTCACGGTCCGGCTCACGCTCAATGGTCCGTCCTACGACTCGACCTACAAGCGGTTCGCGTTCTACGATCGCCTGCTGGCCGATCTGAACGGCCGGCCGGGCATCGTCTCGGCGTCGATCACGAACAACCTTCCGCTCGGCGGGAGCAACAACAACAGCTTCTTCACGGTAGAAGGCCAGCCGATGGTGGCAGGGCAGGAAGCGACACTCGAGAACCGGTGGGTGTCGCCCCATTATCTGGAGACGATGAAAATTCCGCTACGCCGCGGGCGGATGTTCACGCAGCAAGAGTGGGCGGACTCGAGCGCGAGCGGTCGAGTCGCCGTGATCAACGAGTACATGGCGCAGCGCTACTGGGGCGGCGCGACGAACGCGCTCGGCAAGCGCTTCACCTTCGATCGCAAGGCGGACAGCGCGACATGGTTCACCGTCATCGGCGTGGCGGCGGACATCAAGAATCGGCAGCTCTCCACCACGCGACCGGAATTTCAGGGATACCTGCCGTATCGCCAGGGATTCTGGTCCACCGCGACGATCGTCGTCCGGACGCGCGCCGACGCCGATCAGGCGACAAGGCTCGTGCTTGGCGCGATCAAGCAGATCGATCCGCTCATTCCCGCGTACCGCATCATGACGATGGACGCGAACATCGCGCGTTCGTATTGGCAGCAGGCGTTCTATGGCAAGGTATTCGGCGCGTTCGCCCTGATCGCGCTCCTCCTGGCCGCGGTTGGCGTCTATGGCGTGATCTCGTATGCCGTGTCGCAACGAACGCAGGAGATCGGCGTGCGCGTAGCGCTCGGCGCGCAGCGCAGCGACGTGTTCCGGCTCATCGTCGGACACGGTGCGATGCTCGGCGGCATCGGGGTGGCGATCGGGCTCGTCGGCGCGCTCGCCGTCACGCGGTTCTTGCGGACGTTCCTGTTCGGCGTCTCACCATTCGATCCGGTGAGCTTCGTCGGCGTGGCGGCGGTGCTGACGTCGATCGCGCTGCTCGCGAGCTATCTGCCTGCCAGGCGCGCGGCGCGCGTGGACCCTGTCGAGGCGCTTCGCTACGAGTAGCCTGAGGTCGACGAAAGCGCTCCTCATCGCCCATTTGCCACGCGCCGCGATAACGCTCGGCGATTCTTGTAGGCTGACGCGCCGCCGGCTAGAATCGTGGCCAACGCTAGCCGCTTTTCAACGGCGGCTCACCGAAGGTTCGAACCCTTCAGCTCCGCCGGTCGCGAGATGCCTCGAGCCATCAGCGCAACGAGAAAGCGCGTCACATCTGCGCGCGCACATCGGGCGGCGGATGACGCGACGATCGATTGGCTGCTGGCCGGCGACCCCGCGATTCGTTGGCAGACGTTGCAGGACATCGTCGGCGCCGGCGCGACGACGGTCGAGAGTGAGCGCGAGAAGGTTGCCCGCGACGGCTGGGGTGCTCGCCTGCTCGCCGAGCAGGGCGACGACGGCATGTGGGCGGGTGGCATGTACACGCCGAAGTGGACGTCTACCCACTACACACTGCTCGCGCTCCGCGACCTCGGCGTATCGCCGGCCAATCGACAATGCCGGCGCGGCTGCGAGTTGATTCTCGACCGCGGTCTGCAGGCCGATGGCGGCATCAGCTACCCGTCGCGACCGAGCGACGAGCGGCGCGGTGAGGCGTGCATCAGCGGCATGTCGCTCTCGATCGTGTCGTACTTCGAAATCGACGACGAGCGTGTCGACGCGATCGCCGACTATGCCTTGAACGAGCAGATGGCGGACGGCGGCTGGAATTGTCGCCGGCCGCGCGGTGCGACGCATTCGTCGATGAACACGACGATCAGCATGCTCGAGGGACTCCGGTACTACGACCTGTTTCGCCCACGGAGGCGCGCGGAGGTGAGCGCGGCCATGCGACGCGGTCGAGAGTTTCTCCTCGAGCACCGACTCTTCCGATCACATCGGACGGGCGCGGTGATCAAGTCCGAATTCACTCGCTTCGTGTTTCCGCCGCGATGGCACTACGACGTGCTTCGCGCGCTCGATCATTTCCAGAATGTCGATGCGCCGCGCGACGAACGGCTCGCCGATGGTATCGGCTTGATGGAGGCCCGACGTGGACAAGACGGGCTTTGGCCGCTGACCTACAAGTATCACGGCAAGGGGTTCTTCGAGATGGAGCGGGTCGGCAAGCCCAGCCGGTGGAACACGCTCCGGGCATTGCGCGTGCTGCGTTGGTGGCACGTTCACCCTGAGTGATGCGTGTCATTTTGAGCGAAGCGAAGGATCTATTGTCCCGGTCTGGTTACTAGCTTGTGAAAGTGGATCCTTCGGTCGCTTCGCTCCCTCAGGATGACAGCAGTCGCTTCGCTCCCTCAGGATGACAGCAGTCGCTTCGCTCCCTCAGGATGACAAACACTCGCTAGACACATCTAGGATGACAGCATGATCAAGCTCGTCGTCAACGGGACGCCGCACGAGATCGGCGCGGCGCCGGATACGCCACTTCTTTACGTCCTACGCAATGACCTCGGTCTGACGGGACCGAAGTTCGGCTGCGGCCTCGGGCAATGCGGTGCGTGCATGGTGCATGTCGACGGTGTCGCGGTGCGCTCCTGTACGACGCCGGTTTCGTCGGCGGCACGTGGGGCGATCACGACGATCGAAGGTCTGGGCACGCCGGACAAGCCGCACCCCGTCCAGCAAGCGTTCATCGAAGAGCAGGCGGCGCAGTGCGCGTACTGCATCAACGGAATGATCATGGCGACGGCGGCGCTCGTCGCGCGCAACAAGCAGCCGACGCGCGAACAGATCCGTTCGACGCTCAACGCGAACCTCTGCCGCTGCGGAACGCACATGCGAATCGTCCGCGCGGTCGAGAAGGCGGCGGCGCTCAGTCTCGCGCAAGGGAGTGGAGGCGACGATGACTAGCGATCTCTCGCGGCGTGAATTTGTTGAAAAGAGCGGCTTGCTCGTCATCGGCTTCGCGATGTCGCGGTCGCTGCGCTTCGCGCCGGGTGAGGCCAAGTCGGCCGTGCTACCGCCGGCGGCGAATCAGGTGGACTCGTGGCTGACCGTCGCCGCCGATGGATCGGTGACGGTGTTCAGCGGAAAAGTGGAGCTCGGCACAGGCGTATCGACGGCGTTGCGACAGATCGTCGCCGAGGAGCTGGACGTCCCGTTCGAGAGGATCGCGTGGGTGCAGGGTGACAGCGATCGCACGGTCGATCAGGGTTCGACGGTCGGCAGCCAAACGGTGAAGCGCGGCGGTGCGCAGCTCCGCCAGGCGGCCGCGGAGGCGCGCGCGGCACTGCTCGAGCTGGCGTCGGCGAAGC
>Ga0310811_10007322_pt1 | contig 14129 bp, 12 predicted proteins | sample YCmetagenome_FD_207642 | JGI IMG/M metagenome (GOLD analysis project Ga0310811, IMG submission 207642) | Soil microbial communities from experimental microcosm in Duke University, North Carolina, United States - YC | ecosystem: Engineered > Artificial ecosystem > Soil microcosm > Unclassified ...
GATGGAGCGCTCGATCGCCCGCTCGCCATATTTCGCGCGGGCCGTCGCGGCGGCGGCGAAAATCGCCAGCTCGCCCGCCGCTTCCTCGGAATAATCATGGCGCGGCAGCACCACCGGCCGCGGACTGGCGAGCACGTTGCGCAGCAATTTCGCCCGCGCGGCCTCGTCCAATTTTAGATACTCAGGCTCGATCCCCGCAACATTGAGCAATTCGGCGACAGTGCGCTCATGCACGTCGCTGTTCTGGCGCAGGTCGAGGCTGGCGAGGTGAAAACCGAATAGCTCGACCGCGCGGATCAGCCGGGCCAAGGCACCTTCGGTGCGCAGCGCCTGCGCCTGCTGGGACATGCCGCGCGCGAGCACCAGCAGATCGGCTTTGAGTGCCTCGGGCGTGACATAGGCTTCGGCAGCGGGCAGGCGCGATGGCTTGGGGCAGGCCTTCCCCGTCAGCGCCACGAACGTCGCACACAGCCGCGCGTAAATCCCCGCGATGGCGCGGCGATAGGGTTCGTCGGTGCGGCTCGGCGCATTGTCGCCGCTCTTCTCGGCCAGCGCCTCCACATCGGCGTCGACTTCGGCCAGCTCGCTCGAAACTGATAGTTGCGCCCCCAGCGCATCGACCTCGGCGAGATAATGCCCGAGCACCGCCTCGCTCGCTCGGCCCAGCGCCATGCCCAGCGAGTATGCAACGACATTGGGGTTGCCGTCGCGGTCGCCGCCGATCCAGCTGCCGATGCGCAGGAACGGCGCGGCGCGCTGCCCCAGCGCCCGGTCCCAGCGCAGGTACAAAGCGGGCAGCACCGGCAGAAACACGTCGCGCATCCACGCAATCGCGGTATCGACCTCGTCCGCGACGTACAGGCGCTGTCGGCGCAACGGACGCGTCAGCCACAGCAAGGCGATCTGCCGAGAAATCGCCTCGGTCACTGGCTCGCCGTTGGGTGTTTCCTCCGCGCCCGCATCGCGGAGAATCATCAGTTCGGCGATGCGGTTGCGGTGGTCGATCATCGACTTGCGCCGCACTTCCGTCGGGTGCGCGGTCAGCACCGGCATGATCAGCGCGTTGCCAAGCGTCTTCGCCACGGTCTCGCGGTCGATCCCGTCGGCTTCGAGCCGCTCCAGCGCCTCGGCTACACCGATCGAATTGTCATTGGTCCCGCCCGCGCGATCCTCCGCCAGATTGGCGAGCATCGAAAACAGCATGAACCCGCGCGTGAAGGCGAGCGTGCTGTCCAGGTCGAGCGCATCGAGCCCGGTATCGATCCCTTCTGCCCCGCGCGCGCGATCGACCGCCGCGCTGCGGATATATTCGGTGCGCCGATAAAGTTCGGCGCCACCCTGGTCGCGGATGACATCGCCAAGCAGCTTGCCGAGGAAGCGGATGTCGGGATTTTGCGAAAGGGGTTTCGATTCGGTCGCCATCAAGTGTGACTGTGGCAAGCCCGTCCGCCTCCGCCTAGGCGATTTTGCTGTCCTACACGCCCGTGGGGACGATATGCCGGACAAATGACCGTGACCAGCCATCGCCAGAGCCGCACCCGGCTTGCCCGCGAAACCCCACAACTTGATGCACCGGGTCCTGTACTTCCTGTACTTCCGCGCCATCGAGGCATCTGCTGATGCGTTACGACTCGAACCTGACCGAAGCACGTCCGAGCTTCGTCACTCACCTCGAATGCTCCGAAAACGGCGAACGCTATGAGGCCGATCAGGTCCACGGCCTTAGCCGCGCGGGCAAGCCGCTGCTGGTGCGCTACGACCTCGATGGCGTGCGGTCGGCGCTGACCAAGGCCAAACTCGCCGAACGCCCGCGGGACCTGTGGCGTTGGCGCGAACTGCTGCCGGTGCGCGATGCGGCCAACATCGTCAGCCTTGGCGAGTGCGAAACGCCGCTGATCGATCTGCCCAAACTCGGTGCGCGGCACGGCGCGGCGGCGCCGATCGCCAAGGATGAAGGCCGCCTGCCCACCGGCAGCTTCAAGGCACGCGGGTTGGTCATGGCGGTGAGCATGGCCAAGGCGCTGGGCATCACGCGCATCGCCATGCCGACCAACGGCAATGCCGGCGCGGCGATGGCGGCCTATTGTGCCGAGGCAGGGATCGAGGCGTACGTCTTCTGCCCCGAGGACACGCCCGAAGTGAACGTCCGCGAAATCGCGCTGCAGGGCGCCAAGGTCTGGCGGGTGAACGGGCTGATCAACGATTGCGGCGCGATCGTCGGCGCCGGGAAGGAGCCGATGGGCTGGTTCGACCTGTCGACGCTCAAGGAGCCGTACCGGATCGAGGGCAAAAAGACGATGGGGCTGGAACTGCTCGAACAGCTCGACTGGCAGGTGCCAGACGCGATCTTCTACCCGACCGGCGGCGGCACCGGGCTGATCGGGATGTGGAAGGCCTTCGCCGAACTCGAGGCGCTCGGTTTCATGGGTCCCGAACGCCCGCGCATGATCGCGGTGCAGGCGTCGGGCTGCGCGCCGATCGTGAAGGCGTGGGAGGAAGGCACACGCCACGCCGCCAAATGGGAAGGCGCTCACACCGTCGCCGCGGGCATCCGTGTCCCCGCCGCCATCGGCGATTTCCTGATTTTGGACGCGGTGCGGGAAAGCGGTGGGCTGGCGATGGCGGTCGACGATGCGGACATCATCGCCGCGCGAGACAGGATCGCCGCCGAGGACGGCCTGCTGCTCTGCCCCGAAGGCGCAGCGACGGCGGTTGCGTGGGAGCACGCGGTCGATCGGGGGCTGGTCGGCAAACAGGACCGCTGCGTCCTGTTCAATTGCGCCACGGGCCTCAAATATCCGATGCCCGAAGCCAATGCCTGGCTCGACCGGCATCAGCCGATCGATTGGGGGGCGATCGCCGCCGCCTAGCCGATCTTGCCGGAAATCGCAGCCCGCCGCCGCCGTTGGTGCGACGACCCCAGCCCGATCGCCTCGCGGTATTTGGCGACGGTGCGGCGGGCGAGGTCGAAGCCCTGCGTTTTGAGCATGTCGACCAAGGCATCGTCGCTCAGCGGTGCATTGGGCTTCTCAGCCCCGATCAGCGTCTTGATCGCTGCCTTCACCGCCGTCGCCGAGACCGCCTCGCCCTCATCGGTCTGCACGCCCGAGGCGAAGAAATAGCGCAGCTCGAACGTCCCCAGCGGGCTGCCGAGATACTTGCCGGTCACCGCGCGGCTCACCGTCGTCTCGTGAACCGCAATGATCTCGGCCAGCCGCGTCATCGTCAGTGGGCGCAGGCCAGACACGCCGTGGCGGAAGAAATCCTGCTGGTGCTTGACCACCTCGCCCGCCACCGCGAGCAGCGTCTTGCGGCGTTGCTCGAGCGCGCCGAGCAGCCAGCGCGCGCCGGTGGCGCATTCGCTCAGCCAGGCCTTGGTCTTGCTGTCATTGGGCAACCCGCGGCCATAGCGTTGGTCAAGCGTAATCACCGGCAGCGTCGCCTGGTTGATCTCGACGATGAAATGCCCGCCTCGCTCCACCACGAACAGGTCGGGCTCGACCGTCTCGGTGCGCTCGCCGCCGAAGCGCAGGCCGGGCTTGGGGTCGTAGCTCCGCAGTTCGCGGATCATGTCGGCTATGTCTTCTTCATCGACGCCGCACAGCCGCTGCAACTGCGCAATCCGCCCCGCCGCGAGCAGATCGAGATTCTCGATCAGCATCTTCATGCATGGATCATAGCGATCTGCTGCCTGTGCCTGCAGCGCGAGGCATTCGGCCAAATCGCGGGCGCCGACGCCGGCAGGATCGAACTGCTGGATTTCGTGCAGCACGCGCTCGGCATCGCGCGAGGTGATTTTCAGGCGCTGGGCGATCACGGGCAGCGGTTCGGCGAGGTAACCGGTGTCGTCGATGCAATCGATGATCGCGCGGGCGATGATCAGGTCGGCACCGTCGAGCGTTTCGCCCGCCTGATGCGCGAGATGATCGCACAAACTGCCCTCGGCGCAGGCGACCTGGTCGAAGTCGAACCCTTCGTCGCCGCTCGGGCCGTCGAGTCGCGAGGCGTGATCGAGCGTTTCCTCGGACCAGCCGAGATCGAGCGGCGCGTCGCTGCTGGCATCGCCATGATCGACCAGCGCCTCAGTGCGCTCCTGCGGCGCTTCGTGCTTCGCCGCCGTTTCTCCCCCGCCATCGTCGATGACCAGCATCGGGTTGCGTTCGATCTCTTCGGCCACCGCGGCGGCGAGTTCGGCATTGGTCAGGGTGAGCAGCCGGATCGCCTGCTGCAATTGCGGCGTCATCGCCAGCGATTGCGTCTGCCGGGCGTCGAGGCGGGGGGCGAGGCTCACGCCCCGCCTTTAGAGCGAGAAGCCCTCGCCGAGATAGAGGCGACGGACATTCTCATCGGCAACCAGTGCATCGGGCGCGCCGGCGAACAGCACCTGACCATCATAAATGATGCAGGCGCGGTCGCAGATATCGAGCGTCTCGCGGACATTGTGATCGGTGATCAGCACGCCGATGCCGCGCTTCTTGAGCTGGCAGATCAAGTCGCGAATGTCGGAGATCGAGATCGGATCGATACCCGCAAACGGTTCGTCGAGCAGCATGATCGACGGATCCGCCGCCAGCGCGCGGGCGATTTCGGCGCGCCGCCGCTCACCGCCCGATAGCGCGGTGGCCATCGAATCGCGCAGGCCATCAAGATGGAATTCGCCAAGTAGTTGATTGAGGCGGCTTTCGCGCGTTGCCTTGTCGGGTTCTGCCAGCTCGAGCACCGACATGATGTTCTGCGCCACCGTCATGCCGCGGAAAATCGAGGTTTCCTGCGGCAGATAGCCGAGGCCGAGGATTGCGCGGCGGTACATCGGCAAGCCGGTGATATCTTCGCCATCGAGCAGGATTCGGCCCGAATCGGGCTTCACCAACCCCATGATCGAATAGAAACAGGTCGTCTTGCCTGCGCCGTTCGGTCCAAGCAGGCCGAGTACTTCGCCACGCGCAATCGACAGCGAGACGTCGGTCAAAACCTTGCGGCGGTCGTAGCTCTTGGCGATCGAGACGACCGACAAGCCATCTTTGGCGGCTTGCGCCGCTTCCGCGCGATCAAGGGTGGCGGCGTCGGCCATCGGTTCGGGCGCTACTGGCCGTTGCGTTGCGGCACGGTGAACCGTCCGGTGACGCGCCCGCCCTTACCGGCGACAGTCGCGCCGCCTGCGGCCGATCCGTCGACCACCGAGCGGCCCGAAGTCAGGTCGATGACCAGCCGTCCGCCCCGAATGACGTTGCCGCCCTGATTAAGCGTCACCCCGCCAAGCATGGTGATGATCCGGCGATTGAGGTCATAGATCGCCGAATTGCCGCGCGCGATCTGATCGGCCTTCTTGACCGTCACACCACCGGTGGCATCGAGCCGCTGGATATCGGGATTGCCGCCATTGCCGCCGCTCGCATACGCCACGGTCAGGCGTGCAGCGTCGAGCGTCATGCCCGCCTGATCGACATGGACATTGCCCGCAAACACCGCGCGGTTGGCGCGGTCCTGCACTTCGATCCGGTCGGCGGCGACGTCCACCGGCGCGTTGCTATTGTGATTCTTGAGCGCCTGCGCGCCAGCCAGTCCGGGCGTGAGGAGAAGCGTCAAAGCGAGAAGCTGTCGCATCAGCGCCCCTTGGCCGCGCCCTGCACGATGTGCAAGCGGGCACCGCCGGACAGGGTCACGGTGCGGCTGTTGAGGTCGGCGCGCATCCGGTTGCCCGAAAAGGTGCCGAGCGGCATTCGTCCCTGCACCGGCTGATTGCTCGTCAGCGTCTTGGCGGGCAGGCTGGCCATGACGTTGTGCGTTTCCAGCCGATACCCGCCCTGCGATTGGTAGGTCATCGCCCCATCAATCTGCAGCTGGCGATCGTCCGTATTGTAGTGAGCCGCGGGCGCGCGAAGGACGCCAAGTCCGTCGTCAAGCTGGATCCGGGCCTGCAGATCGTTGAGCTGGACCACCGGCACCTTCGAGGTGGCCTGCACCGCGGAACCCGCATCGAGGCTGAACGGCCGCCCCTGATCGTCGGAACCGCGATAGCTGGCGCGGGTCAGGCGCATACGTTCCTTGGCCATGTCGACCTTGTCCTTGGCGAGAACGAAGCTGATCTCGCTGCGTTTGGCGAGCGGCGCCACCACCAGCACCGCCACGAGCGCGCCGATGATCACGGGCAGCACGCGGTTGAGCGTGCGGACCAGCCGGTCGTGGCTGCTGCCCGGCCGCGCCCAAACGCGGCGGGTATCGCGCGCCTGGATGGCGAGTTCAGACATGCGCGAAGATGTCGATTTCCGGCCAGCCGGCAAGATCGAGCGCGGCGCGCGCCGGGAGGAATTCGAAACACGCCTGGGCGAGTTCGGCCCGGTTCTCCCGCGCTAACCGGACGTCCAACGCCTCCCGCAGACGGTGGAGATAGCGGACGTCCGACGCGGCATATTCGCGCTGCGCGTCGCTCAGCTCGGGCGCGCCCCAGTCCGACGATTGCTGGGCCTTCGAGATATCGATCTGGAGCATTTCGCGCACCAGTTCCTTGAGCCCGTGGCGGTCGGTATAGGTCCGCACCAGCCGCGAGGCGATCTTGGTGCAATAGGCCGGCGCGGCGACCACGCCGAGATAGGCCTGGATCGAGGCGATATCGAACCGACCGAAATGATAGAGTTTGAGCCGCGCCGGATCGGCCAGCACGGCCTTCAGATTGGGTGCGGCATAATCGCTGTCCGGGCCGAAGCGGACGAGATGCTCATCGCCCAGGCCATCCGAAATCTGCACGACGCAGAGCCGGTCGCGCCCCGGGTGCAGACCCATCGTCTCGGTATCGACGGCCACCGGCCCCGCCGCGAGCGCGCCCGCAGGCAAATCTTCTTCGTGAAAGTGAACTGTCATGCCTTTTCCTTGCGGCGGGCCCAGATGTTGAGCCCCTCCACCGCGCCGGAAAAGCCCATTGCAGTGTAGATATAGCCCTTGGGCACATGCATGCCAAAACCTTCTGCGATCAACACCATACCGATCATTAACAGGAACCCGAGCGCGAGCATGACCACGCTCGGATTGCGGGCGATGAAGTCGCCGAGCGGGTTGGCGGCGACGAGCATCAAGCCGACCGAGATCAGCACGGCGGTGACCATGACCGGCAAATGATCGGTCATCCCGACCGCGGTGAGGATCGAATCGATCGAAAAAACGATGTCGAGCGCAACGATCTGGATGATCGCGGCAGTCATGGTGAGTTCGGCGGCGCTCTTTTCGCCATGCGCGCCGTCGGTGCCGCCGTCGACGCTGTGGTGGATTTCGCGCGTCGCCTTCCAGAGCAGGAATAGTCCACCGGCAATCAGGATGAGGTCGCGCCAGGACAATGCGGTCTCGAATTGAGGTTCGCCGTGGCCGCCCAGCGGGCCGATCAAGCCCAGGTCGACCACCGGCTCGGTCAGCCCGACAATCCATGCGATCGTCGAGAGCAGCACGAGCCGCATTCCCAGCGCGAGGCCCAAGCCGAGCCGGCGGACCCGCGCCCGATCAGCTTCGGGCAGCTTGTTCGACAAGATCGAGATGAAGACGAGATTGTCGATCCCCAGCACCACTTCCATCACCACCAGGGTGACGAGTGCGAGCCAGATTGCGGGATCGGTGGCGAGGGTCAGGAGATCGGTCATGTCGGGACGGGCTAGTGGCACAGCGAGCCCTTTCGGAAAAGGCTCGCAGCGGCGCGCCTTTTGTTCTACGCCTTTAATCTGGTGCACTGGGATTTGCGCCACGATTCGCTGCGCCCCGCGTCCGGGGCAGGCGCGTCGGGAGAGTGATGGCGGGCGAAGACGGGAATACGAGTAGCTTTATGGGTTATAACAAGGGTGGCCGCGGGGACCGCGGTGGGCGTGGCCGGGACAAGCGCGACGGCTTTGGTGACGAAGGCGGCTTCGGCGGCGGTGGCGGCAGCGATTTTGGCGGCGGCGGCAGCGGCGGTGGTTACGGTGGCGGCGGCTTCGGCGGCGGCGGCGGTGGTTACCGCGGCGGCGGCGGTGGCGGCTTCGGCGGTGGTGACCGGGGCGGCTTCGGCGGCGGCGGCGGCGGTTTTCGTGGCGGCGGCGGGGGCTTCGGCGGCGGTGGCGGTGGCCGTCCGCAAATGCCCGCGCAGGTCGTCGGCGAAGGCACCGGCGTGGTCAAGTTCTTCAACGCGGGCAAGGGCTTTGGCTTCATCGTCCGTGACGATGGCGGCGAAGACGTGTTCGTGCACATCTCGGCTGTCGAGCAGGCAGGGCTGACCGGCCTCGCTGACGGCCAGCCGCTCGGCTTTACGCTGGTCGATCGCGGTGGGCGCATTTCGGCGACCGACCTCAAGATCGACGGTGAGCCGATGCCGGTGGAGGAACGCGCACCGCGTGAAGACCGTGGTGATCGCGGTGCCGGCGGCGGCTTCGGCGGCGGCCCGCAGCGTCAGCTGACGGGTGAAAAGGGCTCGGGCACGGTCAAGTTCTTCAATGCGATGAAAGGCTTCGGCTTTATCCAGCGCGACGATGGACAGCCTGACGCGTTCGTCCACATCTCGGCGGTTGAACGCGCCGGCATGGCGAGCTTGAACGAAGGCGATCGCCTGTCATTCGACATCGAAGTCGATCGTCGCGGCAAGCAGGCCGCGGTGAACCTTTCGCAGGAAGGCTAACTCCGGTGACAGATAGAGCCCGGCTCGCGCCAGCGGGCCGGGCTTTTTCGCGCCCGCATCAGGCCGCGAATTGCTCGATCGTCGCAAGGAACGGCGCCCCATAGGCATCAAGCTTGCGTTCGCCGATCCCGGCGATGCGACCGAGCGCGAACCGGTCGCGCGGACGCAGCGCCGCCATTTCGCGCAGCGTCGAATCGTGGAAAATGACGTAAGGGGGCACGCCCGCCTCTGCTGCCAGACTCCGTCGCGTCTCACGCAGCGCCTCGAACAGCGGATCGCCCACCGGATTGGCCGCGCCACTGCCACGCTGCCGGACTGGCTTGGCGGGGATGACAATCTCGATCTGGTGGTCACCCTTCAGGATTGCGCGCGATTGGCCCCCGAGCATCAGACCGCCGTGCTCGTTGGGGACCAGATGCCCCTGCGCCTGCAGCGCGCGCGCGACCGGCTTGATCAGCAAGGCTTCATCCGTGCCCGCGATGCCGAACACCGAGAGCTGGTCATGCCCGCGCTGCGCGATGCGTTCGTCGCTGATTCCGGTCAACACGCGTTCCAGATGCGTGACGCCAAAGCTCTGGCCGGTACGATAGACGGCTGACAGCAGCTTTCGCGCGACCTCGGTCGCGTCGATCACGCCGGGCGCGTTGAGGCAGTTGTCGCAATTGCCGCAGCGTTCGGGCGGATGCTCCCCGAAATGGCGCAACAGGATCGCACGACGGCATCCGGCCGTCTCGACGAGGTGGGACAGCGCCGTGATCCGCGTGCCCTCGGCCTCGCGTCGCTCGTCGGGCTGCTCTTTCAATCGCTCGCGCGCTGTCGAGAAATCCCCGGGCGACCAGAACAGATGCGCCAGCGCCGGGTCACCATCGCGTCCTGCGCGGCCACTTTCCTGATAATAGGCCTCGATCGATTTTGGCAGGCCGGCATGTGCCACGGTGCGCACATCGGGCTTGTCGATGCCCATGCCGAACGCGATCGTCGCGACCATCACCATGTCTTCGGAGGCGACGAACTCGGCCTGTGCGCGGCGGCGCTGCTCCGGCTCCATCCCCGCGTGGTAATAACGTGTTATCCGTCCGCTTGCGGCGATTAGCCCGGCATATTTCTCGGTGCGCGCGCGGCTGGTGGCATAGACGATCGCCGGCCCCGGATTGGTGCGGAGCAGGCTGACGATCGCCGAACCCTTGTTGGCGGTGTTGCTCGCGGCATAGCGGATGTTCGGCCGGTCGAATCCCGCAACGATTTCGCCCTCGGCAGGAATCCCGAGCTGTTCGAGAATGTCCGCCCGCGTGTGCGCGTCGGCGGTTGCGGTCAGGGCGAGGCGCGGCACGTCCTGGAAGGTGTCCATCAGGGGGCGCAGCAGGCGGTAGTCGGGCCGGAAGTCGTGCCCCCATTCCGAAACGCAATGTGCTTCGTCGATCGCGAACAGGCAGAGCGGCGCTGCGGCCAGCAATTCGCGGAAGTGCGGTTGCGAGGCGCGTTCTGGCGCGACGTAGAGCAGGTCGAGCGCGCCGCCGCGAAACCGCGCCATCGTTTCGGCACGATTGTCGTCGGCGCTGGTCAGGGTGGCGGCGCGGATGCCGACGGCCTCGGCTGCGCGTAACTGATCGTGCATCAGCGCGATCAGCGGCGACACCACGACACAAGTCCCGGGCTGCATCACCGCGGGCAGCTGATAGGTCAGCGACTTCCCCGCGCCGGTCGGCATGACCGCCAGCGTACGCTGACCGGCGAGCACGCGCGTCACCACCTCGCGCTGCTTCCCGCGAAACTCTGGATAACCAAAAGTCGTGCGGAGGGTGTCGAGCGCGGCGTCCATCGGTACGGCCGTAGCGAGGGCGTTACTCCGCCGCCACCGCCTCGTCCTGTTCGCTGGCCTGGCGCTCCCACATTTCGGCGTAAAGTCCGCCGAGCCGCAGCAATTGTGCGTGCGTCCCGCGTTCCTTCACCCGCCCGGCGTCGAGCACGACGATCTCGTCGGCATCGGCGATGGTCGACAGGCGGTGGGCAATCACGATGGTCGTGCGGCCCTGTTCGACCGCGTGGAGCGTGTGCTGAATCTCCGCCTCGGTACGGCTGTCGAGGGCCGACGTCGCCTCGTCCAGGATCAGGATCGGCGGGTTTTTGAGGAGCGTCCGGGCGATGGCGACGCGCTGCTTCTCCCCGCCCGACAGCTTCAGCCCGCGCTCGCCGACCATTGCGTCATATTGGTCGGGTAGTGCGGCGATAAAGCCGTGGATCGCGGCGCCCTTTGCCGCCGCCACGACATCCTCCTGCGTCGATCCTTCCCGTCCGTAGGCGATGTTGTAGCCGATCGTGTCGTTGAACAGCACCGTATCCTGCGGAACGATGCCGATTGCGGCGCGCAAACTCGATTGCTGCACATCGCGCAAATCCTGACCATCAACCGTGATCCGCCCGCTGGTCACGTCGTAAAAGCGGTACAGCAAGCGCGCGAGCGTCGACTTCCCCGCACCCGAGGGGCCGACCACAGCCAGTGTCCCGCCCGCGGGAACGGTGAACGATACATCATGGAGGATCGTGCGCTCGGGGTCGTAGGCGAAGGCGACATTCTCGAACTTCAGCTCGCCCTTGGTCACGATCAGCGGCTGCGCATCCGGCACGTCGACGATCTCCGCCGGCGTGTCGATCAGCCCGAACATCGCCTCCATGTCGATCAATCCCTGGCGGATCGTGCGATAGACCATGCCGAGCATGTCGAGCGGCCTGAACAATTGCGCCAGCAGGGTGTTCACCAGCACCACGTCACCTGTGGTGAAGCGCCCCTGGCTCCAGCCCCAGATGGTGTAACCCATCGCGCCGGCCATCATCAGATTGGTGATGAACGACTGGCCGATATTGAGCCAGGCGAGTGAATTTTCCGATTTGACCGCAGCATTGGCATAGGCGCCCGCGGCGCGAGCATAACGCTCTGTCTCGCGCGTTTCCGCGTTAAAATATTTGACCGTTTCGTAGTTGAGCAGCGAGTCGACCGCCTTCGCGCTGGCCCCCGTGTCCATCGTGTTCATCTGTTCGCGCAGCTTGGCCCGCCAGTCGGTCACGACGCGGGTGAAGGCGATGTACAGCACGACCATCGTCAGGGTCGCAGCAACCAGCCCGAACCCGAACTGGACGTAAAAGATTACCGACACGGCAATCAGCTCGATCACCGTGGGAGCGATATTGAAGAGCAGAAAATAGAGCATCGTGTCGATGCTCTTGGTGCCGCGCTCGATCACCTTGGCGACCGCGCCGGTGCGCCGCGCCAGATGGAAGCGCAGCGACAATGCGTGCAGGTGGCGGAACACGTTGGTGGCGAGGTGCCGCGTGGCATCCTGCCCGACGCGTTCGAACACCGTGTTGCGCAGATTATCGAACAGCACGCCTGCGAAACGCGCGCCGGCATAAGCGGCGACCAGCCCGATCGCGAGCATGACCGGCGCATTGGCCGGTGTCGTCATGCGATCGATCGCGCCCTTGTACAGCCAGCCCATCGACAGCGTGACCGCCTTCGATGCCAGCACCAGCAGCATCGCGCCGATGACGCGCGCGCGCAGCTTCGGATTATCGCTGGGCCACAGATACGGCAAAAACCGCCGCAATGTGGCGAACGCCGGGGGAGCGTCGGCGGAAGTGTCGGCAGCGGGCGGCATTCAGTCTCCGAAGCGGGAACCAGAACGCCCCGTCAAGCGCTTGATATGGGCACACCCGGGGAATTCGCCAAATGGAACCGCTCGCTTTCGTCATTGCCATACTCGGCTGCGGCGACGCGGGGGCGGGCTGCGCGCGTGTCGTGGTCGAGCCGGTGCGTTACGAAACGCTCAGCGCGTGTCAGGCGGCAACGACCAATGCGCTTGCCAATCACACCGACGTCGAGTTCCCGGTGATCCAGGCGCGCTGCGAACAGCGCGGGTATCGCATCGCCAGCCGCTAGTAATCGAAGACGTCACCGGGCGAAGCGGCAGGGAAGCGATCTTGGTTGATAGCGTGCGCGGAGAGCGCCTGTTTGAGCAGGGTTATGGGCTCTTCGCGCGGCTCGTCGGTCAACTGAAAACAGCCCCAGTGAATCCCAATCGCGTTGCTCGCTTCGAGATCGCGCATGATCCGCACAGCTTCATCCGGGTTGGTATGCTGGTCGGCCATGAACCAGCGCGGGGCGTAGGCCCCGATCGGGATTAGCGCGACATCGGTCGGACCGTGTTCATGCCGCATCGCGCGGAATATCTCACCATCGCCGTAGCCTGTGTCGCCGGCGAAATAGACCTGGCCCGCGGGCGTCTTGAGTATGAACCCGCCCCACAACGCCATGCGCCGGTCGCCCAATCCGCGCGCTGACCAGTGATGCGCGGGGACGATGATCGCCGCGGAATCCTGTGGCAGTGCGATCCGGTCGCCCCAATCGCCAGCAGCGATGCGCCCCTTGGGCATTGCGCCGCGTAGGATCTTGTCGTTGCCCAACGGTGTAACGATGAGCGGGTCATGCTCGGCCACCAGCCGCGTGAGCGTGGCGATATCGAGATGGTCGTAATGATTGTGCGACAGCAGTACCGCGTCGATTGGCGGCAAATCATCGAACGCGATCCCCGGCGGGGTCACCCGGTTCGGTCCGGCAAAGCGCAACGGGCTGGCGCGGTGCGACCAGACCGGGTCGGTCAGCACGTTCAATCCCGCCACTTGGATCAGCACTGTCGCATGCCCGACCATGGTGACGCGTAGACCGTCGATGCGCGCCTGGGGCTTCACCTGTTTGCCCTCGACCGATTTCGGCCAATTCGCTGCCTTCTCGCGCAGCTTCCACTGCAGCATTTGCCCGAACGAGCGGTCGGTGTCGGGATGATCCGGGTTGAAGAAGCGGACGCCGTCGAAATGGTTCGAAACCGGGCCTTCATAGTAACGATTGCGATCTGGCACGCGCGCAACATGGGGGATGCGCCGGCAATTGCCATAGCGCCGTCATAACTTGACCTTAACTCAACTGGTTCACTAATTCGCGGACACGAACCGGCGGGCGGGCTCAATGTATCTGGCGCATCAGAATGGCGGTTTTGCGGGCGGGGTGGCGTTGCGCCGGTCGATCGCGGCTGCGCCCGCACCGAAGTCCTTTGCGCTTGCCGTGGATCTGGGCGCGGCCATCGGCTCGCCGCTGTGGTGGCGCGGTGTCGTGACGCTGCTGCTGCTGGTTGCCGCCAGCCTCGCGCTGTCCCCGCTGACCCGCGCCGCGCCCGCCAAGGCCGCGGTCGTCACGCCCGCCGTCGCGACCGCCACGATCACACCTCAGCCTAAGACGGACGGCATGACTGTCGAAGCGGCCAGCGTCGCTAACGAATCGCTGATCGGTGCGATGGTCCGGTCGGGTGCGGGAATCGACGAAGCTGGTGCGGTGGCACGCTTACTCGCACCTTATGGTGATATGGCGCGGCTCGATCCGGGTACGAAGCTGACGCTGTCGCTCGGCAGCCGCCCGTCGCCTTACGTGCCGCGCAAGCTCGAGCGCGTCAGC
>Ga0310811_10007324_pt1 | contig 14126 bp, 14 predicted proteins | sample YCmetagenome_FD_207642 | JGI IMG/M metagenome (GOLD analysis project Ga0310811, IMG submission 207642) | Soil microbial communities from experimental microcosm in Duke University, North Carolina, United States - YC | ecosystem: Engineered > Artificial ecosystem > Soil microcosm > Unclassified ...
GGTTATGGGGAGGGGTCGGGCGGGGTTACGACGGCTGGTTTCGCCGCGTAGCTGGTCGCGGCCGGTGCGTTTCGTGCTTACCGGGCTGCTCGTCCTCGTGGTGGTCGCCGCCATGGGCGTCACGGCGTATCGCACGCTCAAGCCGGCGGAGACCGTCAGCCGGGCCGACAAGCCGGTGCCCTCGCCGGAGCCGATCAAGTCGATCCAGTATGCCGAGCTGCCCTCGGCGCCGCTGATCGTTGAAGGGCGGCTGCGGGTCTACACCGAGCAGCGGCGGGTGTTTGCGGACACGCCCGTCACGGCGCAGCGGATGAACACGCCGCACTGGTCGTACCGGCGGTGGCCGGCCGAGGTCGTGTCCATCGTCGAGGTGGAGAAGCTGGCCAGCGGGGTCGGGATGTCCGTCGTGGTCACGAAGTGGTCGGACGGCGAGATCGTGGCGCTCGACGCCGAGAAGGGCGACATCGTCTGGCAGGCGAAGATCGACCCTGCCGACGGGGAGTCGTTCAAGGGGCGGCGGACCGGGGCGAAGACCATGTGGTCGCCGGAGGACCTGTTCGTGTCCGCCTCCGCCGTGGACAAGCAGCCCGTGGTGATCGCGACCGGGAAGGACGTCGTCGAGGGGATCGATCCGGTCAACGGGGACATCCGGTGGACGCGGTCGTTCACCTCCGAGCCGGGGTGCCGGAGCAACGACTGGACCGGCCCGGACACGTACTTCGTGAAGAACACGTGCGCGAAGCCGGCCACGCTGGAGATCTACGACTCGGCCAGCGGGGTGCTGCTGAACACCTGGCGGCCGCCGGGGGCCTCGATCGGCACCGACAACGTCACCAACTGGTTCATCGAGCCGACCTCCTGCCAGCTCGGCCATTCCGGGTGCGTGATGTTCAAGGCGGCGCCGACCGGGGACGTCGTGACGTACACCGACGCGGCCTCGGGACTGGGCACGATCACGCCCGCGTACTGGTCGCTGGCGGCGGATCACACCATCAAGCCCGAGCCGGTCGCGGACAAGGACACGACCATCGCGGTCGGGGACGTGATCGCGCAGCAGATGACCGGCGGGTACATCTGGGCGTTCTCGCGCACGACCGGCAAGCGCCTGTGGATGTCGGAGGTCGCCGGGCGGCTCATCGGCGGGGACCAGCGCAACGTCTACGTGGTCAACAACGAGTACCAGCTGCTGGTGCTCAACCTCGAGACCGGCGCGGTCACGTCGAGCACCGAGCTGCGCATCCGGCCCGCGGACCGGTTCGTCTACAGCCTGTACTACCTGCACGCCGGATACCTGGTGATCGAGCGGCTGCAGACCACCAAGGAGTCGGAGATCGACGACCGGTACTACTTCAGCCAGGACACCGTCGTGCTGGTCGGCATCGGCTGACCCCGCGGGGCCAGCCGATCCGTTGAGCGGGAGCGCGCTCGAGGGGGAGCGGAGCTTCCCCAACCACGAGCGCAGCGAGCTAGAGGATTACAGGATCACGCTCAGGAAGGCGTCGTTCTCCTCTGGGGTGCCGATCGTGACGCGGACGCCGTCGCCCTGGAAGGCGCGGACAATCACGCCGGCCTGCTCGCAGGCGGCGGCGAACTCGGCGGAGCGGTCGCCGAGCGGCAGCCAGAAGAAGTTGGCCTGGGTCTCGGGCACGTCGGGGTACACCTTGCGGACCGCCTCGACCACCCGCGACCGCTCGGCGACGACCAGGTCGACCCGGCGGCGCATCTCGTCCTCGGCGTTGAGCGCGGCCAGCGCGGCGGCCTGCGCGGCGAGCGAGGTCGAGAACGGCGTGATCACCTTGCGCACGGCGGCGACCACCTCGGGCGAGCCGATGAGGTAGCCGACCCGCAGGCCGGCCAGGCCCCACGCCTTCGACAGGGTGCGCAGGACGACGACGTTGGGGCGGTCGCCGTAGGCCACCAGGCCGTCCGGCACGTCGTCGTCGGTGACGAACTCGCGGTAGGCCTCGTCGAGGGCGACCAGGACGTTGCTCGGCACCTTGTCGAGGAACGCGTCGAGCTCGGCGCGGCGCACCGCGGTGCCGGTCGGGTTGTTCGGGTTGCACACGATCACGAGGCGGGTGCGGTCGGTGATCGCGGCGGCCATCGCGTCGAGGTCGTGGCCGTGCTCGGCGGTGTTGGGGACGCGGACGCTGGTGGCCGCGGTGGTGGCGCCGATGATCGGGTAGGCCTCGAAGGACCGCCACGCGTAGACGGCCTCGTCGCCGGGCATGCAGGTGACGCGGAACAGGTGCTCGAAGAGCGCGACGGAGCCGCAGCCGGTCGCGATCCGCTCGGCCTCCACGCCGAGGCGCTCGGCGATGCGCCCGCGCAGCTCGGTGACGCCCATGTCGGGGTACCGGTGTACGCCCGAAACCGCCTCGGTGACCGCCTCCACGACGCCGGGCAGCGGGCCGTAGGGCACCTCGTTGCTGGCCAGCTTGATCGCGCCGGGCACGGTGCGGCCCGGGACGTAGGCGGGTAGGGCGTCGAGGTCCGGGCGGGTGAGGCTCATGGCTGGTCTCCGGCGTTCGGGGTTTCGGTGGAGGGCAACGGCGTGGTGGGGCGTTCGGCGCGCACCACGACGGTGTCGGCCGAGCGGTCGTAGATGCCGCGATGCAGGGGCCAGTCGAAGATCGGCGTCATGCCGACGATGAACTGCATCACGAAGCCGATGCCGCAGCAGCTCCACAGCAGCACCCAGATGCCGAGCGGGTTCCAGCGGCGGATCGCGCGGCGGAAGCCGATCGGCTGGTCCTCCTTGAGGCCCACGACCTTGATCTTCAGCAGGCGTTTGCCGAGGGTCTGGCCGCTGCCGGCGATCGAGGGGACCTCGTAGGCGAACCACAGGGCCGCGATGAGCACCAGGATCACGACCTGCAGCCAAGCGGAGCGCTCCGACGTGGTCGCGTCGGGCATCGGCTGGCCGGCCAGCTGCTGGCGGTACATCGTGACGAGGGTCGGGCCGACATCGCGCACGTACTGGTAGATGAACCAGCCGGTGACCGCGCCGGCCAGCACCGCGACCACGAGGATGTCGACGAGCCGGGCCAGCAGCCGGGAGCCCAGCGACGCCAGGGCGTAGCCGTGCGGTCGGACGCTGTCGCGGCTCGGCAGGCTCTGCGGCGGCAGCAGCACCTGGACCGCGCCGGAGGGCACGGTGCCCTGCGGCCGCAGTCCGGGCGGCAGCGGCGTGCCGGGCGGCAGGACGATCGCGCCCGGCGGCAGCTGCCCCGGCGGGAACCCGCCGGGCGGGATCGGCGTGCCCGGCGGCAGCACCACGGCGCCCTGCGGCAGCGGCACGCCCGGCGTGGTCACGACCGGCGGCGCCGACACCGGCGGGGCGGGCGGCACGGAGGCCGGCGCGGGCGCCGGCTCGGCCGTCGGCGTCGATGCCGGTGCCGGCTTCGGGGCGGGTGGGGGCGGCGGCGGTACGGCCGGCGGCTGCGACGGGGCCGGCTGCGACGCCGGCACCGGCTCGCCGATCCAGCCCTCGCCGTCCCAGTACCGCTGGACGTCCTGGTCAACAGGGTCCTTGTACCACCCAGGCGCTGTCACGCCGCCTCCGCCTTCATGCCGTTCAACTCATCCGAACCTTCGCACTATCCGGCCCTCACAACTAGCCGGCCTTCACCACAATGGTGCCCGCCGCCTTGTCGTGCAGGCACTGCTGGTAGGGCTTGTCCCAGAGCTGCCAGAGCCCGTTGATGTAGGTCCAGAACGGGACGACTACCCCAACCAGATACTGCACCGCCCAGCGCTTGGCCAGCACACCGCGGTCGACCGGCGTCGCGGGGTCGTTGAGGCGGAGGATCTGCAGCTTCATCGTCCGTTTGCCCCAGGTGATGCCGGTGCGGTTGAACATCTCCACGTGGTACACGTAGACCCACGCGCCGACGAGCAGCACATAGCCGAGCTCGATCAACAGGACCGGCCCGATCGCGACGAACGGGTTGCTGTTGTTCAGGTCACTCTCTGACACGGTCGCGAAGTAGGCGACCATGCCGATCACGGTCGGGATGAGCAGCAGGATGGCCACGCCGAGCGTCACGGCCCAGTCGATGAGGTAGGCGACGAAGCGGTCGCCGAAGTTGGCCAGCGGCATGCCGTTGGGCGCGAGCGGGATGACGGGTGGCGGGACGGTGTACCCACCCTGTGGATAACCGTACTGTGGATAACCCGGCATGGGTTGGCCTGGCTGGGGATAGCCAGGCTGTGCCTGGCCGGCGGGCTGTGGATAACCCGCCGGCTGGGGCACGTTCTGTGGATAACCTTGGGGATAACCGGGGGGCGGCCCGTAGTTCGGGACACCACCGGGTTGTTGTGGCTGACCCGGATTCGTCACCCGGACAGTGTTACAGGTTTCCGCGAAGTTCCTGCTCCCGCTCGATCGCCTCGAAGAGCGCCTTGAAGTTGCCCTTACCGAAGCCCAGCGAGCCATGCCGCTCGATGAGCTCGAAGAAGACCGTCGGGCGGTCCTGCACCGGCTTGGTGAAGATCTGCAGCAGGTAGCCGTCCTCGTCGCGGTCGACGAGGATGCCGCGGGCCTTGAGCTCCTCGATCGGGGCGCGCACCTGGCCGATGCGGGCGCGCAGCTCGGGATCCTCGTAGTAGGAGTCCGGCGTGGTCAGGAACTCGACACCGGCGGCGCGCATCTCGTCGACGGTGCGCAGGATGTCGTTGGTGGCCAGCGCGATGTGCTGTGCGCCCGGGCCGCCGTAGAACTCCAGGTATTCGTCGATCTGCGACTTCTTGCGCGATACGGCGGGCTCGTTCAGCGGGAACTTGACCTTGCGCGTGCCGCTGGCCACGACCTTGCTCATGAGCGCCGAGTACTCGGTGGCGATGTCGTCGCCGACGAACTCCGCCATGTTCGTGAAGCCCATCACGCGGCGGTAGAACTCGACCCACTCGTCCATCCGGCCGAGCTCGACGTTGCCCACGACGTGGTCGACGGCCTGGAAGTAGCGGCGGGCCGGCGGGGCCACGATCGGCCGGCGGGCCACGAAGCCGGGCAGGAACGGGCCGGTGTACCGGGAGCGGTCGATCAGCGTGTGGCGGGTCTCGCCGTAGGTCGCGATCGCGGCCCGGCGCACGACGCCGTGCTCGTCCTCCTCGTCGTGCGGCTCCTCGATGCTCGTCGCTCCCTGCCGCACGGCGTAGGCGTACGCGGTGTCGACGTCGGGCACCTCGAGGGCGATGTCGGCGATGCCGTCGCCGTGGCGCTCGTAGTGCTGCGTCGCCGCGGCCTGCCGATGCACCCCGCCGGCGAGCACGAACACCGCGGAGCCGGCCTTGAGCACGTACTCGGCGTGGTCGCGGTAGCCCTGCTCGGGCCCGCGATAGGCGACCAGCGTCATGCCGAAGGCGGTGGCGTAGTAGTGCGCCGCCTGCTTGGCGTTGCCGACGTAGAACCGGACGTGATCGAGGCCGGTGAGCGGGAAGGGGTCGTGTGAGGCGTCGTGCTCGACGGCCCCGATGAGCTCGTGGAGGTCTTCGATGGCGCGGGTCATGACTCCAGCGTTCCGCCTTTTTCCGAGGTTGGGCAAGGAACGGTGAACGGCATGGTCAAGTTGTACGCTCGGGCCCGGATTTAGGGTGTACCGGTGAGCAAATTGACCAGTGAAATCGACGCACTCGATGCACGGCTGATCGCGTTGCTGGACGCCGAGCCGCGGATCGGGGTGCTCGAGTGCTCGCGGCGGTTGCGGGTGGCCCGCGGCACCGTCCAGGCCCGCCTCGACCGGCTCGCGGCCCGCGGCGTGATCCGTAGCCTCGGCCCGGACATCGACCCGGCCGCGCTCGGCTACGGGGTGACCGCGTTCGTGACGCTGGAGATCCGCCAGCGCTTCGGCCACGACCCGGTCGCCGCGCACCTGTCCGAGATCCCCGAGGTGCTCGAGGTGCACACCATCACCGGCTCGGGCGACCTGCTGTGCCGGATCGTGGCGCGCTCCAACGCCGACCTGCAGCGGGTCATCGACCGGGTCATGAGCCACGAGGGGATCGTGCGGTCCTCGACGATCATCGCGCTGGCCGAGCAGATCCGGTACCGCGTGCTGCCCCTGGTCCGCGCGGCCGTCGTTACGTCGATCGAGTGAATCCGCGCGACACGGGCAAAAGCGGCCATCCGTCGTCGTATCATCCGGCAGCGATACGCTGCGCCCGTGGCTAGGGGAGCGGTCCGCAACTTCGAGACGGCGCTCGGCGCGATCGGCGTGCTCGCGCTGATCATCACCGGCATCCTCGTCACCGGCTGGAACCCGCTACCCAACGTCACGAACTGGTGGGAGAAGGTCGCCGACAGCACGAGCAAGCTGTCCACCCCCGACACGACGTGGACCGAGCGGGTCGGCGGCCAGCCATCGGCGGCGATCGTCGCCGGAGACACCACGGTCGTCGTCATGCGCGGCACCATCGAGGCGCGCTCGCTGAGCACCGGCACCGTGCTGTGGCAGAAGGAGGCCGACTGGGCCGGCGTGGCCGGCGACGGCGTCAACGCCGTGGCGATCTACGGCCGCCGAGGTCAGGGGCTCACCGCGCTCGACCCCGGCAGCGGCAGCGAGCGGTGGAAGGACAAGGACGTCGTGGGCGCGTGGACGTACCGCGGAACGGTCCTGACCATCGCGTGCGGCGGCCTGTCGGACTGCACGCTCGCCGCGCGCTCCCCGCGCGACGGCGCCCAGGTGTGGAAGCTGACCCTGCCCGGCATCGGCCGCGTGCTCAACGGCGCCAACAGCGACCTGCTCGGCACCCAGGTGATGGCCGAGGCCTACCGCGACGCGATCAGCGCGATGCCGAACAAGATCCCGACGATGCTCGGGTTCCCGATCGAGCAGAAGGTGCGGGTCGTGGACACCGAGCACGGCAAGCTGCTGCGCGAGGAGCAGCCGTCGAACACCGCGCGGGTCGTGGTCGCCGGCGGGCATGTGCTGGTGTCCACCGCCACGCCGAAGGACGGCAGCTGCCGGTACAGCCTGGAGGCGCGCGACCCGAGCACCGGCAAGTCGCTGTGGAAGAAGGACGGGTACGACCTGCGCACCGCCTCCGGTGCGGGCTGCGAGCAGCGGCGCGACCCGTCCGGCTCCGACACCGCGCTCGTGGCTACCCGCGGCGACAACCGCGAGGTGTTCCTGTCCCCGCGCAACGGCGACGAGATGTGGGTTGGCGCCGAGGGCGACGAGATCGTGGCGGCCGACAGCCAGTACGGCCTGGTGCGCACCGAAGGCGGCAAGACTCTGTCGGTCGTCGACCTCGAGCACGGCGGCCGCCCGTGGCAGCAGGCGATCCAGCCGAAGGTCGACGTGGCCGTCTCCCGCTACGCCGTGCTCGTGCGCGACTCGCACGAGGGGAAGCTGTACGCGTACGAGCCGTCGAGCGGCCGCGTGCTCCTGGACGCGAAAACCACTGCCGACGTCATCGGCATCGGCGAGCACGGCCTGATGGTCGGCCGCGGCCGCACGATCGGCTATCTGCCGTTCACATAGAGTGTCGGGCGGCATGATCGGTTAGGTGGGGTCGGGTAGCGTGGTAGATATCGGCACGCCGCCAGGCCACTAGGGCGCGTATCAAAGTCGCTGTCAGGCGGTCTGTGACGCGTGATGTGGGTGTGTCGGAGATCGACATGTGGCGAGGTCTCCGGTGGAAGGTTCGTCGACCAAGACAGACCGAACACCGGAGACCTCGTGGATGCCCTATCGGTGACGAGGCGGCATGACCTCACCGACGCGCAGTGGGCCCGGCTGGCGTGCGGTCATGCTCGCGGTGCCGGCCTCAAGGGCGCGCTGTTCTGGGCACGGCGCCGAGCGCGATGTCGATCGTCGCGTTCAGGGCCGCGCGGTCCACGCCCGCGGCCGCGTGCACGGCGTTGCCCTCGCTGACCACCATCACGTAGCGGGCCAGGGCGGCCGGGTCGGTGCCGGCCGGCAGGTCGCCCTCGTCGACGGCCCGGGCCAGCCGCTCGGACAGCGCCCGCTCCCCCGCCAGGCGGCTGGCCGCGAGGAACCGGGCGGCTCGGCCGTCGTCGCTGCCGCCGGCCAGGCCGCCCTGGATGGACAGGCAGCCGGCCGGGCGGTCGGCCCGGGTGAGCGCGGCGGCGTTGTCGCGCAGGAAGCGCTCGATGACCGCGTACGCCGTGGGCTCGGCCAGTGCGCGGCGGGCGTACGCCATGTCGGCCTCGGCGTAGCGGGCGACCGCGCGCCGGAACAGCTCGTCCTTGTTGCCGTAGGCGGCGTACAGGCTGGGCCGGTTGATGCCCATGGCCTCCGTGAGATCCGCGAGCGACGCGCCCTCGTAGCCGTGCCGCCAGAACACCTCGATCGCCCGGTCGAGCGCCGCGTCGGCGTCGAAGCCGCGCGGGCGCCCGCGCGTCGCTTGTGTCATGGTGACGCACCTCATCCAACCGATCGGTACAGAAATACTTCCACGATGCTAGCGTCTTTATATGCGTACCGAACGGTACAGAAATTGGGAGAAGATCATGCTCAACGGGAAGACCGCCCTCGTCACCGGCGCCACCTCGGGGATCGGGCTGGCCGCGGCCAGGCGGCTGGCCGCGGAGGGCGCGCACGTGTTCCTCACCGGGCGCCGCCAGGACGCGCTCGACGAGATCGTCGACGGCCTCGGGGGCAACGCCACGGGGATCCGGGCCGACGTCTCCGACCTGGGTGACCTCGAGCGGGTGGCGGCCGCCGTCCGGGAGCAGGGCGCCGGCCTCGACATCCTGTTCGCCAACGCCGGTGGCGGCGAGTTCGCCGCGCTGGGCGAGATCACCTGGCAGCACTACGCCGACACGTTCAACACCAACGTCGGCGGGACGCTGTTCACCGTCCAGACCATGCTGCCGCTGCTCAACCGGGGCGCCTCGGTCGTGCTGACCAGCTCCAACATCGACGTCAAGGGGGCGGCGGCGTTCAGCGTCTACGCGGCCAGCAAGGCCGCCCTGCGCTCGTTCACCCGCAGCTGGGCGGCCGAGCTGGCCGGCCGCGGCATCCGGGTCAACAGCATCGCGCCCGGCCCGATCGAGACGCCCGGGCTCAGCGGCCTGGCCGGCGACCCCGCGGCGGCGGCGCAGCTGCTGCAGAACCTAGCCGCCGGCGTGCCCATGCAACGGCTGGGCAGGCCGGAGGAGATCGCCGACGCCGTGCTGTTCCTGGCCTCGGACGCCAGCACGTTCATGACCGGCGCCGAGATCTACGTCGACGGCGGCGCGAGCCAGGTCTAACTAGACGACGCGATAGTGCGTGATCAGCCGCCCGCCCGTGTAGTGGTGGTAGAGGAACGCCGGCGGCCCGTTGCGGTCGAGGTCCCCGCCCGCGCGCTCCCACGGCATGACCAGCGTGGAGGCGACGGCGGGCGCGATCAGGACGGGCACACCGGCGAACGTCGTCGCGGTCGCGATGTGGAAGTGCCCGCAGAGGATCGCCAGGACGTTGGGGTGCTTCCGCAGCACCGCCGCGAGCCGTTCCTCGCCGAACTGCCGGACGCGGTCCGCGAACGGCTGCGTGATCTCGACCGGAGGGTGGTGGAAGCACACGAACGTCGGGGTGTCTCCCTCGAGCGCCTCGTCCAGCCACTCGAGCGTGGCGTCCTCGATCAGCCCGTCGTCGCGCCCCGGGATCGTGGAGTCCAGCAGCGCGACCAGCACGTCGCCGACCTGCACCGCCCGGTTGAGCGGCCCCAGGCCGGCCGCCAGGAACGGCTCGCGGCGGTCGTGGTTGCCGGGGAGGTGCAGCAGGGGGACGCCGATGCGCTCGAAGACCTTCAGCGCCGCGTACTCGTCGGGCTCGGCGTGGTCGGCCAGGTCGCCGGTGAGCAGGACGGCGTCGACCGGGCGGTGCTGGGCGGCGAGGCAGTCCACGACCCTCGCGACGCGGTCGGCGCTGCGCTGGGTGCCGTCGAGGTGGGTGTCGCTGACGTGCGCGATGAGCGTCATGCCGGGGACGCTAGCCGCGGGCGATCATGGGACTCAATGGCCAATCCGGTCTCAGCGGTAGGCCTGAAGCCCGTCGTCGAGGCTCGCGGTGTCGCCGCTTCGTGCGGCTGGTAGCGCCTGCTGCAGGGCGAACGTCGCCCGAATCTGCCGGGCCTGGCGGAGCACCTCGCTGCCGTAGCCGGCGGTGCGGGCGGCCTGGTCGGCGATTGTCCATCCGTACGTGGCGGCGATGGAGGCCACGTCGTTGGCGGGGTTGCCCAGAAAGAGTCCGTCCCAGTCGATGACACCGGTCAGCCGCAGCGGCGGACCCGGATCCCACAGCAGGTTGCCGCCGCCCAGGTCGCCGTGGACCAGCACCGGCGTCACGGGTGCCGGGTGGGCCAGGACTGCATCGAGCTCCTGCCGCGCTCGGCGGCGTCCCGGCGCGGACATCAGCGGGAACAACTCCCGCTCGACGCCGGCGGCGAAGTCGGCCCACCGGTGCGGCGCGGGCGCCCCAACCAGGTGGCCCACGCCGGCCAGTGTGGCAAGGGCCCGGCCGAGCGCGGCGGCCAGACCGTCGGGCCATCCGCGAGCAGTGGTCAGGGGCTCGCCGGGAACTCGGGTGGTGGCCAGAAAGCATCGGCCGACCGGCTCATCGGCATCCGGCGCCGCCAACGGTGCCGGCACCGCGAAGCCGAGGTCGCGCGCGGCCAGAACCTCCAGCACGGCCGCGCGGCCGGGCAGCAGCGCGCGGGCCGCTTCGTCCCGTGGGAAGCGGTAGGCGGTCGTCGCGGTCAGCACGACGTCGTGGAACTGCCCCCGTCGCAGTTCGACCGCACCGTCACCGGGCAGTTCGTGGCGCTCGCTGATCACGGCCAGGTAGCCGGCGAGGTCCATCGGACTGTCAGCGGTGTTCCATGATCAGGGCGAACGACGTATGCGCGGCCAGGGCCTCATAGCCGTGGGCCACATCACCGGCGAACGAGGCGTAGTCGTGGACGTCCAGGTCGACGGGGGAGTCCTCGGGGCCGACCCGCAGGCGGCCGCTGATCATCACCACGTGCTCGATCGTGCCGGGCAGATGGGCGTCGGCCTTGCGGGCGCCGACCGGCTCGGCCCGCATGAGGTAGATGTCGCGCCGGACCCCGGGCGGGCAGGTGGCCAGCAGCGTGCCGATGAAGTCGGCCTGCTCGGACTTGATCGACGGGCCGTCGCCGGCGCGGATCACGCGGGGGGTCGTCGGCGGGGGCTCCACCAAGCGGCTGAACGGGACATTCAGGGCGACCGCCAGGGCCCACAACGTCTCGATGTTCGGGTTCCCCGCGCCCGACTCGAGCTGGCTCAGCGTGGACTTCGCGATCCCGGCGCGCTTGGCGACCTCGCTGAGCGACAGCTTCTCGCGCTCGCGCTCGCGGCGCAGAGCGGCGGCGATGAGGTCGATCGGCGGCTTGTTCGGGTCCATGCGGCGATCCGTTCGGTGTGTCGAACGAGTCATTCGGCTTGACGAACGACGGAGACGAGTCCAGCATACCGAACTATGCGTTCGATTCTTCGAACAGATCCTGTCGCCCGGGACGTGACGGCGCTGTGCCTCGCCGGCGTGGTCGTCGGGCTGTCGTTCGGTGCCATCGCCTCCGCCGCCGGGGTGCCGTTGGGGAAGATCGTCGTCATGAACGCGTTCGTGTACGCCGGGGGAGCCCAGTTCCTCGCCGTCGGGCTGGCCGGTGCCGGAGCCTCCGCCGTCGCGATCATCGTCGCCGGGCTGCTGCTCAACGCTCGGCACCTGCCGTTCGGGCTGGCGATCGGCAACGAGGTGCTCGGCGACGGGCGGCCGGCGCGCCTGGTCGGCAGCCACCTGATGACCGACGAGTCGGTCGCGTTCGCGCTCGCGCAGCAGGAGCCCGGGCGGCGCCGCCGGGCGTACTGGCTGACCGGCGTCTGCCTGTTCCTGACCTGGAACGTCTCGGCGGGGGTCGGGGCGATCGCGGGCTCGGCCCTGGGCGACCCGAACACGTTCGGCATCGACGCCGCGTTCCCGGCCGCGCTGCTCGCGCTGACGCTGCCGTCGCTGAAGGACCGGCCCTCGATGCGCGTCGCCATCGCCGGTGCGGCGCTCGCCCTGGTCGCGACGCCGTTCCTGCCCGCCGGGCTGCCCGTCCTCGTCGCGCTGCTCGCGCTCGCGTTCGCCCTGCCCGTAAAGAGAAGGTCACCGGTCAGGAGAAGGTCATGAGCTGGATCGCCATCATCGCGCTGGCCGCCGGCACCTACGCGTTCCGTTTCGCCGGGCCCGTCCTGCGCGACCGGATCTCGGTGTCGGAGGAGGTCCGGCGGTACCTCACGCTGGCCGCCGTCGCCCTGCTCGCGGCGCTCATCGGCACCGCGGCCCTGCTCGACGGCACGCACTTCGTCGGCATCGCCCGCCCGGCCGGCGTCGCGGTGGGCGCGGTCCTCGCCTGGCGCAAGGCGCCGTTCGTGGTCGTTGTGGTGGCCGCCGCGGTCACGGCCGCCCTGCTGAGGGTCGCCGGAGTCGAGTAATACAGTCGAGGCCATGCCCGAATTCGCGTTCTCGCCGCTGCTGCCGCTCGGTCCCGATACCACCGAATACCGCCTGGTCACCAGCGACGGGATCGGGCGCGACGGGCGGTTCCTGACGATCGAGCCGGAGGCGCTGACCCTCCTGACCGACGAGGCCATGCACGACATCGCGCACTTCCTGCGGCCCGCGCACCTGACCCAGCTGCGCTCGATCATCGACGACCCGCAGGCCTCGCCGAACGACCGGTTCGTGGCGCTCGACCTGCTGCGCAACGCCAACATCGCGGCCGGCGGCGTGCTGCCGATGTGCCAGGACACCGGCACCGCGATCGTCATGGGCAAGCGGGGCCGGTTCGTGCTGACCGACGGCAACGACGAGGCCGCCATCGCGCGGGGCGTCTACGACGCGTACACGCGGCTCAACCTGCGCTACTCGCAGCTGGCCCCGCTGACCATGTGGGACGAGAAGAACACCGGGTCCAACCTGCCCGCGCAGATCGAGTTGTACGCCGAAGGCGACGACGCCTACAAGTTCCTCTTCATGGCCAAGGGCGGCGGCTCGGCCAACAAGAGCTACCTGTACCAGGAGACGAAGGCCCTGCTGAACCCCACCCGGATGATGCAGTTCCTCGAGGAGAAGCTGCGTCTCATCGGTACCGCGGCCTGCCCGCCCTACCACCTCGCGATCGTCATCGGCGGCACCTCGGCGGAGCACGCGCTCAAGACGGCGAAGCTCGCCTCGGCGAAGTACCTCGACACCCTGCCCACCGCCGGCTCCCCGGTCGGCCACGGCTTCCGCGACCTCGAGCTCGAGGCCGAGGTGCTCCAGCTGACCCGCGAGTTCGGCATCGGCGCCCAGTTCGGCGGCCGGTACTTCTGCCACGACGTCCGCGTCGTGCGCCTCCCGCGCCACGGCGCCTCCTGCCCGGTCGCGATCGCCGTGTCCTGCTCCGCCGACCGCCAGGCCGTCGCGAAGATCAACGACCAGGGCGTCTGGCTGGAGCAGCTCGAGCGCGACCCGGCCCGCTTCCTGCCCGACGTCACCGACGAGCACCTCGACGAGGACGTGGTCGCGGTCGACCTGAACCGCCCGATGTCCGAGATCCGCGCGCAGCTGTCGGCGCTGCCGGTCAAGACCCGCCTGTCGCTGACCGGCCCGCTGGTCGTGGCCCGAGACATCGCCCACGCGAAGATCGCCGAGCGCCTCGACGCGGGCGAGCCGATGCCGGCGTACCTGCGCGACCACGCCGTCTACTACGCCGGCCCGGCGAAGACCCCGGAGGGCTACGCCTCGGGCTCCTTCGGCCCGACCACGGCCGGCCGTATGGACGCGTACGTCGAGAAGTTCCAGGCCGCGGGTGGCTCCCTCGTCATGCTGGCCAAGGGCAACCGCTCGAAGCAGGTCACCGAGGCCTGCCGCGCACACGGCGGCTTCTACCTCGGCTCGATCGGCGGCCCGGCGGCGCGCCTGGCGCAGGACTGCATCAAGCACGTCGAGGTCATCGAGTACCCGGAGCTGGGCATGGAGGCCGTCTGGAAGATCGACGTCGTCGACTTCCCGGCGTTCATCGTGGTGGACGACAAGGGCAACGACTTCTTCGCCGAGGTCACGAAGCCCGTCCTGACGGTCGGCCGGCGGTAGCCGTTCGCGTTGCTCCAGGTCAGGGGCGTCCTGTGG
>Ga0310811_10007325_pt1 | contig 14126 bp, 15 predicted proteins | sample YCmetagenome_FD_207642 | JGI IMG/M metagenome (GOLD analysis project Ga0310811, IMG submission 207642) | Soil microbial communities from experimental microcosm in Duke University, North Carolina, United States - YC | ecosystem: Engineered > Artificial ecosystem > Soil microcosm > Unclassified ...
GATGCGCCGTTAGGCGCAGGCCCGGAATCCATAACCACCGCCCGGGGTTATGGATTCCGGGCTCGCCGCTTCGCGGCGCCCCGGAATGACGAAGTCTGTTGCAACGCGCGACCTACGTTTCGCTCGTCGCTTCCTTCAAAACCTTGTTCAGCGCATCGCCCTGCATGCGCGCGATGTCGTCCTGGTATTTGAGCAGCGCGCCCAGGCTGTCGCCGACCACCTGCGCGGTCAGCGAGCGCGCATCGAGCTCGGAGAGCGCGGTCGCCCAGTCGATGGTCTCGGCGACGCCCGGCGACTTGTAGAAATCCTGGTCGCGCAAGGCCTGCACGAAGCGTACCACCTGCTGCGACAGTTGGGCGGAGATGCCCGGCACCCGGTTCTTGACGATCGCAAGCTCGCGCTCGGCCGAGGGGTAATCGACCCAATGATAGAGACAGCGGCGCTTCAGCGCGTCGTGGATTTCGCGGGTACGGTTCGAGGTGATGATGACGATCGGCGGCTGCGGCGCCTTCACCGTGCCGAACTCGGGGATCGTGATCTGGAAGTCGGAGAGGATTTCCAAAAGATACGCTTCGAACGCCTCGTCGGCGCGGTCGAGTTCATCGATCAAAAGCACCGGCGCGCCCGCGACATCGGGCTCCAGCGCCTGCAACAGCGGCCGCTTGATCAGATAGCGGTCCGCAAAAATGTCCGAGGCAATCTCGTCGCGGTCGTGCTCGCCGGCGGCCTCCGCCAGCCGAATCGCGATCATCTGCGCCGCGCTGTTCCACTCGTAGACGGCGGAAGCGACGTCGAGGCCTTCATAGCATTGCAAGCGGATCAGCTTGCGCCCCAGCGCCGCCGACAAGACCTTGGCGATCTCGGTCTTGCCGACACCGGCCTCGCCTTCCAGGAACAGCGGCCGGCCCATGCGCAGCGACAGGTAGGTCACGGTCGCAAGCGAGCGCTCGGCGAGATAGCCGCGCGAAGCCAGTAATTCGAGCAGCGCATCGACGGATGCAGGCAGTGCCGATGCAGTCATGAATGAACTCTCGTTACGCCGAGAACGTGCAGCCTCAGCCTCGCTGTTTTAGTCGACCATTTGCTTGGTCATTTACTTGACCATTCATTTGGCCGTCGCGGCTTCGACGGCGCGGCGCGCCAGCACGCCGATCAGATGCGCGCGGTATTCGGCGCTGCCGTGCAGGTCGCTGTTGAGGCCGTCCGCCGGCACGGTCATGCCGTCGAGCACCTTGTGCGAGAAGCGCTTCTTCAGCGCTTCCTCGAACGCGTCGACACGGAAGACGCCGTTGGAGCCGGCGCCGGTGACCGCGACGCGCACCTCCGACGGACGCTTGGCCACGAACACACCGACCAGCGCATAGCGCGAGGCCTGGTTGCGGAATTTGACATAGGCAGCCTTCTTCGGCAGCGGGAACATCACCCTGGTGATGATCTCGTCCGCCTCGAGCGCGGTGGTGAACAGGCCCTGGAAATATTCTTCCGGCTTCAGCTTGCGCTTGTTGGTGACGATGGTGGCGCCCAGCGCCAGCACGGCCGCCGGATAGTCCGCGGTCGGATCGTTGTTGGCGAGCGAGCCGCCGATCGTGCCCTTGTGGCGCACGGCGGGATCGCCGATCTGGCTTGCGAGCTCCGCAAGCGCCGGGATCGCCTCGCCGACAACGGCTGAATTGGCAACATCGGCATGCCTGGCGGTGGCACCGATCACGAGCGAGCGGCCCTTCATCTCGATGGTGTCGAGACCTTCGATATGGGAGAGATCGACCAGATGCGGCGGGCTTGCGAGCCGCTGCTTCATCACCGGCACCAGCGTGTGGCCGCCGGCGATCAGCTTGGCATCTTCGTTCTTGGCCAGCAGATTGGCGGCCTGCCGCACCGTTTCCGGACGATGATATTTGAATTCGTACATGGAGGCTTCCTCGCGCGCGTGTGCAGCGGCGTTATCGGTTAAGCGAGATCGGACTTCGCCATCGCCTTGGCGCCGGCGGCGATCGACTGGACGATGTTCTGATAGCCGGTGCAGCGGCAGAGATTGCCTTCGAGCTCCTCGCGGATCACCTGCTCGGAAAGCTCGTGGCCCCTGCGATGCACGAGATCGACCGCGGTCATGATCATGCCGGGCGTGCAGAAGCCGCATTGCAGGCCGTGATGCTCGCGGAAGGCTTCCTGCATCGGATGCAGCGGCGCGCCATCGGCCGCCAGCCCCTCGATGGTCTTCACCTCATGGCCGTCGGCCATCACGGTGAGCGTGGTGCAGGACTTCACGGCCTTGCCGTCGAGATGCACGACACAGGCGCCGCACTGCGAGGTGTCGCAGCCGACATGGGTGCCGGTCAGGCGCAGATGCTCGCGCAGGAATTGCACCAGCAGGGTGCGGGGGTCGATATTCGCGGTGACGGGATTGCCGTTAACGATCAGGGAAACCTTGGCCATCAGCACTCTCTTGATCCGCGCCGTCGCAGTCGGCGGCGCAGCGATGAAAATCATTCCAGAAGCCATAATATGGGGCCGTCCGGCGTTGAGCAACCTCAACCGGAACTGCCCCAGATATGACTTAAGCCTCTACCGCCTTTGCGAAATTGGCGAAGAACTCGTCGGCCAGCTTCTTGGCCGCGCCGTTGATCAGGCGCTGGCCGAGCTGGGCCAGCTTGCCGCCGATCTGGGCCTCGACGTTGTAGCTCAAAAGCGTGCCGCCATCCTTGTCGGCGAGCGCCACGGTGGCGCCGCCCTTGGCGAAGCCGGCAACCCCGCCCTCACCCTCGCCGGAGATCTTGTAGCCATTGGGCGGATCGAGATCGCTCAAGGTGACCTTGCCCTTGAAACGCGCCGACACCGGCCCAACCTTCATCTTGGCCACCGCGCGAAAACCGTGCTCGTCGGTCTTCTCCAATTCCTCGCAGCCGGGGATGCAGGCCTTCAGAACTTCCGGATCGTTCAGCTTGACCCACACCGCTTCCCGGCTTGCCGGAAGCTGGACCTCGCCGGTCATTGTCATTGCCATGGGGACCTCCCCGAACACGCCTTGCTATCCCCCAGTTAGAACACGCCGGGGCGAAAAGAAAGGGCACCTTAGGACGATATGGGCTGCATATTCGCAAACGCGAAATGCGCCAAGGAAATACGCAAGGGCGAGCTTTGGGATTGGCAGGGAGAAGCGGGAGTGGTTAGGTCGCGCGCACCATGAGCACCGCGATTTCCCCACTGTTTGCGCCGCTGCTGTCGAGCGCGGCCATGCGTGCCGTCTGCGACGACGCGACGACGATCCAGCATATGCTCGATTTCGAATCAGCGCTGGCGCGCGCCGAGGTCGCGACGGGTGTCATTCCGGCGCGCGCCGCAGGCGCGATCGGCAAAGCCTGCAAGGCCGAATCATTTGACATAGCCGCGCTCGCGGAAGCCGCGACCCGCTCCGGCAATCTCGCGATTCCCCTTGTGAAGGTGCTGACCGCCAATGTCGCCAAGGCCGATGCCGAGGCCGCGCGCTATGTGCATTGGGGCGCGACCAGCCAGGACGTGATCGACACTGCCGCCATGCTTTCCCTGCGCGTCGGGATCGACGCGCTGCTGCTTGATCTCGACCGTGCGATTGCGGGCTTCGCCAGGCTTGCCCGACAACATCGCAACACGGCGGTGGTGGCGCGCACCTGGCTGCAGCATGCGCTGCCAATGCCGTTTGGGCTCAAGCTCGCCGAATATGCCGCAGCGCTGCACCGCTCCAAACTGCGGCTGAAGCGCCTCCGCGAAGAAGCGCTGGCGCTGCAATTCGGCGGCGCAGCCGGCACGCTGGCTGCGCTCGGCGACAAAGGGCTCGCAGTCTCTGAAGCCCTGGCCCGCGAGCTCAAACTGCCCCTGCCGGACGCACCTTGGCATACCCACCGTGACCGCATCGCGGAGGCTGCATCCGCGTTCGCCATTATCTCCGGAAGCTGCGGCAAAATCGCGCGCGACGTATCGCTGATGATGCAGACCGACGTCGGTGAAGCCTTCGAGCCGGCCGGCGCCGGCCGCGGCGGCTCCTCCACCATGCCGCACAAGCGCAATCCCGTCGCCGCCGCCGGCGCGCTGGGAGCGGCGACGATGGCACCCAATCTCGCTGCGACGATCTTCGCGGCACAAGTCCAGGACCACGAGCGCAGCGCCGGCCCGTGGCATGCGGAATGGCCGACCTTGCCGGCGCTGATGCTGGTGACGTCGGGTGCGCTGGCCGCCATCGTCGATCTCGCCGAGGGTCTTGAAGTTGATGCAGCGCGAATGCGCGCCAATCTCGATGCGACGCATGGGCTGATCATGGCAGAGGCCGTGACCTTCGCGCTCGCCGAGAAGATCGGGAAAAGCGACGCGCATCATGTGATCGAGGCGGCCAGCAAGAAGGCCATCGCCGATCAAAAGCACCTGCGCGACGTGCTGGCGGGCGATTCGAAAGTGACCGCACATCTCGATGCGAAACAGATCGCCGCGCTGTTCGAGCCGATGGCCTATCAGGGCGTCTCGCAAGCGCTGATCGACCGCCTGCTCGCTTCGCTGGATGTGAATTAGTGTTTCCGGTGTCATTGCCGGGCTTGACCCGGCAATCCATCGCTTGAATAGACTCTTTTTAAGATGGATGCGCGGATCAAGTCCGCGCATGACGAGGATTAAAAATATCATGCCCACGATCGATGCCGACGGCTGCCTGCTCAATGTCTCCGTCGAGGGCCGCGACGGCGGACCTACCTTGATGCTGTCGAACTCGCTCGGCACCAACCTCAACATGTGGGAGCCGCAGATGAAGGCGCTGGGCCAAGTGTTCCGCGTCATCCGCTACGACCGCCGCGGCCACGGCAAGTCGCAGGTGCCGCCCGGCCCCTACTCCATGGAGCGCTTCGGCCGCGACGTGCTCGCGATCCTCGACGACCTCAACATCGAGAAGGTGCATTGGTGCGGCCTGTCGATGGGCGGCATGGTCGGACAATGGCTCGGCGCCAATGCGCCGGAGCGCATGGGCAAGATCATCCTCTCCAACACCGCCTGCTACTACGCCGACCCGACCAACTGGCTGAACCGCATCAAGGCGGTCAAGGAAGGCGGCATCGCCGCGGTGGCTGACGCCGTGATCGCGGGCTGGTTGACCGCTGATTTCCGCGAGCGCGAGCCGCAGATTGCGGCCAACATGAAAGCGATGCTGCTGGCGACGCCCGTCGAGGGCTATCTCGCCTGCTGCGAGGCGCTGTCGACGCTCGACCAGCGCGCGCTGCTGCCAAAGATCAAGAGCCCGACCCTGATCATCGCCGGCCGCCACGACCTGGCGACACCGATCGCAGCCGGCGAATTGATCCGAAGCAAGATCCCCGGTGCCAGCCTCACCATTCTCGATGCCGCCCACATCTCCAATGTCGAGCAATCGCATGCCTTCACCGACACGGTGGTGGGGTTCTTGACGCAGAAGTAGCCGCCAAAACACGTCATTGCGAGCGAAGCGAAGCAATCCAGAAATCTTTCGGCGGAAAACAGTCTGGATTGCTTCGTCGCTTCGCTCCTCGCAATGACGAGGAGGAAACAACATGGACGACCAACAGCGCCGCGACGGCGGCATGGGACAGCGCCGGAAAATCCTGGGCAATGCCTGGGTCGACAAGTCGATCGCAAACCGCAACGCCTTCAACACCGACTTCCAGGACCTGATCACGCGCTACGCCTGGGGCGAGATCTGGACGCGGCCGCATTTCGACGAGCGCACGCGCCGCGTGCTCGTGATCGGCACCATGGTCGCGCTCGGCCAATGGGATGAATTCCGCCTGCATGTGCGCGCGGCGCTCGCCGAGGGCGGCTTCACGCCCGACGACATCAAGGAAATTCTGTTGCAGCAGGCGATCTATTGCGGCGTGCCCGCCGCCAACCACGCGGTGAAGGAAGCCTCAGCGATTGTGGACGAGCTGGGTCTCTCCAAGCGCTAGCGTCTCGGCACCCTTCTCGACCTGCGGCTCCGCCGGACGCTCGACCAGCATGACGATGGCGGTGCCGAGCAGCATCAACAGCTCGGTCGCGTGCAACCGCATCGCCTCGGGCTCGTGCACCAGCGAAGCCATCATCATCATGGCAAAAGAGATCAGGCTGCCGAGGCCGAGCGCGACCGCGAGCGCCTCGTCGCAGCCACCGCTTCGACGAATGGCAGGGCGCGTGAGCAGTACGACGTATACGGCGAAGAACGCCACGACGAGCAACCGGCCGAGTGCGAGCAGCCACGCCGCCCGCGTCATGCCGATCGTGGTCAGATGCAGATAGTCGCTGGCAAAGAATGCCACCGAGACATTCGGCCGCTCAAAGAAGGAGCGGATCGGCAAGACCATGATCTTGAACGACAGGATGGCCCAGGTCGGAATGAAATAGGCCGCCAGCAGCGCGCCGTTGAATAGACTGATCCGCCAGTTCGTGGACATGTCGCTTCCCGCAATTATCGGGCGCGCCGTGATGGGCACACCGCTTTGCGGCGAAGTAACTCCCATAAACTCGGAGCGGCAACGCTAACCCTTTATTTACCTTAACCGGCCGGACGCCCGCAAAAAGACCGGCGCGCCCAAAAGAAAAGGTCCCGCCTTGTGGCGGGACCTTCCCTTTGGCTCACGTGCCCGAACTAGCGTCCTTATTGGCGTCCCTGGCCGGGATCCTGCTGCTGCTGGCCGGGTTTCTGTCCCGGGTTTCGTTGACCCGGATTCTGGGTCTGCTGGCCGGGGTTCTGAGTGGGATTGCTCATTCGGGAATCTCCCTTGTTGAATACGAGCCGGGAATAACCGCCCGCGCCGGCAATAGGTTGCGACGGAACGAGGTTCCCCGGCGTTTTTAATGTGTCGATGCTCTGGCACCGGCGGGGCAGCGGAACCGGCAGCAAAAACAATCCTGTACAAGCCCTTTTGCTGATGGTGAGCAGTGTTGCCGCCCCAAGTTCCCCTTGTTAGAAAACGACACGACGCGAGCGTTCCAGGCTGCAAAGGGGGCCCCGCCGCGTTCGCCCCGTAGCGTTTTCAAGCGAAGTGGGTACCGGTTCGCGTGAAGAAAACGCGTCAAAACTCGAACTGGGGACCGGGTCGGTTCTGATCTCAGAACCGACCCGGTCCCCCACGGCAGCCATGGATTATTTCGCCCAGCAACTCATCAACGGCCTCGTCCTCGGCTCGGTCTACGGGCTGATCGCGATCGGCTACACCATGGTCTATGGCATCGTCGGCATGATCAATTTCGCCCATGGCGATGTCTTCATGATCGGCGGCTTCATCGCGATGATCTCGTTCCTGGTGCTGGTCTCGCTGGGCCTCACCGCAGTGCCGGTGATCCTGCTGATCGTGCTGCTGGTCTCGATGGCGATCACCGCACTCTATGGCTGGACGGTGGAGCGCATCGCGTACCGTCCGCTCAGGCACTCCTTCCGTCTCGCGCCGATGCTGTCGGCGATCGGCATGTCGTTTGTGCTGAGCAATTTTTCGCAAGTCGCCCAGGGCGCGCGCGTCAAACCGGTCGCGCCGATCATCACCGGCGGCTACACCCTGCACGAAGGCGCGAGCGGCTTTGTCGTGCGGCTCTCCAATATCCAGATCGTCGTGGTGCTCACCACCATCATTCTGCTGCTGCTCTTTACCTGGCTGGTGACGCGCACCCGGCTCGGGCGCGACATGCGCGCCTGCGAGCAGGACCAGACCATGGCCGCGCTGCTCGGCGTCGATGTCGACCGCACCATCTCCATGACTTTCGTCATCGGCTCTGCGCTCGCCGCCGTCGCGGGTATGATGTACCTGCTCTACTACGGCCTGGTCGATTTCTTCATGGGCTTTGTCGCGGGGATCAAGGCCTTCACCGCCGCCGTGCTCGGCGGCATCGGCTCGCTGCCCGGCGCCATGCTGGGCGGGCTTGCGATCGGCCTGATCGAGACCATGTGGTCGGCCTATTTCTCGGTCGAGTACAAGGACGTCGCCGCGTTCTCGATCCTGATCATCGTCCTCATCTTCATGCCGACCGGTCTGCTCGGCCGGCCCGAAATTGAGAAAGTCTGAGCGCGTGACGGCTGCCGCGCCCGACAAGAGCCCCGCCAGGAATCCGAACATGCGCGCGCCGGGGATTGCGTACATCCTGAAGAAGGCGCTGATCTCGGCGGCGGTGGCGCTCGTGCTGTTCTCGCTGATGATCGGCATCCGCACCGAGGCGGGACCGACCGGGCAACTGATCTACTGGACGCGCTTCGGCGAATTGTTCTCGCTGGTCGCGGTCGTGTTCGGCGGCAGCATCGTGATCGAGTTCGCGCGGCAATGGCTCGGTCCATCGGGCACGCGCCAGCTCATTCCCCCATCGGTGCAAAAAGGCGTGGCGCTCGCAGGCCAGTTCGTGGCGCCGGCACTGCTGATCTTCGCGCTGCTGGTGCCGGTCATCTTCTACCATCAACGCTATCTTCTCGATCTCTCCATCCTGGTGCTCACCTATGTGATGCTGGGCTGGGGGCTGAACGTCGTGGTTGGCCTCGCCGGCCTGCTCGATCTCGGCTATGTCGCCTTCTACGCCGTCGGCGCCTATTCCTACGCGCTGCTGGCGACAAGCTTCGGCCTGTCGTTCTGGGTCTGCCTGCCGCTCGCCGGGCTCCTCGCTTCGCTCTGGGGCGTGATGCTGGGCTTTCCGGTGCTCCGCCTGCGCGGCGACTATCTCGCCATCGTCACCTTGGCCTTCGGTGAAATCATCCGCCTCGTCATCATCAACTGGCAAAGCCTCACGGGCGGGCCGAACGGCGTCTCCGGCATTCCGCGCCCGACGTTTTTCGGCATCCCGCTCACGCCGGGCGATGACGGGTTGGCCGCCAAGCTCGGCATCGCGTTCTCGCCGACGCATCGCATCGTGTTCCTGTTCTACATCATCCTGGCGCTGGCGCTGCTCACCAACTGGGTCACGATCCGTCTGCGCCGGCTGCCGATCGGGCGGGCCTGGGAGGCGCTGCGCGAGGACGAGGTCGCCTGCCGCGCGCTCGGCATCAACACGACCACCACGAAGCTCACGGCGTTTGCCACCGGCGCCATGTTCGGCGGCTTTGCCGGCGCGTTCTTCGCCACGCGCCAGGGCTTCATCTCGCCCGAGTCCTTCACCTTCCAGGAATCGGCGCTGGTGCTTGCCATCGTCGTGCTCGGCGGCATGGGCTCGCAGCTTGGCGTCGCGCTCGCCGCCATCGCCATGATCGGCGGCTTCGAGCTGTTCCGCGGCCTCGAGCAATACCGCATGCTGGTGTTCGGCATCACCATGGTGCTGCTGATGATCTGGCGGCCGCGCGGGCTGATCGGCCATCGCTCGCCGACGGTGTTCCTCAAACAGGCGCGGGCGATCTCCTCCGATCTCGTCAAGGAGGGGCATGGATGAGCGACAACATCCTCGCCGTCGATCATCTCACCATGCGTTTTGGCGGCATCGTCGCCGTCAACGATCTGTCCTTTGCTGCCGGCACGAAACAGGTTACCGCGCTGATCGGCCCCAACGGCGCCGGCAAGACCACGGTGTTCAACTGCATCACCGGCTTCTACAAGCCGACCGGCGGCACGCTCCGCCTGACGCGCGAGGGGGCGCCCGAGATCGCGCTGGAGCGGCTCAACGACTTCCGCATCTCCAAGCAGGCCAGGGTCGCCCGCACCTTCCAGAACATCCGCCTGTTCCCCGGCATGACGGCGCTGGAGAACCTGATGGTGGCCCAGCACAACGCGCTGATGCTGGCCTCGGGCTTCACCTTCCTCGGCCTGATCGGCGCGCCTACTTACCGGACTGCGGAAAAGCGTGCGATCGACCTGTCGAAATTCTGGCTCGAGCGCATCGGACTCACCGATCGCGCCGACGATGCCGCCGGCAATCTGCCTTACGGCGACCAGCGCCGGCTGGAGATCGCTCGCGCCATGTGCACCGAGCCGGCGCTGCTCTGCCTCGACGAGCCCGCCGCCGGCCTCAACGCGCGCGAAAGCGCGAGCCTGAGCGAGCTGCTGCTGTCGATCCGCCGCGAGCAAGGCACCTCGATCCTGCTGATCGAGCACGACATGAGCGTGGTCATGGAAATCTCCGACCACGTCGTGGTGATGGATTACGGCGTCAAGATCGCCGAAGGCTCGCCGCAGCAAGTGCGCGACGATCCCAAGGTGATCGCCGCCTATCTCGGCGCCAACGAAGAAGAAGCCATCGCCGTGATGGAGAGCGGGACATGAGTGCGCCCAGTAAATCTCCAACCTCCCCCTGCAAGGGGGAGGTCGACCGCGAAGCGGGCGGGTGGGGGTCACGCTTTTCCCGCACAAAAGACATGACCACTCGCGCACGATCCCTCCGCGCAAACATGACCGATGCCGATGACCGCCGGACGCAATGGCTCACGGAAAAAGACGTCACGGTCGTTCGCTACTGGAACAACGACGTATTGTCGAATTTGGAGGGCGTGCTGAGCGACCTCGTCACGCACATTGAGAGATTATCGCAAGCGGAGACAACCCCCACCCCAACCCTCCCCCTTTCAGGGGGAGGGAGTGCTGACGCCGGTACGCGCGGCAAGGAAGAGAGCGGCACATGACCGCGCCGCTCCTCGCCATCCAGGGGCTGCGCGCGGCCTACGGCAAGATCGAGGCGCTGAAGGGCGTCGATCTCGACATCAACGCGGGCGAGATCGTCGCGCTGATCGGCGCCAACGGCGCCGGCAAATCGACGCTGATGATGTCGATCTTCGGCCGGCCCCGCGCGCGTGCCGGACGGATCCTGTTCGAGGGCCGCGAGATCACTTCCCTGCCGACCCACGAGATCGCGCGGCTGCGGATCGCGCAATCGCCGGAGGGACGCCGGATCTTTCCACGCATGAGCGTCGCCGAAAACCTGCAAATGGGCGCGGACGCGACCGACACTCCGGAGGCCGAGCGCGAAGACGGCCTCGAGCGCGTCTTCGCGCTGTTTCCGCGGCTGAAGGAGCGCCTCGCCCAGCGCGGCGGCACGCTCTCCGGCGGCGAACAGCAGATGCTGGCGATCGGCCGCGCGCTCATGAGCCGCCCTCGCCTGCTGCTGCTCGACGAGCCGTCGCTGGGGCTGGCACCGCTGATCGCCCGCCAGATTTTCGACGCGATCCGTACCCTGAACCGCCAGGACGGCCTGACCGTGCTGATCGTCGAGCAGAACGCCAACCATGCGCTCAAACTCGCCCATCGCGGCTATGTCATGGTCAACGGCCTGATCACCCTGCGAGGAACCGGCGCCGAGTTGTTGGAGCGGCCGGAAATCCGGGCCGCCTATCTCGAAGGCGGCCGGCGCGGATAAGCGCTCCTGGGATAATGTCCAAGGGTAACGTCCAAGGCCAAACTGCGGCAAGATGCTTGCGCAGGTCAGCAATCGATCCGAAATTTGCCGATGACTTCGCGGCAAAATCAGCGGAGAATGGGGCCGATTACCCGGAGCGTCCGGGGACAGACCCACGGTGATCACGAGGATCTCATGAAATCAGTAAAGCTCATCGGACTGGCATTGGGCGCGACCTTCGCGCTGTCGACGGCAGCGCTGGCGCAGAACATACCGGTCGCGGTCGCAGGGCCGATGACCGGAGAGTATTCCGCGTTCGGACGGCAACTGAAGAATGGCGCCGAAATGGCCGTGGCGGAACTCAACGCTGCCGGCGGCGTGCTCGGCAAGAAACTGACACTCGACATCGAGGACGACGCCTGCGACCCCAAACAGGCGCGCTCGGTCGCTGAAAAGATCGGCAGCGCCAATGTCCCCGTTGTCATCGGTCATTATTGTTCGTCATCGTCGATCCCGGCCTCCGAGGCCTATGCCGACAGCAACGTGCTGCAGATCACGCCGGCCTCGACCAATCCACTGTTCACCGAGCGCAAGCTCTGGAACGTAGCCCGTGTCTGCGGCCGTGACGATCAGCAGGGCCTGATCGCCGGCCAATACATCGCGAAAAACTTTGCCGGCAAGAACATCGCGATCCTCAACGACAAGAGCACCTATGGCAAAGGCCTTGCCGATGAGACCAAGAAGGCGCTCAACAAGGCCGGTGTGACCGAGAAGATGTACGAGTCCTACAATCAGGGCGACAAGGACTTCAACGCCATCGTCTCGCGCCTGAAGCAGCAGAATATCGATCTCGTCTATATCGGCGGCTATCACACCGAAGCCGGGTTGATCCTGCGCCAGATGCGCGACCAGGGCCTGAAGACCATCCTGATGGCGGGCGATGCGCTCGCCGACAAGGAATATGCGTCGATCACCGGCCCTGCCGGCGCAGGCACGCTGTTCACCTTCGGCCCCGATCCGCGCAAGAAGCCGACCGCGGCCGCCATCGTCGAAAAATTCAAGGCCAAGAACATCGATCCCGAGGGCTATACCCTCTACACTTATGCCGCGTTCCAGGTGTGGTCGAAGGCGGCCGCCAAGGCCGGCACCACCGATCCGAAGAAGGTGATGGCGGCGATCAAGGCCGGGTCCTGGGACACTGTGATCGGCACGCTCGACTTCGACGCCAAGGGCGACATCAAGGAGCTCGACTATGTCGTCTACCGATGGGACGACAAGGGCGGCTACGCCGAGGTCAATCCGAAGGGGTCATAAGCGTTTAGCCTGAAGCGATCAAACGCTCCGGCCCCGCCGGGGCGTTTTTGTTTGTACCGACCTCGTCCATCCGCGCCGCTGCCCGTGCGGTTTCGATGGCGCGGATCAGCTCAACGGGGCGGAACGGCTTCTGCAGGCAGACAAGATTGGGCAGCTCGGAAGATCGCGCCACGGCATCGAGCGTCGCCATGCCGGACACGGCGACGACCGGCAGATCCGGCACCCGCTCGCGCATCGCGGCAATCAGGTCGAAACCGTTCGTATCCTCGAGGAAGATGTCGACCACAGCGGCGTCGAAGCCGGATTCCGCGAACGCCTTCAAGGCTGTCCTGGCACTGTCGGCTTCGACGGCCTCGAAACGGTTGAGACGCAGCACCATGCAGATCATGGCGCGCACGTCCTTCTGGTCGTCGATCACGAGAACGCGGGACATTGTTCACTCCAGGCTACTTCCGGAGCTAAACCTACAATAGAATTTTTGTAGTCCGGCTGATCCGAGGGCGCAATTTTCGGCTTTCAGTAAAGGGTCGGTTACCCGCCTCGGTGAGTTTGGCAGGCGGAACTTTCAAGTTATACGTAACTCAGGGTTGATTCCTCAAAAATGATAATGGAAGCATAGGCATACCGGGTCTCAAGGCAGTTCCCGCGGGAGACGAGCATGCAGACGGCCAGCGACCGCAATATCTTCCTGTCGACGCTGCCGGCGAGCCGGACCGATCGCAACGCGGCATGGATCGTGGTCGGCGTTTCCTTTGTCCTGTTCGTGTTTGCGATCCCCTATGCCGGCGTGCCGCTCATGCCGGTGCCTGCCTTTGTCGCGAGCTACCAGTCTGCGCTTGCGATCAACGACATCATCACGGCGGTGCTGCTGTATTCGCAATTCGCGGTCCTGAGATCGCGCGGGCTATTGCTGCTCGCAAGCGGCTATCTGTTCACGGCCGCCGCCGCGATGGTCCACGCGCTGAGCTTTCCCGGCCTGTTTGCACCTGGCGGACTGCTCGGTGCGGGACCACAGACCACGGTGTGGATTTTCATGATCTGGCACGGCGGCTTTCCGCTGTTCGTGCTTGCCTATGCCATGAACAAGGCGCGCGACGGCGGCGTCAAGCTGCAGCTCCCCACGATGACGGCGATCCTTTCCAGTATTGCCGCCGTCGTCGCCGCGACCCTGGCCTATGTCTGGCTCGTCACCGGCGGCCACGATCTCCTCCCCATCCTCCTCAGCCAGGGCCGCTACACGGCGGTCATGATGGGCGTGGTGTCGACGGTGTGGGGCCTCAGCCTCGCGGCCCTGCTGGTGATGTGGTTTCGCCGCCCGCATTCGGTGATCGACGTCTGGCTCATGGTCGTGCTCTGCGCCTGGCTGTTCGACATCGCGCTGTCCGCGATCATCAACGTCGCCCGGTTCGACCTCGGCTTCTATGCCGGCCGCTTCTATGGCCTGTGCGCGGCAAGCTTCATGCTGGCGGTGCTGCTGATCGACAATGTCGCCCTGCAGGCGCAGATGTCGCGTTTGGTGCGGTCGATGCGCCGCGAAGCCGCCTTCGTGCGCGACC
>Ga0310811_10007326_pt1 | contig 14126 bp, 12 predicted proteins | sample YCmetagenome_FD_207642 | JGI IMG/M metagenome (GOLD analysis project Ga0310811, IMG submission 207642) | Soil microbial communities from experimental microcosm in Duke University, North Carolina, United States - YC | ecosystem: Engineered > Artificial ecosystem > Soil microcosm > Unclassified ...
AAGTTCGCCGAGAACTTCCTGAACATGTGCTTTGCCGTGCCGTGCGAGGACTACAAGGTCAACCCGGTGCTCGCCGACGCGCTGGAGAAGATCTTCATCCTGCACGCCGACCACGAGCAGAACGCCTCGACCTCGACAGTGCGTATCGCCGGCTCCTCGGGCGCTAATCCGTTCGCCTGCATCGCAGCCGGCATCGCCTGCCTGTGGGGACCAGCGCATGGCGGCGCCAACGAAGCTGCGCTCAACATGCTCTACGGCATCGGCAAGGTCGAAAACATTCCGGACTTCATCAAGAAGGTGAAGGACAAGAACAGCGAAGTCCGCCTGATGGGATTCGGGCATCGCGTCTACAAGAACTACGATCCGCGCGCCAAGATCATGCAGAAGATGTGTCACGCCGTGCTCAAGGAGACCGGCCATGGCGACGATCCGATGCTGAAGGTGGCGCTGGAGCTGGAAAAGATCGCGCTGAACGACGAATATTTCGTCAGCCGCAAGCTCTATCCGAACGTCGACTTCTATTCGGGCATCACGCTGAAGGCGATGGGCTTCCCGATGTCGATGTTCACCGTGCTGTTCGCGGTCGCCCGCACCGTCGGCTGGATCAGCCAGTGGAGCGAGATGATCGAGGATCCGCAGCAGAAGATCGGCCGTCCGCGCCAGCTCTACACCGGCGTCGGCCGCCGCGACTATGTCGAGATCGGCAAGCGGAAGTGACCGCCTGATCCGATAAGGCCACAGGCGAAGCAATCCAATGTGCGGTCATTCCGGGGCACCTCGAAGAGGCGAACCCGGAATGACGGTTCCAGACTAGTTCGACCGCCTGCCTTTGCGCATCGTCGCGAGCACGATGTCGGCGGCGCGCACGCTCGGCGGCGTGTTGCCGGTCGACATCTTGGCGTCCAGCGTGGCGAAGGCCTCGACCTGCTGCCGGCGCAGCGGCGAATCCGCGAGCACCTCGCCGAGCGCGCGCGCCAGATTTTCCGCCGTGCAGTTCTCCTGCAGATATTCCGGAATGACATCCTTGCCGATTACGAGGTTGGCCAGGATCACGGATGACACCCGAATCGCCCGCCGCAGGATGAAGGCTTCCGCGCTGCCGACGCGATAGGCCGTGACCATCGGCACACCTGAGAGCGCGAGTTCCAGCGTCACTGTGCCTGACTTGGCGAGCGCGGCATGGGCAACGCGGAACGCCGCCCGCTTCTCGGTTTCGCCGACGACGATCTTGGGGGTGACTTCCCAGCTTGCAACGCCCTCGCGAACCATGGCTTCGAGATGCGGCATGGTCGGCAGCATCAGCTCGAAATCGCGACCGGCGCTGCGCAGCCTGGCCAGCGCTTCGCCGAACAGCGTCAGATGATGCGTGATCTCGCCGCGCCGGCTACCCGGCAGTACCAGGAGCACCGGCGGCTCGGCCGCGCGCCGCGCCTGCTCCTCCGCATTGGGCCGCAGCGAAGCCAGCTGCTCGGTCAGGGAATGGCCGACATAGCTGCAGGGCGGCCCGCGCAGGCGCTGATAGGCCTCCGGTTCGAACGGCAGCACCGCCAACACGTGATCGACATAACGCAGCATTGCGCGCGCGCGGCCCGGCCGCCACGCCCAGACCGTCGGCGAAACATAATCGACGATCGGGATCGAGGCATCGCGCGCGCGCACCCGCCGCGCGACGCGATGGGTGAAATCGGGACTGTCGATGATGACGAGAATGTCGGGCGACGTCGCGATCACGGCGTCGACGGTCTGCCGGATCAGCCGCAGGATTTTCGACAGCTGTTTCACTACGGCGGCGAAGCCCATGATCGAGAGTTCCTCGATCGGAAACAGCGGGTTCAGTCCTTCGCGGGTCATGGCGCGGCCGCCGACGCCCTCGAACTGAACGGCATCGCCGAGCCGTTGCCGCAGCACCTTCATCAGGCCGGCGCCGAGCCGGTCGCCCGACTCTTCCGTGGCGACCAGAAAGATGCGTCGTCCGATGACGCCTGGCGGCCGCGCCGCCGTCACGGCGCCATTCCCATGATGAACAGGCCGGCCTTGTCGGCGGCCGCGATCATGGCCTGCGGCTCGGCGACGATGGCATTGCCGGCAGCAACCGCGATGCCTGCAAGCTTCGCACCGGCGGCCCCCTCGAGCGTTCGCGGGCCGACGGTCGGCAGATCGTAGCGAAGGTCCTGGCCGGCCTTGGGAGCCTTTACGAGCACGCCGCGGCCGGCCGGGACGCGAATACGGCCCTGCTCACGCAGCCGCGCGATCCGCGCCAGCAGCCCGTCGGTGCCCTCGATATCCTCGACGCCGACTACGTGCCCGTCGATCACGACCACGGCCTGGCCGATATCGAACGGGCTGAGCGCACGCAGCACCTCGCGCCCCTTTGCAATGTCCGCTAGCGAACGTTCGTCAGGCTGTGCGCCGGTCACGTTGCCCTCCGGCATCAACAGATCGGGTGCGACATCCCTGATGCCGACCATGCGAAATCCCTGTGCCTCAAAGATGCGGCCAATCCCTGACAGCAAATGATCGTCGCCGCCGCGGAAGGAAGCCCAGATCTGCGGAATCGCGCGCAGCGTGCCGAGATCGAACCGGATCTCCGACAAGGCCGGCCGCACCAGCGAGCCGATGAACATCAGCTCGCGGCAGCCTTCCTCGCGAAACAGTTTCGTGGCCCGGCCGAGCTGGCCGACCGCGATCCAGTGATGACGAAAGCGCTCCACCCTGGCCGCATCACAGGCGCCTCTGATGGCGAACAGCACCGGCCGGATACCGTGTGCGGCAAGGGAGTCGGCAACCGCAAAAGGCATGGCGCCGCCGGCTGCGATCAAGCCGACGGGCGAGGATATGTCTTGCGCCGGCGAAGCCATGGTCAGCGTTGGCCGCTATCGGCCGGAAGACATAACGGCCGATGCTTGCCGTCCCTGATGAAGGTCAGGATTTCACCGATGGCGGGATCGTCGCCCGCCATCCGCTGCACGCTTTCGAGCCGCTCGGCGAACACGCCCGGCCCATAAAACAGTTTCTGATAGAACGCGCGCACGGTTGCGAGCCGCTGCTTGGTGAATTTCCGCCGCTTCATGCCGACGATGTTGAGGCCTTCCAGCGCGGCATATTGGCCGTTGACCAGGCCGAACGGGATGATGTCGTCGCGCACGCCGCAGACGCCGCCCACCATCACCTGCGAGCCGACCCGGGTGAATTGATGCACCGCCGACAACCCGCCGATGAAGACGAAATCGCCAATCTCGCAATGGCCGCCCAGCGTCGCCGACGTCGCAAAGATCGCATCGTTGCCGACATGGCAGTCGTGGCCGACATGGGCGCAGTTCATGAAGTAGCCGCGATCGCCGACCGTGGTAGTGCCGCGCCCTTTGGGGCTGCCGCTATTCATGGTCACGGATTCGCGGATGGTGCAGTCATTGCCGATTTGAAGCCGGCCGGCGTCGTTCAGATTGAGAATTTGCGGCGGCGCGCCGAGCGACGCAAACGGATAGATCGTGCAGTTGGCGCCGATGGTGGTTTGCCCGGTGACGTGGACATGCGCAATCAGCTTGCAATTGGCGCCGATCGCGACATTGGGCCCGATGAGGCAATAGGGACCGATCGTCGTGCCGTCGCCGATCACGGCGCCGTCCTCAACCCGCGCGGTGGGATCGATATTAGCCATGGATGCTCCGTCAGTCGGTGAGCATCGCGCCGACGTCGGCCTGGGCCATGATGACGCCCTTCACCTTGGCCTCGCCGTGGAACCACCACATGGTGTTGCGGCGGCCGAGCGAGCGCATGTGATATTCGACAGTGTCGCCGGGCATCACGGGCTTGCGGAACTTGCACTTGTCGATGGTGAGAAAATACACCGCGCGCGGCTTCTCGGTGCCCTCGACGGACTTGATGCCGATAACGCCTGCGGTCTGCGCCATCGCCTCGATCATCATGACGCCCGGATAGATCGGCCGCTCGGGAAAATGGCCGAGAAAGGCCGGCTCGTTGAAGGTGACGTTCTTGATGCCGATACCGCTGTAGTCGGTGCGGATGTCGATCACCTTGTCGATCAACAGCATCGGATAACGGTGCGGCAGCGTCTTCAGAATCTCGTTGATGTCGACGACCGCAAACCTGACTGGTGCCTCCTCCGCCATCACTGCTGCCCTTCGCCCTTCGGATCGGCGGCTTGATCCCGCACCAGACGCTCCACTGCAATAATCTCCCTGAACCACTGCTTGGTCGGTTTGGCAAAATGCCCGCCCCAGCGGCCGTTCGGCGGAATGTCATCCTTCACCGCGCTCATCGCGGTGACCTGCGCGCCGTCGCCGATCTTGAGGTGGTTGTTGATACCGACCTTTGCTCCCAAAGCCACGTTGTCACCGATCGTCAGGCTGCCCGCGAGCCCGATCTGCGCCGCCAGCAGGCAATGCCTGCCAATGGTCACATTGTGACCGATCTGGACCTGATTGTCGATTTTGGTGCCCTCGCCGATCACGGTATCGCGCAGGCTGCCGCGGTCGATGGTGGTCCCCGCCCCGACCTCCACGTCGTTCTGGATCAGCACCCGGCCGGTCTGCGGAACCTTCAGATGCCCGTCGGGCCCGAAAAAAATGAAGCCATAGCCATCCTGTCCGATGCTGCAACCGGGATGGATCAGCACATTGTTGCCGATCAGCGCGCATTGGATCGCCGTACGCGCGCCGACGTTGCAGTCCCGACCGATCTTGACGCCGGGGCCGATGATGCTGCCCGCGCCGATGATGGTGCCGGCTCCGATCTCGACGTCGGCCCCGATCAGGGCCATCGGATCGACGATAACACCGTCCTCGAGCCGCGCTGAGGGATCGATGATCGCCGACGGCGCGATGCCGTTATGGCCGAACCAGGACGTGGGCCGCAACGCATCACGATGCCATTCGCGGGCGAGCTGAACGAAGGTCCGGAACGGCTGCGCGGCACGCAGCACCGCAACGTGAGGCGGAACGCTTTTCTCAAAGCGCGGGCTCACCAGACAGGCACCGGCTTTAGTCGAGGCGAGCTGGTCGGCGTATTTCAGATTGTCGAAGAAAGCGAGGTGCATCGGCCCGGCTTCGTCGAGCGATGCCAGACCCTTGATCTTCTGGTCCGCCCGGGACGGATCGACCAAAAGCGCTTTCGTCAGCGTGGCGATATCGGCCAGCGTCGAAGCAGGCGGCGTTGCAAAGAATGTCGGCTGCGCCATGCGCTCCGTCGCCATCCGGACCCGGTCTGAGAGCACGGACCATGATCCGCGCCGATTGAAGAGAATTAGAGCGCCATCGTCTTAGGATAAATCGCGGCCGGGCTCTAGGTTAATGTCTGATATCTTTCGTGAAAAACCGGCGGCCTCGTTTCGCAAACGAGGCCGCCGGCTTCACGCAACAGGAATTTAGAACGACGTGCCGCCGCCGAACTTGAACTCTTGCACGCGGTCAAACTGGCCCTTGGTCAGCGGGATCGCGTAGTCGAAGCGCAGCGGTCCGAACGGCGAGGCCCAGATCAGGCCGACACCGACGGAGGTACGGACCACGTTCTGCCCGTCATACGACAGACCCAAGCAGGTTCCGGGGCTGAAGGGCGGATTCGGGTTCGGCCTCACGCAGCCGGGCGTGTTGACCTCGCCCGTGGCCGCCCAGGAGGTCGGGCCCTGATAGTCCCACAGACCGCCGGCATCAGCATAGACCGCGCCCTTCAGGCCCACTTCCTTGGGCAGGAACCAGAACGGCATCTGCAGTTCGAACGATGCGCCCCAGTACTTGGTGCCGCCGAGCGCGTCCATCGTGCCGTAGGGGTTGATGTCGCGCGGACCGATGCCGTTCGGGGCAAAGCCGCGGACGAGGTTCGGACCCATCTGGAACATGTCCAGCATGCGCAGCTCGTTGTTGCCGATCTTGTTGAGCATGCCGCTCTGAAGGTGGACAAGGCCTACGACGTCGCCGACCAGCGGGGCGTAGTATTTGCCGTCGATTGTGGTCTTCAGGTACGTGACGTCGCCACCGACGCCGGCGAAGTCCTGCTTGAAGTCGATCAGGAGACCGTCGGTCGGGTTCTTGTTGTTGTCGAGCGTATTGTAGTTCAGCGTATAGCCGACCGCCGAGGTCAGCGTCGAGCCGTTCGCCAGCTCCTTGCGGATCGGCAACGAGGCTTCGCCGTCGCTATAGCACCACAGGCCGAGGCCGGTGGAATCGGTGGCGGTCTGGCCACCCGCCGTCACCGAACCCCCAGGCCCGACACCCGGTGCATTCGCCGCCACCCAGGCCGGCGACGGGTTGAAGGCAAGCAGGCCATTGCCCGGGTTGTTGTTACAGTTCGCCAGATAGGACGGCAGGGTGATGTCCTGCTGATAGATCGAGTAACGCAGCTGCAGCGAGAGATCTTCGCGGAGCTGGAAGCCGAGACGCGGACTGAAGCCGATCGTCCTGGTGCCGTAGGAGATGTAGCTGTTCGGCAGTTGCTGGCGGTAGTAGGCGTCGAGACCGAGCGCCACGCGGTAATCGAGCAGATACGGATCGATGTAGGAGAGCGACAGGCCGCGCGCGTACTGGCCATAGGTCACGGCTGCCTTCGCGTACAGGCCGCGGCCGAGGAAGTTGCGCTCGGAGATGCTGACCTCGGCGAGCGCGCCGTCGGTCGTCGAGTAGCCGCCCGAAACGGAGAAGTCGCCGGTCGATTTCTCTTCAAGATTGACGTCGAGGATGACGCGGTCGCTCGAGGAGCCGGGCTCGGTCGTGATCTTCACGCTCTTGAAGAAGTCGAGATTCTTCAGCCGCCGCTCGGCGCGGTCAACCAGCGCTCGGTTATAGGCGTCACCCTCGGAGATGTCGAACTCGCGGCGAATCACGTAGTCGCGCGTGCGCGTATTGCCGTGGATGTTGATGCGCTCGATATAAGTTCGTGGTCCCTCCTCGATCGAGAAAACGACCGAGACCGTATGGGCCTCGAAATTGCGATCGCCGCGCGGCCGCACTACCGCGAAGGCAAAGCCGCGGCGCGACGCCTCGATCTGCATCTCCTCGACCGATTTCTCGAGCGCCTCGACGTTATAGAGGGAGCCGACGCTGACGCGCGAGAAGCTGCGCAACGAATTGGTATCGAGATTGGGGATGCTCGACTGGAAGTTGACCGAGCCGACGCGATATTGTTGGCCTTCCTCGATCTTGAAGGTGACCATGAAGCCCTTGCGCTGCGGGTCATATTCCGTCAGCGCGGCCACGACCTGCACATCGGCAAAGCCGTGCTTCAGATAGAAGCGGCGAATCAGGTCGCGGTCGGCCTCGACGCGGTCGGGATCATAGACGTCGTTGCCGCCGAGGAAGCTCAGCAAGTTCGATTCGTGGGTCTTGATGATGTCCTTCAGGCGGTAGGACGAATAGTAATTGTTGCCGACGAACTCGATGGATTTGACGGAGGTTTTCGCACCTTCCGTGATCGTGAAGATCAGATCGACGCGGTTGTTGGGCTGCTCGATGATCTGCGGGTCGACGCGCACGTCATAGCGGCCGGAATGGCGGTAGATTTCCACGATGCGCTGGGCATCGGACTGCACCATCGGACGCGACAACGTTCCGCGCGGCTTCGACTGGACTTCCGCCGAGAGCTGCTCGTCCTTGATCTTCTTGTTGCCCTCGAAAGCGACGCGGTTGATGACCGGGTTTTCGATGACGGTGACCACGATCCTGCCGCCGGGACGGCTGATCTGCACGTCCTGGAACAGGCCGGTCTCGATCAGGGCCTTGAGGCCGTCATCGATCGCGGCGTTGTCCAGCCTGCCACCGGGTCCGGCCTTGAAATATGAGCGGATCGTCTCCAGCTCGACGCGGCGATTGCCGACGACCTCGATCGAGTTGACGTTCTGCGCGGCGGCTTGGGTTGAGGCAAGCGTCACCACCAGCGGGGTCACCACCGGCACAGCAAACATGATCAGGGCAGCGAACAAGCCCCCCCGGACTCGCATTCCAAACTTCATGCGCGACGCGCCCTCGTCATTTCTGGCCGGATCGTACCCCCACGAGCCGACAGATTCCCATTGTTGCCTCGCTTGTAACCAAATTCGCCAAGGCAGCAAACGTACGATGTCAGTCTGTTTCCATTTTCATTCCAAGACGTTGCGAATAAGCAACGTCATAAAAAAGCCGCGCTTTATGAGCCGGGCAAACGCAGGATGTCATGATAGGTGGCAAATACCATCAACATCAGGACCAGGCCCAATCCGATGCGGAATCCCATCTCCTGCGCCCGTTCTGACAATGGGCGTCCGCGCACGGCTTCGACTGTATAGAACAAAAGATGACCACCATCGAGCAACGGCACCGGGAACAGGTTCAAAAGCCCGATCGAGATCGATAAAACGGCAGAAAGCTGGATCAGAGGTATCAGACCCAGCGTCGCGACCTGCCCGGAAATCTGGGCGATTCGCAGCGGACCACCGATCTGGTCGGCCGCCTCACGGCCGGTGAAGATGCCGCCGATATAGGACAGCGTGCGATCGATCACGAACCAGGTTTCCTTGATTCCCAGCCAAAAGGCCGTGGCCGGATCGACTCGCTCGGTCAGGGTGTCGCCCGGAGCGGTCTGGCGGGTGATTCCGAGCACGCCCAAGCGCTGGGTGTTGCCGAACCCATCCTTCACTTCCCGCCATTGCGGCGTTCCGGTGAGCTGAACCGTGGCGCCGCCACGTTTGACCGTGAAGGTCAGCTTGTCGCCGGCGTGGGTGCCGACGATTCGCTGCATGTCGGTGAAGTTGTCGATCTTGGTGCCGTCGATGCCGGTGACGATGTCGCCAACCTGGAACCCGGCCGCGGCGGCGGCGCTGTTGGCCTCGATCTTGTCGACGCGGGCGCTGGTGCTCGGCTTGCCGAAGAAAGTGAAGAGACAGGTGAAAATCACCACCGCCAAAACGAAATTAGCGATCGGGCCGGCGGCGACGATCGCCGCACGGGGGCCAACCTTCTTGTGGTGGAAGCTGCCGGCGCGCTCTTCCTCGGTCATGTTGGCGAGCGCCTCGGTCGAGGGCGTCGAGGCCTCGGTATCGTCACCGAAAAACTTGACGTAGCCGCCGAGCGGAACGGCTGAGATCTTCCATCGGGTGCCGTGGCGGTCGAAGAAGCCGACGAGCTCCGGCCCGAACCCGAGCGAGAACGTTAACACTTTCACACCGGCCCAGCGGGCGACCAGAAAGTGGCCGAGCTCGTGGAAGAAAACGACGATGGTCAGGACGAACAGGAAGGGAACGGCGTAGCCGATGAGCACGTGGCTCAACGTATTGAAACTATGTAGAAAAAACTCAACCATTCGATTCCCCTAACCCGGGACCTACGGCCCCTTCCCCAACCCTCTAGGATGCCTTTAAGGCAATTTGAGGCAATAGGGAGGCAGCCTTATTTCGCGCATTATAGTCAACGGCGATAGCGTCATCGGCGGATTCCAGCGGCGCCAGATTCCCGGAGCGAATCCAGGCCTCGATGGTCGCCTCGACCAGCCTTGCGATGGCGCCGAACTTGATCTTGCCGGCGATGAAGGCCGCGACCGCCACCTCGTTCGCCGCATTGAATACCGTAGTTGCACCCCGACCGGTCCTTAAGGATTCGTAAGCGAGCCGAAGCGCCGGGAACCGCTCGAAATTGGGTTCCTCGAAGGTGAGTTGGCCGATCTTGGCAAGGTCCAGCCTCAGGGCGGGGCCCTTGCTGATTCGGTCCGGCCAGCCCAGGCAATGCGCGATCGGAATGCGCATATCCGGCGCGCCGAGCTGCGCGACCACGGAGCGGTCGGAAAACTCCACCATGCCGTGCACGATCGATTGCGGGTGTACCAGCACGTCGATTTCGTCCGGCGTCAACGAGAACAGGTAGGCGGCCTCGATCACCTCGAGCCCCTTGTTCATCATCGAGGCCGAATCGATGGTGATCTTCTGGCCCATGCTCCAGTTCGGATGTTTCAGGGCCTGCGCCAGCGTCGCCTGCTCGATATCGGCCGGGGCCCAGGTGCGGAACGGGCCGCCCGAGGCCGTAATGATGACACGGACCAGCTCCTCGCGATTGCCGGAACTCAAGGCCTGGAACAGGGCATTGTGCTCGGAATCAGCGGGCAGGATGCAGGCGCCGGCCTTTTTCGCGCGCTCCATGAAGAAATCGCCGGCACAAACCAGGCATTCCTTGTTGGCAAGCGCCACCGTGGCGCCGCGATCGACCGCGGCGAGCGCAGGCTTGAGGCCCGCCGCGCCGCTGACGGCAGCCATCACCCAATCGGCCGGCCGCGCGGCGGCTTCGATGATGGCGCTTTCGCCGGCGCCGCATTCGGTTCGTGTGCCCGCCAATGCCTCTTTCAACTCGGTCAGACGGCTGGGATCGGCGACCGCAACAAAGCGCGCGTCGAACTCGCGCGCGAGCTTGGCGAGCCCCTGCACATTGCTGTTTCCGGTCAGGGCTTCGACCCGGTAGAGGTCGGGCGCCGCGCGCAGCAGATCCATCGTGCTGTCACCGATCGAGCCGGTGGCGCCGAGCACGGTGACGCTGCGCACGCTCGATGGCGCGGTTTTATTGTTACGCAATGGAACTGCGCTCATTTGCTCACCAAACCATAAGAGCGCGGCCGACGCCATCCACGCCGCCCCGCAATACTCCGAAAATCGCCGCCAGCACGATCGCCGCGACAAAGCCGTCCAATCGGTCCATTACCCCGCCGTGCCCGGGAATTATGTGACCTGAGTCCTTTACCCCGAACCGGCGCTTGATAGCCGATTCAAAGAGGTCTCCCAGTTGCGCGGCGATCGACAGCATGGCTGCCAGAATCAACAGCGGCAGCGTTTTACCGAGATCGGAAGCCGAAAAGCCAATTGCAACCAGCAGGCTCGCAATGAAGCCGCCGATCGCCCCGGCCCATGTCTTTTTCGGACTGACCCGCGGCCACAATTTTGGGCCGCCGATCGCCCTGCCCGCGAAATAGCCGCCGATATCGGTCGCCCACACCACCAGCAGCACCAGGATCAGCGCCGACAATCCTTTGGCCTGATCGAGCCGCACCAGGATGGAAGCCAGTTGCGCGGCGGCAGCGTAGAGAAATCCGGCAACCGCCCAGATGCGTGGCTGCGGCGCGCGAAAAGCGACCGCAATGAGGCCGAGTGCGAGCACCACCAGCGCAGCATTCACGTTTCCAATTGCGAGAAACAGCGCGGTCAGCACCAGCGCCACCACGCCGGCGACCGTGACCGGCACATGGCGCGCCGTGGTCGTCACCGCCAGCCATTCGAAAAAGAGACCGATCGCGCCAAGGGTCACAAGCGCGGTCCAATACCAGCCGCCGGCATAGGCGGCGCCGATCGCAAGCGGCGCCAGCACCAATGCGGCGGCGATGCGCATCAACAGATTGCGCTGATCTCCTCCGGCGACCGCTGCCGGCGCGGCGTCGCGTTCGCTCACGATCCGGTTTTCGCAGCGAGCCCGCCAAACCGGCGCTCGCGTCTGCCGTATTCGGCGATCGCCTCTTCCAGTGCGGCCTTGTCGAAATCCGGCCAACGGATCGGCACGAACACAAGCTCGCTATAGGCCGCCTGCCACATCAGGAAGTTCGACAGCCGCTGCTCGCCACTGGTGCGGATGATCAGATCGGGATCGGGGATGTCGGGCGCGTCGAGATACCGGCCGAGCGCATCCGCATCGATCGACGAAGCATTGCGCTTGCCCTCGGCGACCTCGCGCGCGAGCCGCTGCGCGGCGCTCGCGATCTCCTGCCGCGAGCCGTAATTGAACGCGACCACGAGGGTGAGGCGCGTGTTGTTGCGCGTGAGCTCCTCGGCTTCGTTGAGCAGCGCGCAGATATCGCCCTCCAGGCCTGCGCGCTCGCCGATCACGCGCACCCTCACCCCGTCACGATGCAGGCTCGCCAGATCGTTACGGATGAAGCGCTTGAGCAGGCCAAAGAGATCGCCGATCTCGCTCGCCGGCCGCGACCAGTTTTCCGAGGAGAACGAAAAGATGGTGAGATAGAGGATACCGAGTTCATGTGCGGCACGGACCACGCGGCGCAGCGCTTCGACGCCGCGGCGATGACCTTCCGCACGCGGCAGACCGCGCGCGGCCGCCCATCTGCCGTTGCCGTCCATGATGATCGCAACATGCAGCGGACCATCGGATCGCTCCTGGTCTTGCGTTGCGGGGACGGCGGCGTTCGACATCAATCGATCCTTGGTCGATCCTCGGGCTCGATACTCACCGCCTCAGACGGTGAGGATTTCCTTTTCCTTGGCCGCCAGCAGCTGGTCGATCTCGGCGATCATGCCGTCGGTCGCCTTCTGCACGTCGGCGGCCAGACGCTCCTGATCGTCCTCGGAAATCTCGTGATTCTTCTCGAGCTTCTTCACGGTATCGAGCCCGTCGCGGCGCACGTGGCGCACGGCAACCTTGGCCGCTTCGGCGTATTTATGCGCGACCTTGACGAGCTCCTTGCGGCGCTCCTCGTTCAGTTCCGGGATGCGCAGGCGCAGCACCTGGCCTTCGGTCGCGGGCGAAAGTCCGAGGTTGGAATCGACGATCGCTTTTTCGACCGCCTTCACCATCGACTTGTCCCAGACCTGCACCGAGATCAGCCGCGGCTCGGGCACGCTGATGGTGGCAAGCTGGTTCAGCGGCATGTGCGAGCCGTAGGCATCGACCTGCACCGGCTCCAGCATGGAGGCGGATGCGCGGCCGGTGCGGAGGCCGCCGAGTTCATGCTTGAGCGACTGGGTGGCGCCCTGCATGCGGCGCTTCACTTCGTTGATGTCGAAACTACCCGTGGGCATAACGCTCTCCCGTTCGTCTGAAACTTCTTGTCGAGGCGGCCTCGGTAGAACCGTTCAGCCGGCGACGACGGTCCCGTGGCCGGTGCCGCGCAGGATCCCGCCGATCGAGCCCGGCTCGGCGATCGAGAATACGATGATAGGCAGCGACGTCTCGCGGGCAAGGGCGAATGCGGTCGCATCCATGACCTTGTAGCCGCCTTCGATCGCCTGCGAATGGGTCAGGCGGTCGAAGCGCTTGGCGGAGGGGTCCTTTTTGGGATCGGCGCTGTAGACGCCGTCGACATTGGTGGCCTTCAGGACAGCCTTGGCGTCGATTTCGGCCGCCCGCAGCACCGCGGTGGTGTCGGTCGTGAAGAACGGGTTGCCGGTACCCCCACCGAGCAGAATGATCCGGCCCTCGGCGAGGTATTTGTGCGCTGCACTGCGGGTGAACAGCTCGCAAATCTCGGGCATCACAAAGGCCGACAGCGTGCGCGCCGGCGTACCCTTGCGCTCGATCGCCGCCTCCAGCGCCAGGCAATTCATGACGGTGGCAAGCATGCCCATGGTGTCGCCGGTCGGCCGCGACACGCCCCGGGAGGAGACTTCGACGCCGCGAACCATGTTGCCGCCGCCGACCACGACGGCGATCTCGGCGCCGAGCTTCTGGGCGGCAATCAGGTCGGTAGCGATGCGATCGACGATCGACTGATCGATCACGACACCCTGGCTGCCGGCGAGATATTCGCCGGAGATCTTGATCACCACGCGACGATAGACCGGCTCAGCCATCTCTGATGTTGCCCTCTTCTGCCGCGCGCCACCTACGGCAAGCGTCGGATAAGGAACGATCCGGCGCTTACTTCTTGCCGCTGGCGGCGGCGACTTCGGCAGCGAAATCGCTTTCCTGCTTCTCGATTCCCTCACCGAGAGCATAGCGCACGAATCCGCCGACCTTGATAGGCCCGCCGACCTTGCCCTCAGCTTCCTTCAACGCCTGGGCGACCGACTTGCCGGTGTCATGGATGAAGGCCTGCTCGAGCAGGCAGACTTCCTTGTAATAGGTCTTCAGGCCGGACTCGACGATCTTCTCGATCACGTTCTCCGGCTTGCCCTGCTGGCGATATTTGTCGGCCAGCACGTCTTTCTCGCGCTTGACGAGATCGGCCGGAAGGCCGGCCGGATCGATCGCCTGCGGATTGGCGGCGGCGACGTGCATGGCGAGCTGACGGCCGAGCGCGGCCAGCTCATCGGCCTTGCCGGTCGATTCCAGCGCGACGATCACGCCCATCTTGCCGGCGCCTTCGATCACGGCGTTGTGGATGTAGCTCGACACCACGCCCTTGCCGACCTCGAGCGAGGCGGCGCGGCGCAGCGT
>Ga0310811_10007328_pt1 | contig 14122 bp, 11 predicted proteins | sample YCmetagenome_FD_207642 | JGI IMG/M metagenome (GOLD analysis project Ga0310811, IMG submission 207642) | Soil microbial communities from experimental microcosm in Duke University, North Carolina, United States - YC | ecosystem: Engineered > Artificial ecosystem > Soil microcosm > Unclassified ...
CATCCGACCGGCGCCCCCTCCGTGGCCTCCGTGGCCTCTTAGTTGAGTAACCGTGGCCTCTATCCACCGAGGACGACGAGTCCCACCTTGTTGACGCCGCTCTCCGCGATCGCGATGTTGCCGTCGCGCGTGACGGACATGTTCCGCACGACGCCGCCGCCTCCGGGGATGACCCAGGTCTGGAACTTCTGTGTCCTGGGATCGAACCGCACCAACGTATTCGGCCGGACGGCGGACTCGCTGTACCAGATGACGTCGTCGAGCGCGGCAATGCCGTAGGGCCGTGATTCCGGTCCGCCCGGTGACGGCCACTCCATTCGCTGGCCCGTCTTTGTATCGAGGCGCCCGAGGTACCCACGCGAGTAGTCCGAGTACCACACCGCGTCGTCGCTCGTAATTGCTATCCGACGGGGACGCGTTTCCGCATTCGGGAGCGTCCATTCCGTGATCTTCATGGTTTGTGGATCGATCGCGGAGATCCTGTTCGTGCCGAATTCGCAGACGATCGGCGTGCCGTGAGACGTGAACACCATCCCGTACGGATTCGATCGCGGCTGCGGATATGTCACGACCTTCACGTCACCGGAGTTCGGATCGAGCCGTCCGACCATATTGGCGCCTTGCACGGTGAACCACAGCATCCCGGCGCGATCGAAGAGGGGCGTGTGTGGATCTCGCGCACCCTCGGGCAGCTTGAATTCGACGATCCGGCCGGTCGCCGGATCCAGGCGGCCGATATAGCCTTTCGAATTGGCCGTGAACCAGATTCGTCCCTCTGCGTCGGCGGTGAGTCCGTGCGGACCCGACTGCGGGATGTCGATCGGGAACTCCTTGATCTTCCCGGTCTTCGGATCGATGCGACCGAGGACGTTGGAGAACATGCCCGTGTACCAGATCGATCCGTCCGCGGTGGCGAGTGGATCGTGCGGGCGCGAGCCGAGTGTCGGCAGATTCCATTCCTTGAAAGTCACCTTGACGGGCCCTGGAATGACCACTGCTCTGGGTCTGGGCTGCTCCGGAAAATTCTTCGCCAGGTAATCGACGACGACGTCGGACTGATCTTTCGGCAGCGCCACCATCGTCGAGATCAGCTCGACCCAGCCCTGACGCGTGTAGCCGCCGGAATTGGCGATGTTCGTCAGTTGATGACAGAGCGCGCAGTACCGCTGCACTTCGTCCTTTCCGGGTCCGTCGGGCAGATTCGCTGACGCGCGTCCCCGTCCCTGCTGCGGGACGGGTGCGGCGGCGCCGAGCGAGAACGCGAAGGATGCGGCGAGTAACAGTGCGGCTCCGCCGAGCAGCTCGTTGCGCATATACGCGCATGATACGTCCGATGTCGCCGAACGAAGTCCACCTCGACTGCGACGCTTACAGACGGGCTGAGACGAGTCGAACGCTCGACACCGTTCACTGCACTTGGCGACCTGGATGCTCTGAAAGTGTCGCAAACATCCAAAAATCGCTTATTTCCTGTGCTTGCTGGCGGGCCCGCCGTTTGCTCTCTTCTCTGGTCGAGGTCACGATGGCGAGCCCAGCTCGGCCGTCACCGGCGGCCTGAGGAGGTAACGATGCGCACGTTGTCGCTGATACGAACAAGCGTATTGGTCGTCGCGGCGTTGATGATGACGGCGGGGGCGGCACGAGCCGCCGAGCCGGATTCGTGGATTACGGCAAAAACCAAAGTGGCGCTCATGACCACCGAGGGCATCCACACCGCCCATCTCAATGTGGATACCGTGAAGGGCGTCGTGACGCTCCACGGTCAGGTACCGACTGCGGACCAGAAGACCAAGGCTGAAGACGTCGCCAAAAAAATCGACGGCGTCAAGACCGTGAAGAACCTGCTCCAGGTGGTTCCGAGCGCGGAGCGAAAGACCGTCGATCGATCTGACGACGAAATCAAGAAGGCGCTCGACAAGGCGTTCGACAACCACAAGGTCCTGAAGGACAGCGGCATCAAGGTCGAGTCCGTGAACAACGGCGTCGTGCTGTTGTCGGGCAAGACGAAGTCGCACGCGGCGTATGTCGAGTCGGTCGAAGTTGCGGACGCCGTAGCGGGCGTCAAGCGAGTGTCATCCGAAGTCGTCCTCGAACCGGCCTCGTAGCCGGCTCGCCGGGTCTCGCGCCACGGGACCCGGCGAAACACCCTCGTCGTTCGCATTACGCCACAATAGTGTCGTGGACCACGGGCTCGATCGACTTGCCGAGTTCCTGGCGGCGCACGGCCGCGTGATCGTGCTGTCCGGCGCGGGCTGCTCGACCGAATCAGGCATTCCCGACTATCGCGATCGCAACGGCGACTGGAAACATCCGCGTCCCGTGATGTACCAGCAGTTCGTTGCGCAGGAATCGACGCGGCAGCGGTACTGGACGCGCAGTGTCGTGGGCTGGCGGCGGATTTCCGGCGCGGTCCCGAATCGCGCGCATACGGTCCTTGCGCGGCTCGAAGCCGGCGCATTTGTCAGCGCCGTCATTACGCAGAACGTGGACGGCCTGCACACCCGTGCGGGCAGCCGCGACGTCATCGATCTGCACGGGCGGCTCGACACCGTGCAGTGCCTGGCTTGCGGCGCCTTGAGCGATCGCGCCGATTTTCAGCAGCGTCTTCTCGAGCGGAACGCGCATCTCTCGTACATGACCGCTGAAGCGATCGCGCCGGATGGCGACGCAGCAGTCGTCGACGTCGACTGCGGACGCGTCGATGTGCCAGCCTGCCTCGCGTGCGGAGGCATCCTCAAGCCGCACGTCGTGTTCTTTGGCGAAGGCGTGCCGCCGTCGCGTCTTGCCGAGGCGTTCGCACGCCTCGACTCGGCGGATGCGCTGCTCGTCGTCGGTTCGTCGCTGATGGTCTTCTCGGGATATCGGTTCGTGCAGGCTGCCGTCCGCAACGGCAAGCCTGTTGCCGCGATCAATCTGGGGCGCACGCGTGCGGACGATCAGATCTCGCTCAAGGTGGAATCGTCCTGCAGCGACGCGCTTGCGGCGCTCGAGGAGCGGCTGCTCGCCGGCCCTATGATGCGGCGACGCGCCGCCGCTCCGCCCCGGCGAGGATGAAACATAACACCAGCGCCGGAATGCCGAGCAGGCCGGCGCCGATGAAGAACAGGGCGTATCCCTCCAGCAGCGTGCGTCCGGAAGCCAGCGACTCCACCATTACCCCGGAGAAGCCTTTCGCGAACTTGCCGACGTAGGTGTACGCGGAACTCAAGAGCGCGTACTGCGTTGCCGTATAGCCTCGCGTGGTCAGCGTTGACATGTACGTGACCAGCGCCACGCCGGCGAATGCGGCTCCAAAGTTGTCGCAGATCATGACGGCGCCGAACACGCGCACGTCCGGACCGGTATACGCCAGAATCGCGAATGACGCGATGACCACGCTCTGTATCAGGAGGCCTGCGATGAGCGTACGGAAGTACCCGATGCGCACCGCGCTCAGTCCTCCGGCTGCGATGCCCAGCAGCGATCCGATGAGTCCGATCGAAGCACGCACCGCGCCCACGGTGTCTTTCGAGAGGCCGAGATCGTGGTAATACGGGTTGGCCATCGGGCCCATGAGGTATTCGGGTAACCGATACAAACTGATCATCGCGAGCATCAGCAGCGCGACCGATCCGTAGGCTCTGAAAAACTCCGTGAACGGGCCGACGACCGCCTCGGTGAATCCACGGAAACTCCCCAGCGTCTCTCGAGGCCGCGATCGGTCCGCCGGCGCTTCCGAACGCTGCGGCTCGATCGCCACCAGTGTTGCGGCAATGCCGACCGCCATCAACGCCGCCATCCCGGCGTATGAGATCGGCCATCCCAGACGGCTCGCGGAGATCAGGATCAATGCATCGGTCACGAGGATCGCGGCGCGATAGCCAAGTTGGTACGCCGCCGACAACAATCCCAGCTCGTCCGAGTCGGTGGCCGCCTCGATGCGCCACGCGTCGATCACGATGTCCTGCGTGGACGAGGAGAACGCCACGACGAGGGCCAGCACGCCGATCGTCGCGAGGCCGTGGCGGGTACCGGTCGCGGCCATCCCGAGGAGGCCCGCGGCGATGAGCGCCTGCATGAGCAGCATCCAGCTGCGTCGTCGCCCGAGCCGGCCGAAGATCGGGGCATCGAGACGGTCGACGACCGGCGCCCAGAGGAATTTGAGTGAATACGCAAGTCCGACCCACGACAGGAACCCGATCGCCTGCAGGGTCGTGCCTTGATCGCGGAGCCAGTAGCCGAGCGTATTTCCGGTCAGAAAGAAGGGAAGCCCGGATGAGAAGCCGAGCATCAGCATGACCGCGACTTTGGGCTGACCGAGTGACGCGAGGACAGTGCGTTTCGTCGCGGGGCGTACGGACGCGGTGGCCATCGGCGCAGTCATGTTACCAGCGGCGCGCGCGAAGTCGGGCCCATGGTTGAGGTAAGAGATCAGCGACAGAGCATTCTTTTGTCAGCGGCTCGGGCGACTTGGCCGCGCACATGGAAGGAATGTCGAGAGAATTTGCGTCGCTCGTCAAGGCTGCACTCTTGCTTGCCCATACGGATCGCCCCCAGCGGTCGGAGGTCGTGAACATGCGGCGCGTCGCGGTTGCTCTACTCTTTGCAATGCTGGCTACTGTCAGGTTCGCTCACGCTGCGGCTATCAGCGTGGCCGGAGCGGAATGCGGATCGCCGCCGCTGCTCGGCCTCCAGATCATCGTCCCCGCCACCGGCTCCAATCTGGGCACTGCGTGTCCCGACAACAGCTTCGGCTCGATTTTCGGCGACACCGGTGGGGGCGAAACGGGGCCGCTCTATGGCTCGCCGCTGCTGACGATTGATTTCACCGTCAGCGATTTGAGCGCGCTTGCCAATCTCGAGATACTTCAGGGCTCGGCGTTCGACAAGTTGGTGACGACGCCGACGGGTTTCGAGCTGCAGGGCGGCGGGATTCTCGCGTGCGCCCCTTCGAAGGATCCGGCGACCGACTGCTTCCCGGATGCCGTGGTGACGTTCAGCGACTTCAATCCTGGCACCGTGCTCAGGGTGACGGCGGTCAACGGGGTCGCCGTTCCCGAGCCCGCGACGACGGCATTGATCCTGAGCGGGATGACCGCGGCGTTCGTCCGGCGGCGCGCGCGCCGGCGTAAAGTTCGTTCCTAGCGGGCGCTAGTCTTCAGGGCCGCGTAGCGCGGATCGGCGCGCAGGCCGCGGAGATCGGGGTCGGTCTCGATCGACGAGAGCGGCAGACCCGCCCCGATCGCCTCGCGTAAATCCGCGAAAGCGCGATCCGTGTCGTTCAAGAGCGCGGACATGACCGCTTCGTCGTAGAGCAGGTCCGCGCTTTTCGCGTCGATCTCGCGGGCTTCCTTCATGAACCGGCGCGCCGTGCTCGCGTCCCCCTTTTTCGCGTAATACAACGCCAGGTTGCCCCGCGTCGTCGCGTCGCGCGGATTCACCTGGATGGCTTTCAGCGCGAGCCCGATGGCCTTGTCGTATGCGGTCGCCGCCTGTTCGCGCCGGCCCGCCCATCGATAGCCGTCGGCGAGGTTGCCGGCAAAGACTTCCGCGTTCGGCTGCATCGCAGCGGCTTTCTCGAACATCGGAACCGCCTCGGCGAAGCGTCCCGCATATGCGTACGTGATGCCGAGATTGGTGTAGGTGTTCGGGATCTGCTGAAGCGTGAGCGCGTGCTGGAACGCATCCAGCGCTTTGTCGTACTGAGCGGTCCGAAGATAGACGGCGCCGAGATCGTTATATCCGTTCACGTTGTCTGGCGCGAGCTGGATGACGTGCTGGAATGCCGCAATCGCGTCAGGATATCGACCGAGCTGGAGGTATGCCGCACCAAGGGTGTCGCTGTTGACCCAGTGATACGGATTGACGTCGACTGCCTTGCGATAGGCGTCAAGCGATTCCTCCGCCCGTCCCGCGGACAGATACGCGCGTCCGAGTCGGCGGAACGCATCGTCCGAGTTCGGCGCGAGGTCCGTGGCTTTCTTCAGCTCGACGATCGATTCCGCCGTTCGTCCCGTCGCCTGGTACACGTTCCCGAGCGCGATGTGGACTTCCACGAGTTTGTCGTCCAGCGCATCGGCCTGCTGCGCGGCAGAAAGGGCCTCCGCGGCCCAATGCGGCTCCTTCGTCGTTCGATACATCCGGAGCGAACTGTCTGCAATGCCGGCGTAAGCCAGCGCGAACGAGGGATCCTGGCGGAGGGCGTCCTTGTAGGCGTCGATCGCGGCCTGGACGTTTGTCATGTTCTGCTCGCCGCGCATCGCGCGCCGCCCGCGCAGATACGCGGCGTACGCCTCGATGTTGTCGGTCGGGTGCGTCACCGTCCGAGCGGTTTCAGCGTCGGTGAGTTTGACCGGCAGCTGCGCGACGAGAGCGCTGAAGATCCTGTCTTCGAGCGTGAGCAGATCCGCAGGCACGCCGGAGAACTCCTGCGACCAGATCTCGCGGTTCGCCGCGACGTCCTGGAGGTGAGCGGTCACGCGCAGCTTGTCGCCGTTGCCCTGGACCGATCCCGTGACGAGAAGATTCGCACCGAGATCCTTCCCCGTCTCGGCGAGTGTCGTCTTGCGGATCGCGCGCTGCACGGCGCTGTCGGCAGCGACGGTGACATGCTTTACCGCGAACAATTTCGAACTCAGCGACTCGTCGAGGCCCGCGGCTGCGGATTCGAGATTGGGTGCGTCGCCAACGGTTTTGAACGGCAGGACGGCAATCCGCGTCTGCGCAGCGCCCTCCGCCGCTGCCGACGCGTGTGCCGCGGCCGCCCTGTTGCGCATCATCACAACAGTCGGGACCACCGTCGCAGCGATGAGCGCGAGTCCAATACCGCCTCCCCATATCAGCCGTCGTCGCGGAGTCCAAGGGGCGGCGCGCCCGACCGTGGCGGATGCGGTCGCCGCGCGGACTCTCGTCGACGGAGCGCCGCCAAGGTCCGCTTCGATCTCATGTGCGTCGGCGTATCTCGCTGCGGGATCGCGCTCGAGACATCGCATGACCACCCGCTCGAGGTCGTCGGGAATCGCCGGAATGATTGCCCGCGGCGGCTTCGGACGCTCGCGGACGCGCATCATCATGATCTCGATGGCCGACGGTGCGTCGAAGGGCGTATCGCCCGTCAACATCTCGTACAGGATCAAGCCGACGGCGTAGATGTCCACCCGGTGATCGACGACGCCGCCCTCGACCTGCTCGGGTGCGATATATCGCGGCGTGCCGAGGAATTCGCCCGGCCGCGTCAGTCCTGCCGCCGTCGCCTCGAGCGATTTCGCCAGGCCGAAATCCGACACATACAGGTGATCGTTCGGGCCGATGAGGATGTTCTGCGGTTTCAGATCGCGATGCACGATGCCGGCGTCATGCGCGGCTGCGAGTCCTGACGCGAGCTGGCGTCCGAGGGAGCGGACCCGATCGAACGGCAGGCGTCCTTCTTTCAGATCGGCGGCGAGGTCGCGGCCGTCCACGAACGACATCGTGATGTACTTGACGCCCTCGGCGTCTCCGAGATCGTGAATGCGGAGGACGTTCCGGTGCGAGACCTGCCGCGCGAGCAGCAGCTCCTGCTTGAATCGACGGTCGAAATCCCGCGCGGATTCAGGGTCGGCGGTGAGATCGGGGCGCACCACCTTGAGCGCGACGTGCAGGCCGAGCTCGGTGTCCCAGGCGCGGTACACGGATCCCATGCCTCCGCGTCCGAGAAATCCGTCGATGCGATAGCGGCCGCCGAACATGGCGCCGCGCTGGAGCGCGTCTGCCGGTGGAGGAGCGCCGACGCCTCCAGACCGGACGGTTGCGTCGGCTGCGTCCGATAATCGCGTTGCGTCGGGATCGTCCGCGTCCCCAGCCATCGCTTCGCGCCAGATTATGGATCGAACCGTCCGGTCGTCGGGCCCACGGCCATTGCGCGTCGGCAATCGGCCGTGGGATATTACGCGCGCCGACCTCATGCGTTTCTTGGTGGTGATGCTCCTGTCCGGGGCGCCGGCGGTCGTGAGTGCACAAACTCCGGCAACGCCCGCGCCGGCGAAGATCGCGTCGATCTCCGGTGTCGCGGTGGCGCCCGGGCCTGTCGTCACGATCACCGCCACGGGGCCGCTCCCCACACCGCGCGTCGGCGTCCTTCAGGGGCCCGATCGTATCTACGTCGATCTCGCTGGCGTGTCGACGCGGACGGTGAAGAGGACCGGCGACGGTGCGGTGGTCACGACCGTCCGTGCGGCGCAGCACGGGATCGATCCGCTCGTCACCCGCATTGTGATCGACCTGACGCAGCCGTGCAGCTATTCGGTCAACAAGCTGCAGCAGGCGGAAGGGCGTCTCGAGATTTCACTGACGCCGAAGTCACCGGTGGGTGCCCCTGCGGCTGTGCCCGCCCGCGCGGCCGCGCCCGCGCCCGCATCCCCCGCCCGTGTATCCGCCCCCGCCCCCGCATCCGCGCCCGCGTCCCCCGCCGGTATATCCGCCCCCGCACCCGCGCCCGCATCCCCCGCCCGTGTATCCGCCCCCGCATCCCGCGCCCCGGCACCCGCACCCGCGCCCGCACCCGCGTCCCGCGCCCGCAAAAACTCTTCTGACCCGGCCATGCGGCGCTACCTTGCGAAGCTGAAGTCCGCGCTGGATACCGTAGAGACGTTGCGTGACGTTCTGAACGACATCGACCAGGGGCATAATGTGCCCCCCGAGCGGCTCTCGTCTGCCAGGCTCGAGCTGGCTCACTTGCAAGCGGCGCTGAATTCGGCCCACCCTCCGTCCAAGTTTGAAGAGGTCGACGGACTGCTGAAGAGCGTCGGCGCGTTTGCCTCGACTGCGCTGGACCTCGCATCCAAGTCGACGGGAGAAGTGCCGAAAAATGCCTCCTCGGCAGCGGCGGGAGCCCTGATGATGCTAGACCGCGCTCTGGCACAGCTCGACCAGAACGATTCCGCCAAGGATCAGTTTGCCGCGCTGTTGGTCGGCTGGTAAAATAACTTTACGTGGGGCATTCGTACCTCACGCACCACAGACAAAATGAAAAAGGGCAGCCTGTTGGCAGCGGCGGTGGCCGCTGTGTCCATGACGATTGCGCCTGCGCTCGGAAACGCTCGAGCCGCAACTGCAGCCTCAGCCGCGACGGATCTCAGCGTCGAGACTTGGGACGCGACATCACGTGGCGACATCGATCCGAAGGTTTTTGCCATCGCGATGGACGCCGCGGCGGATGCGCTCGAGCGCGGCCAGGTATCGGCACCAGCGACGCTGACGATCATCGATTACAGCCGTCCGTCCACCGACAAGCGGATGTGGGTGTACGACCTCCGCTCCCACGCCCTGCTGTTCGACGAATGGGTCGCGCACGGCCGCGGAAGTGGCAAGACGATGGCGTCGTCGTTTTCGAATCAGCCCGACAGCAATATGTCCAGCCTCGGCCTCTTCAAAACGGGTGAAGCCTACGAAGGGCACAACGGATACTCCCTTCGTCTCGACGGGCTGGATCGCGGGGTGAACGATCGCGCTCGCGAGCGGGCCATCGTCATCCATGGCGCGCCGTATGTGAATCCGGTTGTTGCGCGTGCGCAGGGTTATCTGGGGCGCAGCCTCGGCTGTCCCGCCGTCCGACCCGAGATCGCGCACGCGCTCATCGACGCCGTCAAGGGCGGCGGCCTGCTGTTCGCGTACGGCGGCCGTTCCTGAATCCTTCCAGCCGCCATTTGAAGCGCTGAAGTCCGCGGCACACGCGCCGGTGCGCGGCACGCGATTGGCTTCGGCCCCCATGCGCAACTCGCGGCCGAGTTATTCGGCGTCAAGCTGATCGCACTCAATGCAGCGAACGGCCGCAAGCTGCTCTTCACGGTCGTCTTTCTCGCGATCCTCTGGACCATCGCTCAGCTCGTACGATGGGGCGTCAGCCATGTCGTCTCGCACGAGACGAGAGCCGCCTTCTGGACGCGCCAGTTCATCAGCATTGCGGCGCTCGCGATCACGGTCGTCGGCCTGGTGTCGATCTGGTGCGACAATCCGGCGCGCGCCGCGGCGGCGCTTGGCCTCGCCTCGGCGGGACGTGCGTTCGCGCTGCAGCGCGTCGTGACGTCGCTCGCGGGATATCTGCTGATCCTGCGCGGCGACATGTTCAACGTCGGGGATCGGATCAAGATGGGCGGTGTGCGAGGCGACGTGATCCGCATCGGGTTCATCCAGATGACGATCATGGAGATGGGCCAGCCGCCTGCCGCGCAGTCGGAGCAACCCGGGATGTGGGTCGAGGCGCGGCAGTACAGCGGGCGGATCGTCAGCGTGTCCAACGCGATGATTTTCGACGAGCCCGTCTACAACTACTCGCGCGATTTCCCATTCATCTGGGAGGAGATGCACATCCCGATCAGTTTCAAGGACGATCGGAGCGCCGCCGAGCAGATCCTGCTGCGTGCGGCGGCGGATTGCGCGCTGCGCGACCGCGACGTTCCCGAGGAAGCGATGCGGGAGCTGGCGCGGCGTTACTTCATGAAGGCTGCGAGCGTCGAGCCGAGGGTTTACTGGCGGATTACAGATAACTGGGTGGAGTTGTCGGTGCGGTTGGTGACGAGCGTCGAGGGTGCCGCCGCTGAAGGTCGTCCAGGTCCCGCCCCCCTCGTCTCCCTGAGGCTGTCCCCATTTTTTGCGAAAAATGGGGACTGTCACCATTTTTCGCAAAAAATGGGGACTGTCCCCTTTATTGCACTGGAACGCTGGCGATGCACGTGAGCCACGGGCGATCGGCCGCCAGGCGGCCGGAATTCGCCGGTTTCCTGGAACCGGACGGTCGATTGTCCTTACGCAGCATGTAACGGCTTGCGTGCATCGTAAGTTTCCGCTGACAATGACGCTGATGCCGTTCCGCCGCCGCTTCTTCGCGGCAGGCGCCCTGATCGTCGTCCTGGCGCAACTGACGGCTGTCCTCGCCGTGCCGCTCGCCGCATGCGCGGCGATAACCCCCGCCGCGCACCACGACAGCGTCGAGTGCTGTCCGGCCGGCAGCCATCCCCCCGGCGAGTGCCCGCTGCACCGACAGGACGCGAAGCACTCCGGAGGGTGCCGCCTGACCTGCGCGACGCAGGGGACCACGCCATTCGTGCCCGGCATCGCCGGCGTCCTGCCACCGGCCTTCGCGATGGCGACCCGCTTCGCCGCCGGTCCCCGTACGATCGTCCACGACCCGTCGGGAATTTTCCGCAGCATCACTCCCGCGTCCCCACCGCCCAAATCCGCCGCGTAGCGCGTACCTCGACGCCCCTGACGGAGCGTCACGACTCCATTTCTCGGAGGACAAGGAAATGCGGACGTGTGTGTGTGCCCTCGCACTCGCGTCGCTGCTGGCGGCAGCGACCGCGCGGGCCCAGGAGACGATCGACTCTGCGAGCGTGAGCGGACGTGTCGTCGACGCGCAGAACGCGGTGGTGCCGGGCGCGACGGTGACGCTGCGTCAACAGGATACGAACGTCACGCGGACGACGCAGACGAACCGCGACGGCAGGTTCCGCTTCACGTATCTTCAGATCGGGAACTACGAACTCGTCGCGCAGCTCTCCGGCTTCGCCGACGCCAGGCGCTCGCTGACGCTGACCGCCGGTGCCGCGTTCGAACTGACGATGACGCTGTCGCTCGCGACGGTCGACACCCAGGTGACGGTGACCGCGGACGCGCCGGTCCTCGAAACCGCGCGCACACAGATCGCCGCGACGGTCCAGCGCTCCGAGGTCGCTGCCGTGCCGCTCAACGGGCGGAACTTCCTCGACCTCGCACTGCTCGCGCCCGGCGTGTCCCCGTCGAATACGGGCACGACACAGCTCTTTGCGGAAACCTCCGCCGTGCCAGGCGGCGGCCTTTCGGTCGGCAGCCAGCGCAACTTCTCGAACAACTTTGTTCTCGACGGCGTGTCGGCCAACGACGACGCGGCGGGGTTGAGCGGCACGCCCGTCAGCGTCGACGCGGTGGAGCAGTTCCAAGTGGTCACGTCGGGGGGGCAGGCGCAGCTCGGACGCGCGCTCGGGGGTTACTTCAACGTCGTCACCCGGAGCGGCACCAACGCGTTCTTCGGAGACGGATTCGGATACTTCCGGGATTCGAAACTGAACGCGGACAACGCGCTCTCGCATACGCGGCTGCCCATGGACCAGCAGCAGCTGGGCGGCAGCGCCGGCGGTCCGCTCGTCAGGAACGAAACGTTCTTTTTCGCGAACGTCGAACGGCGCAATCTCGATCAGACGGGACTGGTGACGATCGCGCCGGCAGCCGTCGAGGCGATCAACGCGAAGCTCGCGGCGACGGGCTACCCGGGCTCGTCGATCGCGACGGGGCCATACGCGAACCCCGTCGACACGCTCAACGTGCTGACGAAGGTCGATCACGCGGCCGGCCCGCGCGATCAGATGAGCGGCCGATATCTGCTGTATCGCGCGCAGTCGCACAACTCGCGCGGTGCGGGCGGTCTTGTGGCGGCTACCGCGTCTGCCGACCTCGCCAACGTCGACCAGGCGCTGTCGTTTTCGAACACCGCGACGATGTCGTCGAGTATGGTGAACGAGACACGGATGCAGTTCGTTCGAAGTAATCTCGACGCTCCACCGAGCGACCCCGTTGGTCCGGCAGTCGCCATCGCAGGCGTAGCGTCTTTCGGGACGCTGTCCGTGTCGCCGACTCGCCGCAGCAACACCCTGGTCGAACTCGTGGACAATGTGTCGCGCCAGTTTGGCGCGCACGCGTTACGCGCTGGCGCCGACCTGATCTGGAACGAGGACACGATAACGTTCCCGCGCGCGACGCGAGGCTCGTACACGTTCTCATCGCTGGCGCGCTTTCTGGGAGGCGACTACAACAACGCCGGTTTCACGCAGGCCTTCGGGGACGCCTCGGTATCCCAGACCAATCCCAACATCGGACTGTATGCGCAGGACGAGTGGAAGGTCGCTCCCTCGTTCACACTCAACGCGGGCCTCCGCTACGATCTGCAGTTCCTGCACACGATTCGAACCGACACGAACAACGTTGCGCCGCGAGTCGGCTTCGCATGGGCGCCATTCGCATCGGGACGAACGATCGTCCGAGGCGGCGCCGGCCTCTATTTCGATCGCGTCCCGCTGAGGGCCCTCGCCAATGCGCTCCTATCGGCGAACAACACGACCGACATCGGCAATCTGCGCCAGGTGATCGTGTCGCTCTCGCCCGCGCAGGCTGGCGCTCCGGTGTTCCCGGCGATCCTGACGGCGCCGCAGGCATCGGTATCGCTCCCCAATCTCACGACGATGCAGCGAGACATGCAGAATGCGTACTCGCAGCAGGCGAACATCGAAATCGAGCACGAATTCGGACAGCGGACGACGGTCTCCGCTGCACTTCAATACATGCGCGGCCAACATCTGATCGTGTCGATCAATCAGAACGTGCCCACGTGTGTCGCCGTCGGCGCCAACAACGGCTGCCGGCCGAGTTCGACGTACGGAAACAACAGCCAGTACACCTCGGCGGCATCATCCGACTACGAAGGACTGCAGCTCTCCGTTCTGCGGCACGCGTCGTCCTGGGGCCAGTACCGCGTGTCGTATACGCTCTCCAAAGCGATGTCGAACGTCGGCGAGTTCTTCTTCAGTTCGCCGATCGATCCGTTCGACCTCTCGAAGGATTGGAGCCGCGCTGATGACGACCAGCGTCATCGGCTCGTGATCAGCGGCAGCGCGGCGGCGCGCGGCGGGTGGACCGATCGCTCCTGGGGACGTCTGCTCCGCGATCTCGAGATCAGCGGGACGATGCGCGCGTATTCGTCGCTGCCGTTCAACATCACCTCCGGGCTGACGACCGTCCAGGGCACGGCTGCGCGCCCGGTGATCGACGGGGCGTTCATCCCGCGCAATGCGGGGGATGGTCCCGACTTCTTCACGCTCGACCTTCGCGCCGGGCGGAGCTGGCGCTTCAGGTCCGGTGCGTCGCTCGAAGGATTCGTCGAAGCGTTCAATCTCACGAATCACACGAACGTGGTGACCGTGAACGGCAACTTCGGGGCCGGAGCATACCCGACGAATCCGTCCGTGTCGTTCGGCCAGCCGACCGCCGTCAGTGATCCGCGCGTGCTCCAGCTTGCCGTGCGCGTGAAATTTGGAGGGCGATAGGAGCGGTGACGCCCGCGTTCAATCGCCTCGGC
>Ga0310811_10007329_pt1 | contig 14121 bp, 7 predicted proteins | sample YCmetagenome_FD_207642 | JGI IMG/M metagenome (GOLD analysis project Ga0310811, IMG submission 207642) | Soil microbial communities from experimental microcosm in Duke University, North Carolina, United States - YC | ecosystem: Engineered > Artificial ecosystem > Soil microcosm > Unclassified ...
CGGCGTATTCCGCGGTGCTGCCGACGTAGAGCAGGTTCTTCTTCGGATCGGGATAGACGAACAACACATGCCCGTGGTGATTGATCGGCGAGATCTTGTCGGTGGGCAGGTTTTTCAGCAGGGCGACCTGCTGCGGCGTCGCGGCGGGCTTGGTCCGGAAACCGGAGGCGGAAAGCAGGTTCTCCCGTTGCTGGACCGGAGTGACGCAGCCGGCGATCAGCGCCAGCAGGGAAAGGAGAGCGAGCGGACGAAAGGAAAGCCTCATCGGACGAGGCTAGGAAGCGGGAGGCGCCGGCGGCAAGGCACGAATTCCGCGAAAATCGTCACCTTCGCGGCGGGGAAATGTGGTATTTCCCGGGCATGAAATCGGTATTGGTCACCGGAGCGTCGAGCGGGATTGGTGAGGCGACCGCCTTGCGATTGGCTGGAGAGGGCTGGCGGGTATTTGCCGGGGTGCGAAATGTGGAACGATTTTCACAGGCTTCCCCGACTCTGATTCCGGTGGCGTTGGATGTCTCCAAGGCCGATTCCATTGCCGCCGCCCGGCAGACGATCGAGGCCATGCTCGATGGCGACGGCCTCGACGCGCTCGTGAACAATGCTGGCATTGGCCAGGTGCTTCCCATGGAGCATACCACCCCTGAGGACTTGCAGCGGATTTTCTCGGTCAACGTTTTTGGCCTGCTGGCCGTGACCCAGGCCTTCCTGCCGCTCCTGCGAAAATCCCGCGGACGCATCGTGAATCTCAGCTCCGTTGGGGCCTTGATCACGATTCCTTTCGGAGGCGCCCTGTGTGCCACGAAGCATTGTGTCGAGGCGTTCAGCGATGCGCTGCGGATGGAGTTGCTCCCGGACGGAATCGAGGTCATAGCGATTCGGCCGGCCGCGATTCATTCCCCGGCGGCGGACAAGCTGGCTGCCGAGGAAGAGCAGGCGATTGCCAGTTTGCCGGAGGAAGGCCGCGCCCGCTATGCGGAGTCGCTGCGAGGGTTCATTTTGAAGATGACCGAGGACGAAAACTCCGGCAGCTCGCCGGAGGTCGTCGCCGAAGTCATCGAAACCGCCCTCAACGCCGCGAAACCGCACACCCATTATCTCGCGGGGAAGAAAGGCCACCTCCTGAGCTTTCTCGGGCGTTGGGTGCCGGACCGCCTGCGGGATCAGCTCCTCCTGCGGCAGCTCGGTCTGCCGCACGAAGGCTGAGTCTTTGAAAGCCTCCGATCAGTGCGTTGTCGCGGGCTGGATTTCCCCGGGGCGCGCATCGGCGAGGCAGACGCCCACGAAGGTGTCGGCGCATCCGTAGTAGAGTAGCCATTTGCCTTTGAAGAGGACGAGACCCTCGATGAAGGTCGTCCCATCGCCATACTGGCCGGTCATCTCCCAAGGTAACTCCGGCCGGAAAAAGGGCTGATCCGTGCGTGCAAGGAGGCGGGTGGGATCGTGAGCGTCGAAAAGTGCCTGCCCGTCGCTATAGACGCCGGGTTTCAAGTTTGGATCGGCCTTCTCCCTACGGGCGTTCTTGCCGTTGTAGAGGAGCACGATGCCCTTCGAGGTCAGCACGGCGGGCGGTCCGCACTCCGCGAGCTCGCTGTCGAAAAGCCCGTTGCGAGGAGCGAGCAGCGCGCCGCCCTCGGGTGTCCAATCCCGGAGATTCGGACTGGAGAGCAAACGCACCGTGCCCTCGCCATAGTAGAGCCAGTATTTGCCGTTGATGCGGGTGGCGATCAGCTTGCCATCGCGCACGGAGGTGACCAGGGAGGCCGACTTGCTCGGGGCAGCGGTCTGGCCCTTGTCGTCGCGGCCGATCACCGGCCCGGTCTTGGTCCAGTGCACGAGATCCTTCGATGTCGCCATGCCAAGGTTGGTGTGGCGCGGCTGACCGGGGAGGCGATGGTACTGGGTATAAAAAAGGACATAGGTTCCATCCTCGGTCTCGACGACGCGGGGATCTTCGCAGCCGCCGGCCCACTCGTGTTCCTTCTGCGCATCGTTGTCCGGATACAGGACGGGCGCCGGCATCTTGGTGAAATGGATGCCGTCGTCGCTCACCGCCAGGCCCAGGCGGGAGGTGAACCCACCGATGCCTTTGCCATTGTCGTCCTCGGCCCGGTAGAGGAGGTAAACCTTGCCGTCCTTTACGATGGCGGCGGGATTGAAGGTATGCGTGGCTTCCCAGCGAATCGGCTTCCCGTTCATCGGGCAGTTGAAGATGGATTCCTGGCTGGGCCGGACGATCGGCTGGGCACCGGCCGGACGCGAAAAAGGCCCGAGCGTCCAATCGGTTGGCGCCGAGTTTTCCGCATGGACGCCGGCTACTCCCGCGCAGGCGAGGACAATGGCAAGAATTCGAAGGTTCACGGGAGAAGCGGATTTTACTTCATCGGGAGCAGCAGGGCATCCGGATCGTAGTTGAGATACGGCCCCAGCCATCTCTCCACGTCGGCGACCGGCATGCCTTTGCGTGCCGCATAGTCCTCGATCTGGTCGCGCTCGACCTTGCCAACCGCGAAGTAGCGGGACTGCGGGTTCGCTAAATAAAGGCCGCTCACGCTGCTGCCGGGATGCATGGCCAGCGACTCGGTCAGGGCGATGCCCGTATTCGCCGTCGCATCGAGCAGGCGGAAGAGCTCCCACTTCTCGGTATGGTCGGGCTGCGAGGGATAGCCGGGCGCCGGGCGGATGCCCCGGTATTTTTCACGGATGAATTCCTCCTTCGTGAGATTCTCCTCTTTGCCGAAGCCCCAGATGTCGCGGGCTTTCTTGTGCAGGCATTCGGCGAAGGCCTCGGCAAAACGATCGCCGAGCGCGCTGGTCATCAGGGAATTGTAGTCGTCGTGCTTCGCCTTGTACGCCTCGGAGATCTCGTGCACCTCCGGGCCGGCGGTCACGGCGAAGCCGCCGAAGCTGTCGATTCGGCCGCTGGATTTCGGCGCGATGAAATCGGCAAGCGAGTAGTTTACCTGGTCAGCCGGCTTCTTGAGCTGCTGGCGCAGGCAGCGGAAGTGGCCGATTACCTCGGAGCGCTGCGGGTCGCTGTAGAGCTCGATGTCCTCCCCGGTGGAGTTTGCCGGCCAGAAGCCCAGCACGCCCCGGGCGCGGAAGAGTTTCTTGCTCACGATCTCGTCGAGCAGTCGGCGGGCGTCGTCGTAGAGCGACTTGGCCTCGGCGCCCACGACCTCGTCGTCGAAGATGGCGGGGAAGCGTCCGCGGAGTTCCCAGGTGTGGAAAAAGGGCGACCAGTCGAAATATTCCACCAGCTCCTCGAGCGGGAAATTATCGAAGACCTCGACCCCGTAGCGGGCGGGAGTGGCGATCTCGGCGGTCGGCCAGTCGATGCGCAGGGCGTTGGCTTTGGCCTCCTCGAAGGTCAGCAGGGGCTTTTCCTTCGCGCGCCCGGCGTGCTCGACGCGCAGGGCTTCGTATTCCGAGTCGATCTGTGCGAGGTAGGCGGGCTTCAGCTCCGGGCTGAGGAGCGAGCTCGCGACATTCACGGCGCGGGAGGCGTCGAGGACGTGCACGACCCCGTGCGGGTAGTGCTGCTGGATCTTGACCGCGGTGTGGGCCTTGCTTGTGGTCGCGCCGCCGAGGATGAGCGGGAGCGTAAAGCCCTCGCGCGTCATCTCCTTCGCGACATGGATCATCTCGTCGAGCGAGGGGGTGATGAGCCCGGAGAGGCCGATGATGTCGCAGCCTTTCTCCTTCGCGGTCGCGAGGATCTTTTCGCACGGGACCATCACGCCCATGTCGATCACCTCGTAGTTGTTACAGGCGAGCACGACGCCGACGATGTTCTTGCCGATGTCGTGGACGTCGCCCTTGACCGTGGCCATGAGGATGCGGCCCTGGGTGCGGGCGTCGGGATTTGCAGCGCGTTCGGCCTCCATCAGCGGGGTGAGCCAGGCGACGGATTTCTTCATCACGCGGGCACTCTTCACCACCTGGGGCAGGAACATTTTGCCCGCACCGAAAAGATCGCCCACCACGCTCATGCCGGACATGAGCGGACCTTCGATCACGCTCAGCGGTTTGCCGTATTTCGCGAGCGCCTCCTCCGTGTCGGCATCCACGAAATCGACGATGCCCTTGATCAGCGCATGCTTGAGGCGTTCCTCGACCGTGCCTTCACGCCAGGTGAGGTCGGCGGTGGCGGCCTTCGTGCCGCTGGCCTTGTTCTTGATTTCCTCGGCGAAGGTGACGAGCCGTTCGGTGGCGTCCTCGCGGCGGTTGAGCAGCACGTCCTCGATGAGTTCGCGCAGGTCGAGGGGCACATCCTCGTACACCGCGAGCTGGCCGGCATTCACGATGCCCATGTCGAGTCCCGCCTGGATCGCGTGGTAGAGGAAGCAGGAATGCATCGCCTCGCGCACGTGGTTGTTGCCGCGGAAGGAGAACGAGATGTTGCTGATGCCGCCGCTCACGCGGGCGTAGGGCAGGTTCGTCTTGATCCAGCGGGTGGCCTCGATGAAGTCCTTCGCGTAGTTCGCGTGTTCCTCGATGCCGGTGGCGACGGTGAGGACGTTTGGGTCGAAGATGATGTCCTCCGGCGGGAAGCCGACCTCGTCCACGAGGATCCGGTAGGCCCGCGAACAGATCTCGACACGGCGCTCGTAGTTGTCGGCCTGGCCCTGCTCGTCGAAGGCCATTACGACGGCGGCCGCGCCGTAGCGGCGCACGATCGTGGCATGTTTCTTGAACTCCTCTTCGCCGACCTTGAGCGAGATCGAGTTCACGACGCATTTCCCCTGCACGCATTGCAGGCCGGCCTTGATGACCTCCCATTTCGACGAGTCGATCATGATCGGCACTCGTGAGATGTCGGGCTCGGCCATGATCAGATTGCAGAACTTCCGCATGGCCGCCATGCCGTCGAGCATGCCCTCGTCCATGTTGATATCGATCACCTGTGCCCCGGCCTCGACCTGCTGGCGCGCGACGGAGAGCGCGGTGTCGTAATCGCCGGCAAGGATCAGTTTCGCGAAGCGCGGTGAGCCGGTGACGTTCGTGCGCTCGCCGATGTTGATGAAGGGAATCTCCGGCCGGGCGGTGAAAGGTTCCAGGCCGCTCAGGCGCAAAGTCTGCGTGCGCTCGGGAATGACGCGCGGCTGGTAGGGGCGGACCGCCTTTGCAATCTCGCGGATGTGATCCGGCGTCGTGCCGCAGCAGCCGCCGATGATGTTCAGCCAGCCCTGCTCCGCCCAGTCGCGCAACTGCGGGGCGAGGCTCTCCGGCGTCTCGGGGAATCCGGTTGGGGAAAGCGGGTCGGGCAGGCCGGCATTCGGATAGGTGCTGACGAAGAAGGGCGAGATGCGCGAGATTTCCTCGATGTACGGGCGCATTTCCTTCGGGCCGAGGGCGCAGTTCAACCCGATGGAGAGGAGAGGGAAGTGCGCGACGGAATTCAGGAACGCTTCGACCGTCTGGCCGGTGAGCGTGCGGCCGCTGAGGTCGGTGATCGTGCCGCTCACCATCACGGGCAGCAGCTTGCCGGTATCTTCGAAAAATTCGCTGATCGCGTAGAGCGCGGCCTTCGCGTTCAGCGTGTCGAAGATCGTTTCGACGAGCAGGATGTCCACGCCCCCCTGCACGAGATATTCGATCTGCTCGCGATAGGCGGTGGCGACCTGCTCGAAGGTCACGTCGCGCGCGCCGGGGTCGTTCACGTCCCGGGAGATGCTCAGCGTGCGATTGAGCGGGCCGATGGCTCCCGCCACGAAAATCCGGCGGTCGGTGCAGGCGTCGGCGGCTTCCCGGGCGACTTTGGCCGCTGCGAGATTCAGCTGGGGGACGAACTCCTGCATGCCGTAGTCGGCCATGGCGATCGTCGTCGCGCTGAAGGTGTTCGTCTCGATGATGTCCGCCCCGGCGGCGATGTACTGGCTGTGGATCTCGCGGATGACCTCCGGCTTCGTGATGCAGAGCAGGTCGTTGTTGCCCTTCACGTCGCTCGGCCAGTCTGCGAATTGCTCGCCGCGGTAGTCCGCCTCCTCGAGTTTGTAGCGCTGCACCATCGTGCCCATCGCTCCGTCGAGAATGAGGATGCGTTTGGCAAGCAGGGCGCGGAGTTCGCTGGAAATCGGGTCAGTCATGAAAACGGTCGGACGAAACATCCCAAGCTAACGGCTCCCGTTTCCCCGGGGCAAGGGATTCATGTCGCGGAGTCGCCGAAGAGCTCCTGGCGGACCCGCTCGCGCTCGCGCTCGACCTGCTCGAAGGTGGCGCCGAGCGAGCGCAGCACGAACTCCGTCATCGTGAGGGCGACCTCACCCTCGGCGGTGACTACCCGATGGGCTCCCGCGCGGTCGAGGGCGACGGTCTCCGTGAGGTAATTGGAGCGGGCCAGGATGCGGATGCCGGGGTTCAGCTCCCGGGCGAGACGGATCGCGGTATCCACGTCCGCCACACTGGAGGCCGTGAAGATGAGAGCCTCGGCCGTCTCGATGCCGGCGGATCTCAAGGTCTCCAGCCGTGCAGCCTCTCCGTACACGGCGTTCGTGCCGCTCGCGCGGAGCGAGCGCACCGTGTCGACATTCATCTCCACGATGATCGGGCGGATGCCGTTTCGAGCGAGCAGGCGCTTCACCGTTCGTCCGACCGGGCCGTAGCCCACGATGACGGCATGGTGCTCGTCCTCGCCGTCGGGGATTTCCGGGCCGTCGGGCAGGGGCTCGGCCGGGTTCAGCCACGCGGACAGGCGCGGCCGGCGCGCGACCCAGCGGCCGATCGCGGGCGTGGCTTTGTAGAGCAGGGGATTGACCGTGATCGAGATGATCGACGCGCTCACGAGGACGTTCAGGGCGCTCTCGGGCAGCACCTTCATCTCGCTGCCGAGCGCGGCGAGGATGAAGGAAAACTCACCGATCTGCGCGAGCGCCACCGCCACACCGAGCGCGACGGTGAAGGGGTATCCCAGCACCCGCACCACCAGCAGTGCGGCGGCAGGCTTGCCGACGAGGATGACGACCGTCGCGAGCGCGATCAGCGGCCAGTCGTTCCCGAGCTGGTAGGGATTGAAGAGCATGCCCACCGAGACGAAGAACAACACCGCAAAGGCATCTCGGAAGGGGAGCGCCTCCGTGGCGGCGCGGTTGCTGAACTCCGACTGGCCCACGACCATGCCCGCCAGGAAGGCGCCCAGTGCCATCGACGCGCCGAAGAGCTTGGCTGCGCCCACCGCGATGCCCAGCGCGAGGACCAGGATGGTCAGGGTGAAGAGCTCCCGCGAGCCCGTGCGGGCCACGTAGGCGAGGATCTTCGGGATGACGTAGCCGCCCAGGAGGAAGGTCAGCGCGACCAGCGCCCCGAGCTTGAGCAGCGCGATGCCGATCGCCGCGAAGAGGCTCGATCCCGCGCCGGCCGCGGCGGCGGGGTCGGCCTGGTGCCCCACGAGTGCGGGCAGCAGCACGAGCGCGATCACCGTGAAAATGTCCTCCACGACCAGCCAGCCGACGGCGATGTGGCCGGTGCGGGTGTGCAGCGCGTCGTTGTCGGCGAGCACCCGGGTCAGGACGACGGTGCTTGCGACCGAGATGGCGAGGCCAAAGACCAGCCCGGCATTCCAGCTCCAGCCAAAGAGGTGCGTGACCACCATCCCGAGGGCCGTTGCCGCGGCGATCTGCGCGACCGCACCCGGGATCGCCACCCGCCGCACCGCGAGCAGCTCCTTGATGTGGAACTGCAATCCGACGCCGAACATCAGCAGGATCACTCCGACCTCCGCCATCTGCGAAGCGAGGCCTTCGTCCGCGACGAACCCCGGGGTGTGCCGTCCGACCGCGATGCCCGCGAGCAGATAGCCGACGATCGGGGAAAGCCCCAGTCGGGTCGTGATGTAGCCGAAGAACAGCGCCGCCGCGAGGCCGCCCGTGAAGGTCAGGATGAGGTCGAGATGCTCCGGCATGGGATGCGCAGTCTGGCCGTCGAGGCGCGAAGGTGACCAGCGCGAAGTCGCCGAATCCCGTCATAAATGCAAGCAATGTGGGCTTGATGCCCCAGGTCTCGATTTCGTTTCAAAACTTGGGTGGAGCCATCCCGCGCATTTGATTTTGGTCGGGAATTGGCATAGCGAGTGCGTATCGAGCAATACCCTCACGCTTCCCGGCTCGATTGCCTGCAAACGCTGGGAAAACCGCTGATCCTTAATTCTCGAACATGATTCTCCGTCCGATTTGCCTTCTGATCCTCGCCCTCTCCGCGAGCACCTCGATGGGCGCCGCCTATACGAGCAATGGTTCGGCCGGGGAGCTTCTGCCCTCGGCGGAGATCATCCTTGGCTCGGGCGTGCTCGACAGCATCAGCGGCACCTTATCACTGACCAATGGCGTGTCCGCTGGCGACCTTTTCGAAATTTCGATCACCGACCCGGCGAACTTTTCCGCTTCGACCGTGTTGACGAAACTGGGAACGAATAATTTCGACACCCAGCTCTTCCTCTTCGATGCCACGGGCAGGGGAATTGCGGGCAATGACGACTCTGCGACCTCCTCGCAGTCGCTGCTCTCGTCCTCGGCTCCCGCGCTGTCCTCACTTTCTTCCGGTAACTACTATCTCTTGATCGAGGGCAGCGGGCGCTATCCGGTCGATGTGAGCAACAATTATCTCTTTCCGAATATCCTGACCGGAGCCGATATCACGGGGACTTACGCGGCGAACCCGGGCGTGGGGGCTTTTAGTGCGCTGAACGGGAATTCCAGTGAAGGTGGTGGGTACAAGATCGCTCTCACCGGGGCGAGTTTTGTGGCGGTTCCCGAGCCTTCCGTGCTGGCCCTCCTGCTGGCGGGGGCTGGCCTTTGCGAGTTGCGCCGCCGCCGGTCGGCGGATGATCGCCGGGCTCTCCGCTCTTCCCCTCGAAAATGAAATTCAAGATGTCCTTTCGATTCCGCAATGCGCCGCATCTCGTCTGGATGGCGGCAGTTCTCTCTGTCACGGCCCACTTGCCTGGCGAAACTCCGGCTCCGGAGAAGCGGGTGCAGATCCGGCGGCCGGCGCCGGTAGCAACTCCCGATCCGGAAATGCGCGCCCAGATTCGACGGGCGGACAAGGCCCAGCAGGTGCCCGCCAGCCTGGGCCGGGGCTTTCGGATGCTCGTCGCGACCTATGACGACCTGGCCCAGGAAGCCCCCGACGAGACCAGGCGCGCCGATCTGGCCATGCGGGGATTCTCCCATGTGCAGCGGGACGCAAGACGTCGCGTGCTCGCGGATATCTATCTCGATGGCAGCCAGACCCTCGCGGACGTCCGCCGGCAGGTGGAAAAATCGGGCGGTCAGGTCACCGCCCAGGTGGACTGGTATCGCAACGGGTTGCTCACCGCGTGGATTCCGATCAAGCAGGCGAAGCAGCTCGCCGCCACCTACGGCGTCAGTACGGTGAATCTCGCCGTGCGCCCGCGGATGCGCGTCGGCAAGACGACCAGCCAGGGCACCACGGTCCTTCGTACGGCCACCGTGAATGCCAGCAACTACACGGGCAGCGGCGTGACGGTCGGTGCCATCTCGGACAGCTACGACGCGGACACCACGGAGCGCTCGTACCCTGGTTTCACCCGCGCTTCGGCGGACGTGGCCTCGGGTGATCTCCCAGGCACGACGAATCCCAACGGGCACACCTCTCCGGTGACCATCATTGCCGAGGGTTCGACGAATACCTCCGGCGCGAGTGATGAAGGGCGCGGCATGCTGCAGATCATCCACGACGTGGCTCCGGGTGCGAGGCTGGCCTTCGCCACCTGCGGCAGTTCGGAGAGTGAGATGGCGACGAATATCGGCCTGTTGCAAAGCAGCGCGGGCTGCAAGGTCATCTGCGACGACATCGTGTTTTTCAGCGAGCCGATGTTTTCCGACGGTGTGATTGCCCAGGCCGTGGACCGCGTCACCGCGAAGGGAGTGACTTACTTCTCCGCCGCCGGGAACGACGGCAATTCCGGCTATGCGGGCGATTTCTCCCCGGTCAGTTCCTCGACCGGGCTCACCCGGGCCGCCGCGGGCGGCGTGACCACCAGCAGCATCGCGACGGCCGAGAAGAATGTGATTTTCCAGTGGCACAGCTTCGGCACCGACGGCAGTGGGAACCCGATCGTTGTCCAGACGATCACCACGGGGGACGATACGGCGTCGCTGAATTTCCAATGGGATGACCCCTTCGATGTTTCGGGCGGTGTGACCGCGGATTTCGACATTCTCGTTTTCAATTCCTCCGGCACCTATCAGGCGACGCTCAGCGGCACCGATTCGAACAGTTCCACCCGTGAGCCTTTGGAGCTGCCCGGTACGGACCTGGCTGCGAACACGACTTACAAGATCTGCATCGTGCAGACTTCCCGGATCGCCAGCGCTTCCCGGAAGGCCAGCCACCTTCGCTACGTGGCCTCGACCAATGACCGGGTGACGGGCGATTTCATCACCGCCTTGTCCCCCACGAGCTACGGCCATTGTTGCGCGGCGACGGCCATGGGAGTCGCCGCCTACGATTACGACGTCATCGGCTCCTCCACCGCCCACACCTTCAAGCCGTTCATCGAGGACTATTCGTCGAACGGACCGGTACAGATCTACTTCGACAGCACGGGCAGGCGGCTGGCCAGTGGAATCCTTCGCAAGCAGCCCGCGATCGCCGCGGTAGACAACGTGAACACGACGTTTTTCCCGCCGTCGTCGGGCGGCCCTTCCGACAACGATGCCGATGGGGACGGGTTTCCGAATTTCGCCGGCACCAGCGCCGCCACTCCGCACGCCGCGGGCGTCGCCGCCCTGCTGCTCAGCGCGGCCACGGCGAATGGCATTACCACCCTGGCCCCGGCGGATATCCGATCCATCCTGATCAACACCGCGCAAAAAACGATCGACCAGGACCCGAACGTGGCCACCGCCGTGGTCGGCCCGATCACGATCACGGCGAACGGCGATACGGGAAACGCCTCCTCCACGAGCGACAGCTTCTTCAAGATCAGCTTCACCGGCGCCGGCTCGGCCCTGACCCAGGTCACGATCGACCTCTCGCCCGTCGGCCTGCATTTCGACTCGAACGCCAGCTCCGGTCATCCGTTCACCGTGGGCACGGCCACGGGCACGACGAAGCCTGCTTTCAACGGCACTCCGAGCGTGAGCGCCGGCGCCAATAGCTCGAATGCCTCGGGCAAGGCCACGATCAACCTCAAGACCTTTGGCTCCGGCGGGGTGCTCACGTTCGGCGTCGATCGGGACGAGGATCTCACCAGTAGCTCCGGGAATGGAGCCGACGAGATCGGAGGCCTCACGAGTGCCGGAGGCGCCCGGGTCACTGCCACCGTGGACGGCGTCCTCTACAGCGGCACCTTCTCCAACAAACTGAGTGGAGCCTACAGCTACAAGGCCGGTTATGGCCTCATCGATGCGGTCGCGGCGGTGAACTATCTCCTTCAGGTTCGATAGGAAATCATCGTTGAACTCCCGCCGTCTCTGGCGCTGGCGGGAAATGACGGAAAGAGGTAGATTGGCTCACCCCCAATGAGCCGCATTCGCTTCGAAATCATCCCTCCGGTCAGCCGCCCGGAGGAGCCGGTGAGTCTGTGCGGCAACGTCCGCGCCCTGGGCGAGTGGGATGCCTCCCGTGCCCTGACCCTGCGTTGGGAGGGCGACCGGCATGTCGGCACGATCGAGGCCGACACCGGTGCCGTGCTGGAGTACAAGATCCTCCGCGGCGGCCGCTGGGAGGCCGAGGCGGTCGACGCGTGGGGCAGCGTGCCTCCGAATGCCCGCCACGAGGTCTGGCTCGATGCGACCGTCCACCGCACCGTTGGAGATTGGAAGGATCGTTACACCGGCCGGCTGATGCGCGATCGCGTCTATTCGCGGGTGCTGGCGTCCTGGCGTGAGCTGTTGATCTGGCTGCCGCCCTCGTATGTCACCGATCCCGAGCAGCGGTTCCCCGTCCTGTATCTCAATGATGGCGCGAACGTCTTCGACCCCGAGACCAGCCCTCTCTCGAGGGTCGACCTCGCCGCTGACGAATGGGTGCGCGTGTTGTCCGCGGAGGGCGCCATGCCGGAGACGATCGCCGTCGGCGTGTGCCACCCCGAGGGGTTCGCGGAGGGCATGCGCAGCGAGCGGGATATCGATCTCTCGCCGGAGCTGGGCGGCGCGGCCTACACGCAGTTCCTCGCCACCGAGCTCGTTCCGGCCTTGGATATGCGGTACCGCACGCTCGCGAAGCCCGAGGCCCGCGCGATCGGCGGGACATCCCTCGGCGGAGTGAGCGCGTTCTACACCATCCTTCATCACGCGGATGTCTTCGGCCGGATGTTTGGTCTCTCGACCTCCTTCGAGGATGTTTCTCAAAGCCCACCCGCCGAGTGCGCCGCCCTGCGGATGCTGGACGGCAAATCCACCCTGCCCGGAGACATCCGATGCTATTTCGACTACGGCACCGAGGGGATCGACGAGAGCTGCGAGCCATTTCATCATCATCTCCAGGCGCAACTCAGCGCGAAGGGCTGGGAGGATGGGCGGGAGTTCCACATCCTGCGCGTCATCGGGGGCGGACACCATGAGCAATCATGGCGGTTGCGCCTTGGCGACGCCCTGCGCTTTCTGGCAGCCTAGGCGGATGAGGCTCCTCTCCCCCCGGAGACTTTTTGCCGGCGTTCGCCTCGGAGTTGATCGAGAGCCCCGCATGCTCTGCGAAATCCGCGCGATCTGCGGTCCGGTACCTTCGCTCGAGAAAAAATTTCAAAACGTGTCGGGTTCGCGAGGAAAAATCCGCTTTTGGGCATGCAGAGCCGAAATAAATGATGCCGCTCTCCGTCGGAGAGTGGGGAAAACATCGCTCGGGCCGCCTGCCGCCGCCGTCCTAAATCCACTTTTTATCCTCTGAATTTTATGAAAGTCCCGTTGTCCTGCCGATTGGCTGTCCTGCTCCTCTGCACTTTTCTCGCTGGCGGTGCCGAGGCAGCGAAGATCATCGAGCTGAAGGGCGGCAACCCCGGGCAGGGGTTCACGCCGCTGGCGGACGATGCCGGGTCGATCAACATCGGCGGCGATGAGGTGAACGTCCAGGGGATCACCTTCTCCAAGGATCCCGGCGTGGCGGGAACGGTGACCGGTGGAACCTTCAAGGGAGCGAAGATGTCGGCCCCGGATCTTGGCTTCGGGGATGCGCCGACCGCGGACGACCTGAGCTTGGCGAAGCTGATGGAGGAGTTCCGCTTCGTGAATCGTGGTCCGGTCGACTTCAAGAATGATGGCGCCTACGCCGAGTATCGGTTCACGCATCTCAAGCCGGACGCCGATTATCAGCTCGATCTCTTTACCGCGGCTGACCAGGGGCCTCGGAATACGGGCATCCAGGTGGCCGGGAAAAGCACGTTTCAGGATACCGTGAAAAGCGAGCTCCATCCCCGCATTGTCCAGTACCTGCTGAAGCCGGACAACGAAGGCAATATCGTGGTGCGCTACGGGTTTGGCGGCGGCAGTGGAGACGCAGGCATCCTCAATGCTATTGCGATTACCACGAACGGCGCGACGCAGAAGACGAGCGTCTCCTTCGACAAAAAAGCCGGCACCGTGGTCGTCGTCAGCTCACGATATACGGTCGCCCTGCAGCCATGGTCGGACGGCGTTCTGCGGGTGGTGGCCGGGCCGGGGGCGAGCATCAAGGCGAAGAAGAGCCTCGCGGTCATCGCCTCGCCATCGGGGGCGGGATGGAATTTCTCGGAGGATGCGAAGAGCGTGCGCTTGCAGGGGAAAAAGCTCTCCGCCACGGTCGACAAGGTCTCCGGGCTCGTTTCCTTCTTCGGCGCGGACGGCCAGCCCATCCTCCAGCAGAAGGCCTGGTCGTTCAAGCCCACGCCGAATCCCGATCGCGATGGGATCAAGGCGCGTGCCACCTTCGTGCATGCGCCTGGCGAGCGGTTCTTCGGCGGCGGGGTAATCGGCGACGACTTCCGCCAGCCGAACGCCGAGATCCGCCTCCAGAACGACTACCTGAAGATGCACATCCCCGTGCTCTATTCGACCCGTGGGTACGGGTTCTTCTGGGACAGTCCGGACCGCAGCACGCTGAAGACTTCCCCCGACGAGGTGAGCTGGGAAACCTCGGCTGGAGACTCGGCGGATTTCTACGTCATGGCCGGGCCGGGAGCGGATGCCG
>Ga0310811_10007330_pt1 | contig 14119 bp, 11 predicted proteins | sample YCmetagenome_FD_207642 | JGI IMG/M metagenome (GOLD analysis project Ga0310811, IMG submission 207642) | Soil microbial communities from experimental microcosm in Duke University, North Carolina, United States - YC | ecosystem: Engineered > Artificial ecosystem > Soil microcosm > Unclassified ...
GATGCGCGCCAGCGCGTGCGCGAACTCGAGCGCGGCGCGCAGGAGGCGGAATTCGCCGAGAAGTCGCAACGCAACAAGATCGAGGAACTGAAACGCAGCATCGCGACTGCGCTGGAACAGGCCGCGCAATTGTTCGCCAACATGCAGCAGGGCTCGCTGGAGCTGGAAAGCCTGGACGACCAGGCGGCGCAGGCCGGCTTGCAAAGCCTGCTGGAAAAACGCAGCGAGCAGGAGCGCGCGCTGGCCGATGCGCGTCATGAACTGGATCAGTTGACGCAGCAATTGCGCACGCACGACGAGTCGCGCATGCAGGCGGAGCGCAGCCTGCAGCCGATCCGCGACCGCATCACGGAGCTGCAATTGAAGGAGCAGGCGGCGCGCCTGAACCAGGAACAGTACGCGCAGCAACTGGCGGAAGCGCAGGCCGACGAAGCCGCGCTGGCGGAAAAACTCAACGGCGATGTGCGCCCGTCCTACCTGCAGGGTGAAGTGACGCGTCTGACCAATGCCATCGCTGCCCTGGGCGCGGTCAACCTGGCGGCGCTCGATGAACTGGCCACCGCGTCCGAACGCAAGAACTTCCTCGATGCGCAGAATGCCGATCTGACCGAAGCGATCACGACGCTGGAAGACGCGATCAGCAAGATCGACAAGGAAACGCGCGAGCTGCTGCAGGACACCTTCGACAAGGTCAATCATCACTTCGGCGAACTGTTCCCTATCCTGTTCGGCGGCGGCCAGGCCAAGCTGACCATGACTGGCGAAGAGATTCTCGACTCCGGCGTGCAGGTGATGGCGCAGCCGCCGGGCAAGAAGAACGCGACGATCCACCTGTTGTCGGGCGGCGAAAAAGCGCTGACCGCGACCGCGCTGGTCTTTTCGATGTTCCAGTTGAATCCGGCGCCGTTCTGCCTGCTCGACGAAGTCGATGCGCCGCTGGACGACGCCAACACCGAGCGCTTCTGCAACATGGTCAAGCGCATGTCCTCGCACACACAGTTCCTGTTCATCTCGCATAACAAGATCGCGATGGAAATGGCGCAGCAACTGATCGGCGTGACGATGCAGGAGCAGGGCGTGTCGCGCATCGTCGCGGTCGACATGGAATCGGCAGCGAATTTTGCGGAGGCGCAGCCGGCATAGACCGCGTCATTCCGATGCCGTGCGGAACGAATCGGCTTTAAAACCGTCTGTTGAAAAGACCGGATCGACGAGCGCAGAAGACTGTGGTTTGCTTGACAATGCCGACGGCGAACACGTACCCTAAGTGCCTCGGCCCCACGGCCGTGCATTGCGTCGAAACGCTTGCCGCCGCGCGATCTGGCGGCCGTCGGTGCAGGTTCACATGATGGCGCACGACCATCGAACTCTTTGGATTTTTATGACCCCTTACGTTTTTTCGTTTTCGTCCGTCCTTGCGCGCCGCGCAGACGGCGGTTTTGCTATTTCCGATAGGGTCGATGCAGCATGAACGACCTGCAGACCAGCCTGCTCATCATCGGTGGCGTCATCGTGGTCGGCGTCATCTCCTTCAACAAATGGCAGGAACACAAGGCGAAGAAGAGCGTTGAACGCGCCTTTTCCTCCTCGCACGACGATGTGCTGATGCATCCGGACCGCGCCGCGCCGCTGGCGGCGGACGAGCGCATCGAACCCAGTCTTTCTGCCATCGCTGACGACGAACAGCGCGCGCCGGTGACGGATGATGTGGCGGCCGGCGATCCGGCGCCCGGCGATCCGGCGGCCAGCGATCAAATTGCCGCCGTCGAAGAAACGGAAACGCCGGTCGATCTGATGCCGCTGGCCGATGAGAAGGAACTGCCGGTCGATTACCTGATCGATTGCACGGTGCCGCTGGCCATACAACATCCGCTGCGCGGCGAAAAAATCCTGCCGGCGCTGCAATCGCTGCGCCACGTCGGCAACAAGCCGGTGCATTTTGTCGGCCAGCACATGGACGGCGGCTGGGAAGCGATCGCGCATGGCGGCCAGTACAAAACCCTGACCGCCGGCGTGCAGCTCGCCAACCGTATCAGCCCGCTGAACGAACTCGAATACTCGGAATTCGTGATGCGCCTGCGCCAGATCGCCGACGATCTGGATGCCGATCCCGATGTGCCGGACATGGCGGAAGTGATGGTGACGGCGCGCGCGCTGCACCAGTTCGTCTCCGAATACGATGCCAAGCTCAGCGTCAATGTGCAATCGAATGGCGCGCCGTGGTCGGTTTCCACGCTGCTGGCGGCGCTGGAGCGGCAAGGCTTCGATGTCCGTCCCGAAGGCCGCCTGGTGATGCCGGATGGCGATGGCGGCGTGCTGTTCTCGCTGTCGACCAATGTCACGCTGGCGGAAGAAACCACCAGCCGCCTGACGCTGCTGCTCGATGTGCCGGTCGTGTCGCCGGCGCGCGACGGCTTTGGCGCGATGACGGCCTGCGCCAGAATGCTGGCCTCGCGCCTGGATGGCACCGTGGTCGATGACGGCAGCCAGCCCTTGCCGGAGCTTACGCTGAACGAAATCGCGGGCCAGCTCAACGCTTTCTATGCCGACATGGAAGCGGCGGACATTCCGGCGGGTTCCACGCGAGCGCTGCGTCTGTTCAACTGAGATGCAGCCGGACCTGTTTTCCAGCGGATCGCAGCCGCAGCCGGCGGTCCCGGATCCCAATGATCCGCCGGCCCGCGCCGCCTGGCTGCGCGCCGAACTCAATCGCCACAACCACGCCTATCACGTTCTCGACCATCCCTCGATTCCCGATGCGGAGTACGACAAGTTGTTCCGCGAACTGCAGGAAATCGAGGCGGCGAATCCGGCCCTGATCGTTCCCGATTCGCCGACGCAGCGGGTCGGCGCACTGGCGCAGACGGCCTTTCCGCCGGTCACGCATTCGGTGCCCATGCTATCGCTCGGCAACGGCTTCGAGGATGAGGACATTTTCAATTTCGACCGCCGCGTACGCGAGGGCCTGCACATTGAAGATGAAGTTGAATACGCGACCGAACTGAAGTTCGACGGCCTGGCGATCAACCTGCGCTACGAGAACGGCATGCTGGTCCAAGCGGCGACGCGCGGCGACGGCTTCACCGGCGAAAACGTGACGGCGAACATCCGCACCGTGCGCGCGATTCCGCTGCGCCTGCATGGCGACAAGCTGCCGCGCGTGATCGATATTCGCGGCGAAGTCCTGATGTACAAGGCCGATCTGCTGAAGCTCAATGCGCGGCAGCGCGAAGCCGGCGGCAAGGAATTCGCCAATCCGCGCAATGCGGCAGCCGGCAGCCTGCGCCAGCTCGACTCCCGCATTACCGCACAGCGTGCACTGCGCTTCTTCGCCTACGGCATCGGCACGCTGGAAGGCGCCGACATGCCGGTTTCGCATTCGGCCCTGCTCGACTGGTATGCGCAACTGGGCGTGCCGGTATGCGCCGAGCGCGCGGTGGTCAAGGGCGGGCAGGAGCTGCTCGACTTCTATCGCCGCATGGGCGACAAGCGCGCCGCCTTGCCGTATGAAATCGATGGCGTCGTCTACAAGGTCAACCAGGCCGCGCAGCAGGCGCAGCTCGGCTTCGTCTCGCGCGCGCCGCGCTTTGCGATCGCGCATAAATTTCCTGCGGAAGAAGCGCTGACCACGGTGCAGGACATCGAGGTGCAGGTCGGCCGCACCGGCGCCATCACACCGGTGGCGCGCCTGGCGCCGGTGCTGGTCGGCGGCGTGACGGTGACGAATGCGACGCTGCATAACGAAGATGAAGTGCGGCGCAAGGATATCCGCATCGGCGACACCGTCGTCGTGCGGCGCGCCGGCGACGTGATTCCGGAAGTACTGAGTCATGTGCCGGAACGGCGTCCCGCCGATGCGCGCGAATTCGTGATGCCGGCCGCATGCCCGGTGTGCGGTTCGCCGGTCGCGCGCATGGAAGACGAGGCGATCGCGCGCTGCACCGGCGGCTGGATCAAGTGCGCGGCGCAGCGCAAGGGCGGCCTGCTGCATTTCGTGTCGCGCCGCGCGATGGATGTCGAGGGTTTCGGCGATCAATTGGTGGAGCAACTGGTCGACAAGCACATCGTGCATACCGCTGCCGATTTATACAAACTGGGTTTCCGTTCGCTGGCGGAAATGGATCGCCTGGCGGAGAAGTCGGCGAACAATCTGCTGCAGTCGCTGGAGAAATCCAAATCCACCACGCTGGCGCGCTTTGTCTATGCGCTCGGCATCCGCCATGTCGGCGAGGCGACGGCCAAGGAACTGGCGCGGCATTTCGGCAATCTCGATGCCTTGCTGCAGGCATCGGAAGAACAGTTGCTGGAAGTGGCCGACATCGGCCCGGTGGTGGCGCATTCGATCAAGAGCTTCCTGTCCGATCCGATGAATCTCGAATTGATCGAACAATTGCGCGCCGCCGGGGTCAACTGGCCGGAACATGTGGTGGAGAACAAGCCGCGCCCCTTCGCCGGCAAGACCTTCGTGCTGACCGGCACCCTGCCGAATCTGAGCCGCGATCAGGCGGCGGAAAAGATCGAAGCCGCCGGCGGCAAGGTGGCCGGTTCGGTCTCGAAGAAAACCTCCTACGTCGTTGCCGGCGCCGAAGCTGGCAGCAAACTCGCCAAGGCCGAAGAACTCGGCATTGCCATCCTCGATGAAGCAGCCTTGCTGCAATTACTGGAAGAGCATGAACAAGATTAGAAAAGCCGTATTCCCCGTGGCCGGCATGGGCAGCCGCTTCCTGCCGGCGACCAAGGCGCAGCCGAAAGAAATGCTGCCGATCGTCGACAAGCCGCTGATTCAATACGCGGTGGAGGAAGCGGTCGCCGCCGGCATCACCGAAATGGTGTTCATCACCGGCCGCAACAAGCGCGCGATCGAGGACCATTTCGACAAGGCCTACGAACTGGAAACCGAGCTGGAAGCAGCGAAGAAACATGCGCTGCTCGACCTGGTGCAGAACGTCATTCCGAAGAACATCAACTGCATCTACATCCGCCAGCCGGCGCCGCTCGGTCTCGGCCACGCGGTGCTGTGCGCACGTCCGATCGTCGGCAACGAACCGTTCGCGGTGCTGCTGGCGGATGATTTCATGGATGCGCCTGCGGGCGGCAAGCCGGTGCTGGCGCAGATGACCGACGTGTTCGATCGCGAGGGCAATACCATCCTCGCGGTGCAGGATGTGCCGCGCGCCGAAACGCGGCAATACGGCATCGTCAGCGCGACGCCGTACAAGGACAAGCTGGAAGAAGTCAATGCGATCGTCGAGAAGCCGCAACCGGATGCCGCGCCATCGACGCTGGCGGTGGTCGGTCGTTACGTATTGAGCGGGCGCATCTTCGATTACCTGGAAAATATCGACAAGGGCGCCGGCGGCGAAATCCAGTTGACCGACGGCATCGCCGCGCTGATGCGCGACCAGAAGGTGCTGGCTTACCGCTACGACGGACAGCGTTATGATTGCGGTTCCAAGCTCGGTTACCTGAAGGCGACCGTGGCGATGGGACTCAAGCATGCAGAGACCGGCAACGCCTTCGCCGAATTTTTGAAAACCATGAAATGAGCGTACGCGAGATTCTGAAGATGGGCGATCCGCGCCTGCTGCGCGTGGCGGAACCGGTGCAGGCCTTCGATACGCCGGAACTGCACGCGCTGATCGCCGACATGTTCGACACCATGCACGCGGCCAACGGCGCCGGCCTGGCCGCGCCGCAGATCGGCGTCAACCTGCGCGTGGTGATCTACGGTTTCAAGCAGAACACGCGCTACCCGGACGCGCCGCAAGTGCCGGAGACGGTGCTGATCAACCCGACGATACGGCCGCTGTCGGCCGATCGCGACGAGGCCTGGGAGGGCTGCCTGTCGGTGCCCGGCATGCGCGGCGTGGTGCCGCGTTTCAGCGGCCTGCATTACGAAGGCTTCGATCAATACGGCAACAAGATCAGCCGCGATGCCGATGGTTTCCATGCGCGCGTGGTGCAGCATGAATGCGATCACCTGGACGGCATCCTGTATCCGATGCGGATAGAGGATTTTTCGAAATTCGGTTTTACCGAGGTGCTGTTTCCGGAACTGGATCCGCACGACGACGATTGAGCCGAGTGTCGATCAGAACTGCTCGTCCTCGCGCAGATAGCGCCACTGGCCGACCGGCAGCTCGCCCAGCTTGACGCGGCCGATGCGCACGCGTTTCAGCCCGACCACTTTCAATCCCACCATGTCGCACATGCGGCGAATCTGGCGCTTCTTGCCTTCGCGCAGCACAAAGCTCAACTGATCCTCGTTCTGCCATTTCACTTTCGCCGGCAGCAGCTTCTTGCCGTCCAGCGTCAGGCCGTGATTCAGGCGTTTCAATTCTGACTCCGGCAGCTTGCCGGGCTTGGTGTACTGCACGCGCACCAGGTATTCCTTCTCGACCGAGGTGTCTTCGCCGATCAAGTGCTTGGCGATGCGGCCGTCCTGCGTCAGCACCAGCAAGCCGACCGAATCGATGTCCAGCCGTCCGGCCGGCACCAGGCTGCGCAATTGCGTCGGATGGAATTGCGTAGGCGACGGGTCTTCCTTCCAGCGCGTTTCGCCATTGACCAGCGCGATGGCGGGCTTGTAGCCGTCTTCGGCCTGGCCGCTGACATAGCCCATCGGCTTGTTGATCAGGATCGTCACGCGCTTGGCCTGTTCGGCGGCCGCCTGGCGCTCGACGGAAACGCGTTGCGTCGGCAGGATCTTGGTGCCGAGTTCGGACACGACCTTGCCGTCCACGCGCACCCAGCCGCGCGCAATCCATTCATCGGCTTCGCGGCGTGAGCACAGGCCGAGTTCGGACATGCGTTTGGAAAGGCGTAGCGGTTCAGTCATCGTGTAATAAGAGTCATTGATTGGATCAGACGCGCAAGGCATCCAGCAAGTCGGTTTCCAGCTGGATCTGGCTGCGCGGATTGCGCAACACCGGGCCGTCGATCAGGAACACGTCCTCGACGCGTTCGCCCAGCGTCATCACTTTTGCGGTGTGCAGGTTGAGCCGGTACTTGGTTAGCACATTGGCGATCGAATACAGCAAGCCGTTGCGGTCGTTGGCGGAAATCGTCAGCAGGTAGTACTGGCCGCGCTCGTCGGGCCGCAGGTCGACGGTCGGCGTCGCCGGGAAATTGCGCGACAGGCGCGACAGGCGGCCCTTGGTCGGCGGCGGCAGCTCGCCCTGCGAAACGAGTATCTCGCACAATTCATGCTCGATCAGGCTGATCAGATCGCGATAGCTGCTGGCGAACGCCGGCTCGGTGATCAGGAAGGTGTCGAGCGCATAGCCGTGATGCGTGGTGTGAATCTTGGCGTCGAGAATGCTGAAGTTCTTGCGATCGAAATAGCTGCAGATGCGCGCGAACAGATCGGGCTGATCCTTGACGTAGACCACCACCTGCAGACCTTCGCCGATCGGCGCCAGGCGGCTGCGCACCACCGGCGTCGCGCTATCGATCTTGTCGTACAGCATGCGTGTCTGCCACGCGATGTCGGAAGCGTCGTGGCGCAGGAAGTAGGCGACGTCGAGCTGTTTCCAGAACGGCTGGTGCACGCTGTCGGGCAAGCCGTACAGGCGCAGCGTCTTCAGCGCGTCTTCCTGGCGGTTCTTCAATTCACGATCGGCCGACGGCGCGTCGCCGCCGAACACGCGCAAGCTCATCCGATACAGGTCTTCCAGCAGTTTGCCCTTCCAGGCGTTCCACACTTTCGGACTGGTGCCGCGTATATCGGCGACCGTCAACAGATACAGCGCGGTCAGGTGGCGCTCGTCCTTGGTCAGCTCCGCAAAATGGCGGATCACCTCGGGGTCGGACAGATCCTGTTTTTGCGCCACCTGCGACATGGTCAGGTGATGCTCGACCAGGAATACGACCAGTTCGGTTTCGTCATCCGACAGGCCGTGGTCGACGCAGAAGCTGCGCGCGTCGTCCATGCCGAGTTGCGAATGATCGCCGCCGCGGCCTTTGGCGATGTCGTGGAACAGCGCGGCAATGTACAGCAGCCACGGTTTGTTGAAGTTGGCGGCGAGCTGGCTGCAGAACGGGTATTCATGCGCGTGTTCGCTCATCATGAAGCGGCGCATATTGCGCACCACCATCAGGATGTGCTGATCGACGGTGTAGACGTGGAACAGGTCGTGCTGCATCTGGCCGACGATGCGGCGGAAATTCGGCAGATAGCGGCCGAGGATGCTGGTCTGGTTCATGCGGCGCAGCGCATGCGTGATGCCTTGCGGCGCCTTCAGGATATCCAGGAACAGCGCGCGGTTTTTCGGTTCCGCGCGGAAGTGGTTGTCGATCTTGAAGCGCGAATGCCATAGCGCGCGCAAGGTGCGCGCCGTCATGCCTTTCAGTTCGACGTGCAGCGACAGCAGCAGGAAGACTTCCAGCATCGCCGATGGCGTGGTCTCGAAGGTGTCGTCGTTCGCGATGTCGATGAAGCCGTTCACTTCGTTGAAGCGCGCATTGATCGCGACCGGCGAGCTCATCTGCGGGAACAGTTGCGCCTCGATGTTCTGCAGCAGGATCGCATTGAGCTGCGTGACCATCTTGGCGGAGCGGTAGTAGCGCTGCATCAGGTATTCGCTGGCGCGCCGCGTGGCGGAATTCTTGAAGCCGACCGATTCCGCGATCGTGGTTTGCACATCGAACACCAGGCGGTCTTCGCGCCGCTTGGTGATGATGTGCAGGCGTATGCGCACATCCTTGAATGCGCGTTCCTTGCGCTTCAACTGACGCGCCTCGGTGTCGGTGATCAGGCCGTGTTCCGCCAGTTCAGACCAGGAATTGCCGAGACCGGCCGCTTTCGCGACCCACAGGATGACTTGCAGGTCGCGCAGGCCGCCCGGGCTTTCCTTGCAATTCGGTTCCAGGCTGTAGGGCGTGTCTTCGTACTTGGCATGGCGCTGGTGCAGTTCCAGCGTCTTCGCCTGGAAGAAGGCCTGCGGGTCCATCGCGGCCTGGTAGCGTTGCTGCAGCAGGGCGAACTGCGCCTGGCTGCCGGTCACCAGGCGCGCTTCCAGCAGGCTGGTCTGGACGGTAATATCGGCGGCGGATTCGGTCAGGCATTCGTCGATGGTGCGGATGCTGTGGCCGATTTCCAGGCCGATATCCCAGAACAACTGCACCAGTTCTTCCAGCTTGGCCTGCAGCGCCGCATCGGGCGCCTGTTTCAGCAGGATCAGCACGTCGACATCGGAATAGGGCGCAAGCTCGCCGCGGCCATAACCGCCGACCGCGATCAGGGCCGCATCGGCAGGCATGCCGAACAGGCGCCAGGCGTGGCTCAGCGCAGCATCGACGTTGTCTTTCAGTTGCGTGAGCAACTGTTCGACCTTGCCGTCCTGCTTGAACTGTTCGGTCGCAGCCTGATGGCCGGCCTTCAGCCTTTCCTTCAGTTCAATGGCGAGCGAAGGCATGCGGACCGCTCAGGCGTTGACGGCTTGCGGCGTGGCGTTGTCGGTAATGAAGGCGGGCGGCGGCGGGCTGCCGGCCGACAGCGTCAGCACTTCGTAACCGGTTTCGGTCACCAGCACCGTGTGCTCCCACTGCGCCGACAGGCTGCGATCCTTGGTCTTGATGGTCCAGCCGTCGCCCATTTCGCGAATCTCGCGGCGGCCGGCGTTGATCATCGGTTCCACCGTGAAGATCATGCCCGGCGCCAGCTTGTCCAATGTGCCGGGACGGCCGTAATGCAGCACCTGCGGTTCTTCATGGAAGACCTTGCCGATGCCGTGGCCGCAGAACTCGCGCACCACGCTGTAGCCGGCTTTTTCCGCATGCTGCTGGATGATGTAACCGATGTCGCCCAGATGCGCACCCGGTTTGATTTTGGAAATGCCGAGCCACATGCATTCGTAGGTGATGTCGGTCAGGCGCCTGGCCAGGATCGACGGCTCGCCGATGAAGAACATGCGGCTGGTGTCGCCGTGGTAGCCATCCTTGATGACGGTGATGTCCAGATTGACCACGTCGCCGTTCTTGAGCACCTTGTCGCCCGGGATGCCGTGGCAGATCACGTCATTGACCGAGGTGCAAATGGCTTTCGGGAAGGGCGTGTAGCCGGGCGGGCAATAATTCAGCGGCGCTGGAATCGTACCTTGTACATTGACCATGTATTCGTGGCACAGGCGATCCAGTTCGCCGGTCGTGACGCCGACCTTGACGAAGGGCGTGATGTAATCGAGTACTTCGGACGCCAGGCGGCCGGCCACGCGCATGCCATTGATGTCTTCGGGAGTTTTAATCGAGATGTTGCCCATGAGAAAGCTGATGTCGCCGTTTTGCGGCGGAAAAATGAGGAGATGCCGCATTATAGACGAGGGCCTGTGTCCACGCAGGAAGACAATGCCGCGCTTGAAAAAACTGCCGAAACCGGGTTAAAATCTCGAGCTTGCCCGAATTAAGCTTTGAGCAAACTTTGTTTTAAATCGCGAATCCGCTCGACAAGGGTGCCGATTTGGCTAAACGGCCAAACCGGTGACCGAGCGGATTCCAGACCTTAACCCTGGAGAAATTCAATGTCCGTTACCATGCGTGAAATGCTGGAAGCCGGTGTGCACTTTGGCCACCAAACGCGCTTCTGGAACCCAAAGATGGCCCCTTTCATTTTCGGCCATCGCAACAAAATCCATATCGTCAACCTCGAAAAGACCCTGGGCATGTACCAGGAGGCGATGAAGTACATTCGTCAATTGTCCGCCAACCGCGGCACCATCCTGATGGTCGGCACCAAGCGTCAGGCGCGCGACATCATCGCGGCCGAAGCGCAACGCGCCGGCATGCCTTTCGTTGATCAACGCTGGCTCGGCGGCATGCTGACCAACTTCAAGACGATCAAGACCTCGATCAAGCGCCTGAAGGAAATGGAAGCAGCGATCGAAGACGGTTCGGTTGAAAAACTGAGCAAGAAAGAAGCGCTGATGTTCTCGCGCGAAATGGAAAAGCTGCAAAAGTCCATCGGCGGCATCAAGGACATGGGCGGCATTCCTGACGCAATCTTCATCGTCGACGTCGGCTATCACAAGGGCGCGATCACCGAAGCCGCCAAGCTCGGCATCCCGGTCATCGGCGTGGTCGATACCAACCACTCGCCAGAAGGCGTGACCTACGTCATTCCAGGCAACGACGACTCGTCCAAAGCGATCACCCTGTACGCACGCGGCGTGGCCGATGCGATCCTCGAAGGCCGCGCCAACGCGACCAACGACCTGGTCGAATCGATCAAGGGCGACGACTTCGTCGAGGTCGAAGAACAGGCCTGATACCCGGCCGACTGATGGTTTGAACGTCAGGAAAAAAGGGGCAACAGCGGTTCGCCCCTTTTTTTCGAGCAATTTTTGAACGTAACGAATAGCAGAACGTCCGATGGACGTTCGGTTTTAGGAGATGGTTATGGCAGCAATTACAGCAGCAATGGTCGGCGAATTGCGCGCGCGCACCGACGCACCGATGATGGAATGCAAGAAGGCATTGACCGAAGCGGATGGCGATCCGGTCAAGGCCGAGGAAATTCTGCGCGTCAAGCTGGGTAGCAAGGCATCGAAAGCCTCGTCCCGCGTGACCGCCGAAGGCGTGGTCGCAACCTGCGTCGCCGGCACGGTCGGCGCGCTGGTTGAAGTCAACTGCGAAACCGATTTCGTGACCAAGAACGACGACTTCCTGGCCTTTGCGAACGATCTGGCGAAGCTGATCGTTGAAAAGAATCCGGCCGATGTGGCTGCGCTGTCGGCACTGCCGCTGAACGGCAAGACCGTCGAGGAAGTACGCGCCGAACTGATCGGCCGCATCGGTGAAAACATGTCGATCCGCCGCTTCAAGCGTTTTGAAACCAGCGGCAAGCTGGCGTCCTACCTGCACGGCACGCGCATCGGCGTGATGGTCGAATTCGAAGGCGACAACGAGCAGGTCGGCAAGGATGTCGCGATGCACATCGCCGCCATGAAACCGGTGGCGCTGGCTTCCAGCGACGTGCCGGCCGATTTGATCGCCAAGGAGCGCTCGGTTGCCGAACTGAAAGCGGCAGAATCGAACAAGCCAGCCGACATCGTCACCAAGATGGTCGAAGGCTCGGTGCAGAAATACCTGAAGGAAGTCTCGCTGCTGAACCAGCCGTTCGTGAAGAACGACAAGCAGACGGTGGAACAGATGCTGAAGGAAGCCAAATCCGCGGTGAAATCCTTCGTGATGTTCATCGTCGGCGAAGGCATCGAGAAGAAGCAGGACGACTTCGCTGCCGAAGTGGCAGCGCAAGTTGCAGCAGCAAAACAGGCGTAATCGAAAACGGGCCGCAAGGCCCGTTTTTTTAAGCATCACCGAGAATGCTTTCTCTTTGATGCGCTAGCAGCTAAGATTTCACCTGCCCTGTACGTGTACGATGTGCAGGCATGAAATCACCGTACTGAATCCCGCACAACACGGACAACACCAAGGAATCCAGCCTATGACGACCCCAGCTTACAAACGCGTGCTTCTCAAACTTTCGGGCGAGGCGTTGATGGGGGACGATTCATACGGCATCAATCGGGCGACCATCGATCGCATGGTCGCCGACGTATCGGAAGTCGCCAAGCTGGGCGTGGAACTCGCCATCGTGATTGGCGGCGGCAACATCTTCCGCGGCGTGGCGCCCGGTGCCCAGGGCATGGACCGCGCCACCGCCGATTACATGGGCATGCTGGCCACCGTGATGAATTCGCTGGCGCTGGCCGATGCGATGCGCCAGGTCGGCATGACGGCGCGCGTGATGTCGGCGATCGGCATCGAACAGGTGGTCGAGCCGTATGTGCGCCCGAAGGCCTTGCAATACCTGGAAGAGGGTAAGATCGTGGTGTTCGCGGCCGGCACCGGCAACCCGTTCTTCACGACCGATACCGCAGCGGCCTTGCGCGGTTCGGAAATCGGCGCGGAAATCGTGCTGAAGGCGACCAAGGTCGACGGCGTCTACAGCGCCGATCCGAACAAGGACCCGTCCGCCACGCGTTATTCGACCATCAGTTTCGACGAGGCGATTTCCAAGCATCTGCAAGTGATGGACGCCACCGCCTTTGCGCTGTGCCGCGACCAGAAGCTTCCGATCAGGGTATTTTCCATCGTCAAGCCCGGCGCCTTGAAGAACGTGGTGCTTGGCATGGACGAGGGCACGCTGGTTCACGTATAAGGCGCGGCGGGGCAATCCGCCGCCGTTCCAATTTTCATCAGTTCATCATCAGGCTTTACCGCAGCAGGAGGAAAACAATAATGACCGTCGCAGATGCAAAAAAGACCGCCGATCAAAAGATGCAAAAGTCGATCGAGACTTTGAAGGCCGATCTGGCGAAGGTGCGTACCGGCCGTGCACACACCGGCATACTCGACCACGTGATGGTCGATTACTACGGCGCGCCGACCGGTTTGTCGCAAGTCGCGAACCTGACCCTGATCGATGCGCGCACGATCGGCGTGCAGCCGTATGAAAAGAAAATGGCCGCTGTCATCGAGAAGGCGATCCGCGAAGCCGATCTCGGCCTGAATCCATCGGCACAGGGCGACCTGATCCGCGTGCCGACGCCGCCGCTGAACGAAGAGCGCCGCAAGGAAATGGTCAAGCTGGTCAAGAGCGAAGCGGAAGACGCGAAGATCGCGATCCGCAATATCCGCCGCGACGCCAACGAAGCGCTGAAAAAACTGGTCAAGGAAAAAGCCTGCTCGGAAGATGAAGAGCGCCGCGCGCAGGATGAAATCCAGAAGCTGACCGACAAGTTCGTCGCCGAAGTCGACAAGATGGTGGCCGACAAGGAAAAGGAAGTGCTGACGGTATAAGCTATCGCCTGGCGCGGCAGTTTGCAGGCCGCGCCAGTTCTTCACTTGTTGTTCTATCGCGTTCACTTATTCCTCGATCATTCATGGCTTCAGCAAGTTCAACCCAGACCGTGCCCGACGTCTTGTCGGTGCCGCGGCACATCGCCATCATCATGGATGGCAATGGCCGCTGGGCGACCAAGCGCTTCATGCCGCGCGTGGCGGGCCACGTGCGCGGCGTGGAAACCGTGCGCGGCGTGGTCGAGGCGTGCGCCAAGGCTGGCGTCGAGTACGTGACCTTCTTCGCCTTCAGTTCGGAAAACTGGCGGCGGCCTGAAGAAGA
>Ga0310811_10007331_pt1 | contig 14119 bp, 12 predicted proteins | sample YCmetagenome_FD_207642 | JGI IMG/M metagenome (GOLD analysis project Ga0310811, IMG submission 207642) | Soil microbial communities from experimental microcosm in Duke University, North Carolina, United States - YC | ecosystem: Engineered > Artificial ecosystem > Soil microcosm > Unclassified ...
GGCGCAACGGCTCGCGCCGCCACAGCTCGACCGCCCAGTCCAGTGCGGCCTGCACGGCGCGCGGCGCCACCGACCGGCCGCGCGCGGGCGCGGCGACCCAGTAGCCGACCTCTGCGACGTCGAACCGCTTGTCCAGCCGCCGGATCGAGACGCTGCCGACCGGGTCCAGCGACTCGGCGTCGTTGCCGCCCGGCCCACCGCCCGGCCCGTCGGTGTGCGCGACGACCGCCAGGGTGAAGCGCGCGCCCGACTCCCAGGCCTCCTGCTGCTCCAGGATCGCGAGCGCCGCCTGGCTCTCGTCGTCGATGTGCCGGGTGAGCCAGCGGCGCATCGCCCGGTCCCGGTGCGCGGCCACCAGCGCCGGCACGTCGCGTTCGCGCCAGGGCCGCAGCGTCAGGGCGGGGGCGTCCGGCGTGCCGGGCACGGTCGCTATGACGGCGAACACGGGCACTGAGGTCTCCGGCACGGGGCTTCCCCTCGGGGTGCGGCGGTACGGACGCGCTCATGCTACGCCCGGGCCGCGGCGCCCCCGGCGTGTTCCGCGAGATAGTCCTCCCAGCTGCGCCTGCCGGTCTGCCCGTCGAAGGAGAGGTTCGCCCCTTCCCGGTAGAGCCGGCCGGTCTTGCCCGGCACCCGGATCGGCAGCCGCGGCCGCCGCTTGCCGACCGCGCGCAGGTAGTCCCGCCCGAGCTCGTCGAGCGCGTACGCGCGCGGCCCGGCCAGGTCGGGCACCAGCCCGGCGGGCGTGCCGAGGGTCAGTTCGGCCAGCCGCTCGGCGACGTCGCGCGGGTCCACCGGCTGCCAGCGCACCCCGCGCGGCGCGGGCAGCAGCGGCAGCCGCGCCATCGCCCGGGCGGTGGCCAGGGTCAGCGTGTGGAACTGCGCGGCGCGCAGCACCGTCCAGCCGAGCCCGGAGTCGGACAGCGCCCACTCGGCGGCCAGCTTGCGCCGGAAGTAGCCGATCGGCATCCGGTCGGCGCCGATCACCGAGATCAGCACCAGGTGGCGCACGGTGCCGGCGCGGCGGGCGGCCTCGACGAGGTTGCGGGTGGCGACGTCGTCGCCGCGCGGGCCGCCGGCCAGGTGCAGCACGGTGTGCACGCCCTCGAGCGCCTCGTCGAGGCCGGCGCCGCCGAGCAGGTCGACGGCCGTGTACTCGACGCCGTCGGCGTCGGGCCGGGTGTGCCGGCTCAGCACCCGCACCTGCTCGCCCGCCTCCCGCAACAGCGGGACGACGAGGCTGCCGAGGGTGCCGGTGCCGCCGGTGACCAGGATCCTGGGGGACATGTTCATGCTCGCTCTCCGTGTCTTCCGGTACGGTCGGGTTGCTACACCGCCATGACCCGGCCCGGCCCAGGAATGTGACAACGGTGCACGACGACGATCAGGACCAGCCCGACACGCTGGCGCTGCCCGAGCGGTTCGAGGCGCAGCGTCCGCGGCTGCGCGCGATCGCCTACCGGATGCTCGGCTCGCTGGCCGAGACCGACGACGCGGTGCAGGAGGCCTGGCTGCGGCTCGAGCGCACCGGTGCCGAGCAGGTGCGCGACCTGCCCGCCTGGCTGACCACGGTGGTGACCCGGATCTGCCTGAACCTGCTGCGCTCCCGCGAGGCACGCCGGGAGGAGCCGCTGGAGGCCTTCAGCACGGACTGGATCGGCGCGGCGGACGAGGGCCGGGTGCCGGAGGACGAGGCGCTGCTGGCCGAGGAGGTCGGCCTGGCCCTGCTGGTGGTGCTCGACACGCTCGGTCCGGCCGAGCGGATCGCGTTCGTGCTGCACGACCTGTTCGACGTGGCCTTCGACGACATCGCGCCGATGATGGAGCGCAACACCGCGGCCGTGCGCCAGCTCGCCAGCCGGGCGCGGCGCAAGGTGCGCGAGGTGCCGGCGCCCGAGCCCGGCTCCGACCCGGCGCGCCGGCGGCGGGCCGTCGACGCGTACCTGACCGCGGCCAGAGCGGGCGACTTCGAGGCGCTGCTGACTCTGCTGGATCCGGACGTGGTGCTCTCCGGCGACGGCGCCGTGACGGGCACCGGACACCCGCTGACGCTGCAGGGCGCGCTGACCGTCGCCAAGAGCGCCACGCTCGCCGCGGGCCGCGCCCGCTACGCGGAACTGGCGCTGGTCGACGGGCAGCCCGGGCTCATCATGGCTCCGCTCGGCAACCTGGCGATCGTGATGCGCTTCACCTTCGACGACAAGGGATCCGGCGGCATCAGCGGCATCGACATCGTCGCCGACGCCGACACGCTGCGCGCGCTGGCCGTCCAGCCGGCGAGCGGCGCAGAGCTCGGTCGATTCAGCTGACTCTGTTGACCAACCGACTCGGTCGACTCAGTTGAGCAGCATCAGACCGGTCAGCACCGTCATGGCGAGTTCGCACGCGTATACGGTCGCCGGCGAGGACAGCAGCGCGGTCGCGGTGCCCCCGTCCTGCTGCGCCGCCGCGAGCACGCGCGTCATCCCGTAGCCGAGGACGAGCGCCGCGACCCAGACGTAGCCGAGCAGCATCAGGACGGTCGCGTTCGGCGCCGCTCCCATGGCCATGCCCGGCATGACGGTGCCGGCCGCCGGACCCGCCGCAGCGCCCGGAACGGCGTTCGCACCGCCCATGGACGGGCGCAGCAGCATGACCACCATCGCGACGCCCACGATCGCGTGATGCGGATCCAGCAGCCGCCACCCCTCGGTCGGAGCGCACGAGGTCACCGCGCGCCCACGTCCTCCCGCCCGGAGCCGGCGTGCCCAGTCCACGGTCGCGAGCGCGGCGAGCACGGCGAAGAAGCACACGGAGACCGGCAGCGCCGGCCGCGGCACGCCCGGCGCAAGCAGAACCGCCATGCCGAAGCCCATCGCCGCGTGCCCCGCCTCGCGGTTGCGTTCCGCGCGCGCGAGCACATTGCCTTCACCGCCGCTGCCGCTGCCGCTGCCGCTGCCGGTACTGCCGCGGGCCAGCGCGAGCCGCGCCGTCGCACGTCCGGCAAGCAGAAGCAGGACGAAGGTGAAAAACCATGCGATAAGTGGCGAAAACGACTGCATGTGGCATCCCTCCCCATAAGGGATGCCCGGGCGCCGCCCCCGCGAAGCACCCCGGGGGAGTGGTGCGACAGTGCGCGGGGGCGCAGACCGCGCATGCGCCACCCCCCGCCATGTCCAGCGGGTGGACCGTGCGCCAAAATGGCCCCGTGTATTCCGGAGGCACGGCCAGGGCGTGGCGCGCGGCGCTGTTCGCGCTCGTCTGCGTCGGCTCCGGCACCGGACTGCATCAGCTGGCCGACGGCTGCCCGCCTGGGCTGACCGGACCCGCGCTCGCGCTGCCGATCGTCTGGCTGGCCGGCTACGGCCTGGCCCGCCGGGAGCGTTCGGCGCTCTTCGTCACCCTCGCGCTCGGCCTCGCGCAGCTCGGCCTGCACGTGGAGCTCGGCTGGTTCTGCCCGAAAACTACAATGATGCCCGGAATGCCGGGATATTCGCCGGGGCACGGCACCGCGGCGATGGTCGCGGCGCACGCGATCGCCGTCGCGGTCTGCGGCTGGTGGCTCGGCCGCGGCGAACGCGGCTTCTTCGAGCTCTGCCGCGCAGCGGCGTTCCTGGCCGGCGGCGTCGCCGATCTGCTGCGCGGCCGGTCCGGCGCCCGCGGCGCCGCCCTGCCCGTGCTCCCGGCCCGCCGCGGCATCCACGCCACCGCCGCGCGCGCCATGCGCCCGCCGCGCGGTCCGGTGCCCGGCCCGCGCCTCGTGCGCGGCCCGCCGCTGTGCGTATCCACCCGATAGCCCAGGAGGTTCCATCCCCGACATCATGTAAGGGTTCTTTCATGCTGCCTTCCCTCGGCATGCCCGCGCGCCGCCGCGCGGCCACCGTCGGCACCCTCACCCTGGCCGGCCTGGCGCTCGCCGCCACCGCCTCAGCGCACGTCACCGTCAGCCCCACCGCACTGCCGCAGGGCTCGAGCGCGGAACTCACGTTCAAGGTCCCGAACGAGGAGTCGACGGCGAAGACCGTCGAACTCCAGCTGCAGATCCCCACCGACCACCCGATCGCGCAGGTGCTCGCCAAGCCGCTGCCCGGCTGGACCGTCACCGAGCACACGGTCAAGCTGGCCAAGCCGCTCACCACCGACGACGGCACCTTCACCACCGCCGTCGACGAGGTCGACTGGACCGGCGGCAGCATCGCCCCCGGCCAGTACCAGGACTTCCAGATCTCGGTGGACCCGCTGCCCACGGACACCGCCGAGCTGGCGTTCAAGGCCGTGCAGACCTACTCGAACGGCGACGTCGTGCGCTGGATCGACCTGAGCACCCCGGGCGGGAGCGAGCCCGAGCACCCGGCGCCCGTGCTCACCCTCACCCCGGCGAACGCCGCGGACTCCGCGGATTCCGCGTCCTCCGGCGCCACTGGCGCCACTGGCGCCACCGGCGCGTCGGCCGCCGGCACCGCCGCGGCGGCCGCTTCGTCCTCGACCTCCTCGTCGTCCTCGGACGCGCTGGGTATCGCAGGACTCGTGCTCGGTGCGATCGGCGCCGCCTGCGGCGCGGCCGCGCTGCTGTTCGTGCGCAAGACCCGGCGGAACGAGGCTTCGTGAGCCTCGCCGCACGTTCTGGCCCGGCGGTGCGCCGTCGGGCCAGGGCCCTGATCGCCTGCGCCGCGGCCGCCGTGGCGCTGGTGCTCGCGGTGGCCGCGCCCGCCTCGGCGCACGCCACCCTGGAGAGCACCACCCCCACGCAGAACTCCGTCGTGGCGAGCGCTCCGGGCCAGGTGACGCTGACCTTCGACGAGGGCGTCGGGGTGAGCGCGGACAGCGTAAGGGTGTTCGACCCCCAGGGCGGCCGCGTCGACGACGGCCACGCGGAGTCCACTTCGAACCCTGACACGATCCGGATCGGCCTGCGCTCCGGCCTCGGTAAGGGCACGTACACGGTCGCCTGGCACGTGATCTCCGCCGATTCGCACCCGGTCGAGGGCGCATACGAGTTCTCCATCGGCGCCGCCGGGACGACCAAGGTCGACGCCTCGACCATCAGCGTGAAGTCGAGTACCGCCGTCGGCCTGTTCTACGGCGCGCTGCGCTGGCTCGGCTATCTCGGCTACGCGCTGCTGTTCGGCGGCTTCGCGTTCCTCGTGCTGTGTTGGCCCGGCGGCGCGGCGGACCGGCGCGCGTTCCGGCTGCTTGCGGTCGGCTGGACCGCGTCGCTCGCCGCGGCGCTCGGGGTCCTGATCGTGCAGGGCGTGTACGCCGGCGAACTGCCGCTGGGCAGCGCTCTCGACGGCAGCGTGCTCGGCGGCACCCTCGGCACCCGCTTCGGCCAGGCCGTGCTGGCCCGGCTGCTGCTGCTCGCGCTGACCGCGCCGCTGCTCGCCGCGACGCTCGGCCGGCTGCCTGCGGCCACCCGCCGCGGCCGCGGCTGGTTCCTCGGCGCCGTCGGCGTGCTCGGCGCAGCCGGCGCGGCGACCTGGGCGGCGGCCGACCACGCGTCCACCGGCACGCAGGTGCCGGTCGCCGTGGTCTCGGACCTGGTGCACCTGACTGCGATGGGCCTGTGGCTCGGCGGCCTGCTGATGCTCGGCCTGGTCGTGTGCCGGCCGGCGGACGCCTCCGGGGATCTCGGCGCGCAGGTCGCCGCGGTGCAGCGGTTCTCCCGGTTGGCGCTGTGCTGCGTCGGCGCGCTGATCGTCTCCGGCGTGTACCAGGCCTGGCGGAACGTCGGCTCCTGGGCCGCGCTCAGCGGCACCCCGTACGGCCGACTCGTCGTACTGAAGGTCGGCGGCGTGTGCATCCTGATCGGCCTCGGCTGGATGGCCCGCGACTGGATCCGCCGCACCGTCGCGCACACCGGCCGCGTCGCGGTCGCCGAGGCGCAGCGGCTCGACGGCGCCGGGCTGCTCGGCCGGCTACGCCGTTCGGTGGTGTGCGAGGCGGGCATCGCGCTCGTCGTGCTCGTGTTCAGCTCGATCCTGGTGGAGAGCCAGCCGGGCCGCAACGCCGAGGCCCAGCAGTCCGGGCCCACGCAGGCCACGGTGAAGTTCGACACCGGCGACGCCACCGGCTCGCTCACCGTCTACGTCGGCCCTGGCACGGAGGGCCCGAACCAGGCGCACCTCTACCTCAACAACGCCAAGGGCCTGCCGTACGACGCGGCCGAACTGACGATCACCTTCACACTGGCGTCCGAGAAGGTCGGGCCGCTCGCCGCCACCGTCGTGCACGACGGGCCCGGGCACTACGTGGACCAGCCGCTGGCGCTGGGCTTCCCCGGCGACTGGACCATGAGCGTGACCATCCGCAGCGACAACTTCGACGAGACGACGGTCAATGTCCCGGTGTCCGTCAGCCCCTGAGCCGGGCGCCCTGATCAGGCCGCTGACCTGGGTTGACGGCCGATCGCCCCGGGATCGCGGATCAGCCGGACGGCCTGAGCCGCCCGGCTGACGCGCTGTCAAGCAGCGCCCGTGCGACACGCGCCGGCGCTGCTCCATGCAGATGACTAATATGAATATCTGCGGACAAAGCGGAGCACACTACCCACGTGAACACTGACACCCAGAACAGCTCAAGGAGTCGGTGGAAGAGACCGGCGGTGCTCGGCCTTGCCGGGGTCGTCGTGGCTGGAGCGGGCTGGTTCGGCCTGCAGCAGTCCGGGGCGTTGTCGTTCGGCGACAACGCCTTCGTGGCGCCTCCGGTGACTTCCGCCGCTCCCGCGAGTTCGTCCATAGCCAACGGCTCCAAGAACATAGCCCCCGACACCCCGCTCGTCTTCACCGCGCCCGCGGGCGAGACCATCGGCTCCGTCACGGTCTCGGACGCGGACGCGAACTTCGTGCCCGGCACCCTGAGCGCCGACCATCGGACGTGGACGGCCTCGCGCAACATGCGGGTCGCGGACACGTACCATGTGACCGCCGAGACCGGTGACGCGAACACCAACGGCGTCAACCTGCAGCACCTGACCTTCACGACGGCGCAGGAGCAGAACGCGGTCGACTTCGCCGACGTCTACCCGGTGAACGATTCCACCGACGGCGTCGCCCAGCCCGTCGTCATCGAGTTCGAGAAGCCGGTCACCGACAAGGCCGCCGTCGAGCGCGCGCTGAGCGTCACCTCCGACCCGCCGCAGCCCGGCAGCTGGGGATGGCTCTCCGACACCCGCGTCGACTTCCGCCCGCAGACCTACTGGAAGGTCGGCACCAAGGTCTACGCCGACATCGCCCTGGACGGCGTCAACACCGGCAACGGCAAGTACGCCACCAAGGACAAGCACGTGAGCTTCACGATCGGCCGCGACCAGGAGACTGTGGTCAACGTTTCCACTCACCAGGCGGTCGTCTACCACGACGGCAACCAGATCAAGTCCTTCGCGGTCAGCGCGGGCCAGCCCGGCCTCGACACCTGGGGCGGCACCTTCGCCGTCATCGACAAGGCGTCCGACGTCCGGATGGTCGGCCAGGGCTACGACGTTCCGGACGTGCAGTGGGACGTGCACTTCACCTATACGGGTTCTTACGTCCACTCGGCCCCGTGGTCCGTCGGCGAACAGGGATACGCCAACGTCTCGCACGGCTGCGTCGGCACCAACCCGGAAGACGCGAAGTGGTTCTACAGCAGCACCCTGCCCGGCGACGTGATCAAGATCATCGGTTCGCCGAGAACCGGGGCGCTGGGCAACGGCTTCAACGAGTGGGTCGACACCTGGGCCCAGTGGCAGAGCAAGTCCGCCCTCGGCGGAGCGCAGCCGACCATGGAATAGCGCTCGCAAGACACACTCGCGCACAGACGAGGCGCCCGGCCGGACGGCCGGGCGCCTCGTCTGTGCCCGCCGGTATCCGCCCCTTTCCGCGAGAATGACCGTATGGAAGCGATCGAGCATGAGCCGATCCATGTGACGGTGTGGGGCGATACGGCGGCGCGCGACGCGCATCGGGCGGTGCTCGTGCACGGGACGATGACGTGGGGCGAGGAGTGCTTCGCCGGCCAGCGGCCACTCGGGAACGACGCTGCGGGCTTCCGGCTGGAGGTGCCGGACCGGCGCGGCTTCGGAGACAGTCCGGACACCCCGCGCAGCGACTGGGAGGTCGACGCCGAGGACATCGCCGAACTGCTCGGCTCCGGAGCGCACCTCGTCGGCCACTCGTACGGCGGCGTGGTCGCGATGGCGGCGGCGGTGCTGCGCCCCGAGGCCGTGCGCTCGCTGGTGCTGATCGAGCCGTCGGCGCTGCGCGTCGCCGAATCGGTACCCGTGGTCGCCGAGGGACTGCGCCGCAATCGCCGGGCCTTCGAGCCGGGCTCGCCCGCGCTGGACGTCTCGCCCGAGGACTACCTGCGCTCCGGCGCCGCGATCGGTATGCCGGTGCCCGAGTTCACGCCGCGTCGGCTGCGCGCCACCCGCACCGCAATGGCCGAACGGCCCTGTTGGGAGGCCGAGATCCCGCTCGAACCGCTCGCCCGGGCGCCCTGGCCCAAGATCGTCGTCAACGGGACCTGGGGCCGGGCGCACCCCGAGTACCGCAGGTCTACTGGCGAGGCGCTGCTCGCCTGTGGAACCTTCATCGCCGAGCGGATCGGCGCGCGCTCGGTCCTCGTCCCCGGCACAGACCACTTCCCGCACCGCGACCGCGCCGACCTCGTCAATGCTCTGCTGCGCGAGACCTGGACCGGCTGAGCCGCCGCACGAAAGGCGAACCCCCGCCCCTCGGGCGAGGAGCGGGGGTCGGGCGAACGTGCCGGCGTTTACGCCCTATCTCAGAGCAATGAGGCGGCGAGGGCCTTGGTCAACGCGGCGTTGCTCGTGTCCTGATCCAGCGACCACACGGACGCGCCGCGCAGGCCGGCCAGGTCCACGTAGAGGCCCTTGGCGGCGATCGTCTGCGGGTTGTCGTACGTGTAGAACGTCTGCGACGCCGGGTCGTACTTCCAGACCGAGGCCGTCACCGGATCGAAGTGCACCGTGCCCGGCTCGCCGACGATCACGTTGTACGCGGCCTGGTCCGTGCTCGCGGCGGCGGTCGCGGGCTGATAGAGACCGTTGTCGACGTCTTCGACACCGGTCCACGCGTGCGCGTAGTACGGGATCTCGATCGCGATCTTGCTCGCCGGGACGCCGTGCTGCTCGTAGTACTGGACCGACTGCACGATGGAGAACCTGTCGTCCGCCGCCTGCGGGTCCTTCGGGTCGGGCAGCAGGTTCGAGCTGAAGTCCGACCGGTTCTCCCAGGCGCCGTGGAAGTCGACCGTCATGAGGTTGTACCAGTCGAGTGACTTCGAGGCCTGAGCCAGCTGCAACTGCTGCGCGGCGGCGTACTGGTTCGGCGAGACGTCGGCGGTCAGCACGTACTTCTCGCCGTTCGCGGCGCCCGCCTTGTCGACCGCGCTGCGGAAGGTCTGCGACAGCGCTGTGAAGTCGGCGGTGTCCTGCGGGCCGTAGGGGTTGTTGTCCCCCGGCTCGTTCGGGTACTCCCAGTCGATGTCGAGGCCGTCGAAGACGCCCTTGGCCGCACCCGGCGCCAGGCCGGGAATGTCGCCGTTCAGGTACTGGTCGACGCAGGAGTCGACGAACGCCTGGCGGCCGGCGGCCGTCGAGGCGAGCTGGGAGAACTGGCCGGACCAGGACCAGCCGCCGATCGACATCACTATCTTGAGCTTGGGGTACTTCGCCTTGAGCTCGCGCAGCTGGTTGAAGTTGCCGGCCAGCGCCTGGTCCGCGGTGTCGGCGACGCCGTCGACCGCCTCGTCGGCGGAGAACGGCCGCTGGTAGTCGGCCCAGCTGTCGCCGGAGGTGCACAGGCCGTCGGCCGAGACGCTGGAGAACGCGTAGTTGATCTCGGTCAGCCTGCTCGCCGCGCCGTTTGCCGCCAGGTCCTTCTCCAGGAATCCGCTGTAGATGGACCACTGGGTGAAGAAGCCGATCGCGACCTTCCCTGCGGGGTTGGCGAAGCCCGCGACGCCCTGCGCGGCGGGGGAGGAGGCCGTTGCGGCCTCGGCGGTGCCGGGCAGCGCGGCGGCGGCCACCGTGGCGGCCGCGACGAGCAGGGTGACGAGGTGTCTCGGTGTGCGCATTGCTCTCCTCGTTACGGGGCGAGCCTCAGGTGCGGGCAGCCGGAGGGACGGCCGGCAAGGCCGTGTCCCGCAAAGGTATAGTCCAATTCTCGCCGCGGGACAAGGGGACAGGGCCCGGACACGCCGAGCCCGGCCGCGGATCTCCCGGGCCGGGCCGACTGCCGTTCGTTCTCATTCCTGCGGTGCCGCGCCGCGTCGCACGTCCGTGCCGAGGCGCTGTGCACTGCTAGTGGCGGCGGCGCCGCTCCTGCAGCACCGGCTGCCGCATCAGCACGCCGGCGCCGAGCAGGAACGCCCCGCCCACGCCCAGCGCCATGCCGCCGTTCGTCCCGCCGGCCGCGGAGACGTCGGCCACCGCCTGCGCCTTTATCTTCTTGGGGGTGCTGGAGGACAGGCCGGGCAGCGGCCCGGTCGCCACGCCGGACGGGTTCATCTCCGAACCCTGCTGTGCCAGCAGGGCGTACGGGTCGCCGGAGACCGGATTCGCCGGCAGCGTCGCGGAGTCGACCACACCGTCGTAGCGGAACGGGGCGAATCCGTTGTCCAGGAAGGCGGCGAGCGGCGCGTCCACCACGTAGCGCGCCACCGTGCCCGGGTGCGCCTCCTCGTAGTAGTCGAAGGTGGTGTGCTCCGCGTTCGCCCAGCCCGCGAACAGTATCGTGTGCTCGTTGGACAGCAGTATGTCCCCGGGCAGCAGCTGCGCGGCCGAGATGGTGTGCGAGACCAGGTTGAGGTTCCCGGTCCAGAAGTCCGTGTACTGATCCAGGTCCCAGGCCATCGACACGAATCCGGAGCAGTCCTGCCGGTAGGTGCCGTTCTGGTTCGTGAACCACTTGGTCTGGCTGTACGGGACCTGCTCCTGCACCCACAGCGCGGCGCGCGCCATGATCTGCGCGCGGCTTATCGTGCCGTGCGGCAGCTGGTAGGAGGCGTCTCCCGGAGGCGCCGCCGCGTAGGCGAAGTACGAGTAAGTGCCGGTGGGTGCGACGACGTACACCGGAACAGTGTTCTGCGTCGTCGGCGGCTGGGCGGTCGGGCTGCCCTTGCCGGCGATCGCCGACTGGCTCTTCGAGGGGGTCGGCGAGCCGGACACCGGCACGAGCGTCCTGCTCGGCGTGGACACCGGGCGGCTCAGTGAGATCGACGGGCTCGCGGTGCTCGAGCTGGGGGTGTCGGCCGGCGCCGTCGTGCACGCCTCATCGGTCCCGGTCGAGGTCGCGGTGGCGGTCGGCGTGTCGGAGGCCGACGCGGAAGCCGAAGCCGACGCCCCGTCGTCCGAGCCCTGGCTCGCGCCGTCCGACGCCGAGGCGCTCGCGGAGCCGTCCCCGTCCGCGTCGTGCGCCGCCGCACCCGCGCCGGTACCCGTCGCCGTGTCCGTCGGCGCCGCGCTCGCCGTGCACACCGGGGTGTCGGCGGTGCCGGTCTGCGCCGCGGCCGGAAGGGACAGGATCGTTCCGTAGGCCAGTGATCCGACGCCGATCGAGAAGGCGAGTGCCGCGGCTGCCCGGCGGCTGCGGCGGAACACTGATACGCCGGGGGGAGTGTCCTGATTCTCCGGCTTCATCACGGGCCCTCCTGGTGCAGCTGTGGGTCGGAGCAGATCATGCCAGGGACCAACCTAGCAACGCAGCCTGAATTGTGGAGGGGGTAGATCCGTAACAGTGCGGAAATACCGGTCGAAGCCGTGCCTCTAGCCAACCGGCTCGCGTCGCACTACGTTGCGAGCGGGGCGCGCGCTGTGAGCGCCCCGTCCTGATACCCGGCCGGGGCAGCTCGGGCACGGCCGCGGCTGACACAGGGTCTTTTCTCCATGCATAGAGGGTGGGAGCTGCCGGTGAGCATCGGCGCGATGGGCGGTCCGTCCGCGGAACCCGGCCCGACCACGACGGGGGTGGCCGAGACCTGGTCGGATTCGGTGGTGGGCGTCGACCTGCCGCGGCTGACCCGCTACCTGACGGTGCGGCTGCCCGGCTCCGTCCGCCCGCCGCTGCGCGCCATGCCGCTGCCCGGCGGCCGCTCCAATCTGACCTACGAGCTCTGCGACGGCGACGGCAGGGTGCTGGTGCTGCGCCGGCCGCCGCTGCCGCTCGGCCCGGGCGGGCACGTCCCGGTGCCGGCCGCGCTCGCCGCCCCGGCGCCGGAGACCAGCCGCTCGGACATCCGGCGCGAGTACCAGGTCATCAGGGCGCTGCACCAGGCGCACGGGCGGGCCGGGCGGGTGCCGGTGGCCGAGCCGCACCTGCTGTGCCAGGACAGCTCGGTGCTCGGCGCGCCGTTCTTCGTCACCGCCAAGGCCGTCGGCACCGTCTACCGCTCGGAGAAGCAGTGCGCCGCGCTGAGCCCCAGTCAGGCCAGGGCGGTGTCCAACGGGCTGCTCGACGTGCTCGTCGCGCTGCACCTGCTGGACGTGCGCGCGGCCGGGCTGGCCGACTTCGCGCGCACCGACCAGTTCCTGATCCGGCAGGTCGACCGCTGGGACCGGCTGCACGCGGCCAGCGCCAGCCGGGAGGTGCCGCGGCTGGCCCGGCTCGCCGCCGCGCTGCGCGCCGGCGTGCCCGCGGGCGGCCGGATCGCCGTGCTGCACGGCGACTACCGGCTGGAGAACGTCGTGTTCGACCTCGCCTCCATCGGCAAGGTCAACGCGGTGCTCGACTGGGAGGCGGCCACCCTCGGCGACCCGCTGGTCGACCTCGGCCTGCTGCTGACCTTCTGGGAGGGGCCGGACCAGCCGCTCAACCCGATCTCCTCGGCGCACACCCGCACCCGCGGGTTCCCGACGCGGCGTCAGCTGGCCGACCGGTACGCCACCCGCACCGGCTTCGACCTGAGCCGGATCGGCTGGTACATCGCGCTCAACCACTACCGGGTCGCCGGGCTGCTCGAGGTGCTGCACTACCGGGTCAAGCACGGGCTGCCGGTGCCGCCGGGGCTGGAGAAGGCGGGCAGCTGGGTCGGCCCGCTGATCGACGGGGGGCTCGCCGCGTTGCGCGACAACCTCTGAGCCTGAGCCCGCCGCAGGCGACGCGCCGCTGTCCGTCGTGTGCCGCGGGCGACGCGCCGCCGTCCGTCGTGCGCCGCGCCGTCGGCCCGAGGGTGAAAAACCGCCGCGTGTCCTTAGCCCATCGGGCGGCCCGGCGGGCATCGCCCCGGCGGTGCCGGGTATCCGGAACGCGTGGCGAGCGAGACGGAACGGATCGCACCGGGCGGGCGGCGCCGGGTGCCCGCGCGCGTGCTCGCGGGCGAGGTCGACCGGATCTTCGTCCGGCGCGTCGCCGTGCGGCTGCGCGAGCGCGGCCCGCGCGCCGTGCCGCTCGCGCTCTGCTCGGGCGCGGCGGTCGCCGTCTTCGCGCTGCTGCAGCACACCGGGCCCGGCTGGTGGCTGGTCGAGCACGTCGCGGCCGTCTACCAGGCGCTGCCGGTCTGGCTGATCCTGCTGCGGCTGCCGCTGTCGATGTTCGCGCCCGCGCCGGACCTGCCCGCCTGGGGCGCGGTCGCCCAGGTGCTCGTCGTCTTCGGCGTCGCCGAGATCCAGTTGGGGCGTTGGCGCACTTTGCTGGTCGCAATGTGCACCAATGCGCTCACCACGCTCTCCGCGCGCCTGATGTGGTGGGCGGGGACGGCGCTCGGGGTGGGCACGCCGCAGATCGACGCGTACGAACTCGACACCGGGCCGTCCACCGTCGTCGTCGCGCTCTCGGTGTACGTACTGCTCAGGTGCCGCGCGTACACGCTGCTGGCGGCCACCGTGCTCGCCATGGCGCTGGAGAGCGCCGTGCTGCCCGATCTGGCCGGCCGTGAACATCTGGTCGCCGTCGGCCTCGGCACCGCCGCGTTCCTCCTCGGCGACAGACTTCCCGTCGCGCTGCGTGACCGACACGCCGGTCAGAGATTGTGATACCGCTCACATCTGACGGGGTTTCAAGCCTGAAAGGGCGTTTCCGGAGTCGACAACGGGCCCGATCTTGGAATATATACGAATCCTGATCGGAGGGTCGGGCGGGTCGACCCCGGCCGGCCCGAGGCCTGAGGATCGGAGCCGAAGCCACCGTGACGCCAGAGCGCGCCA
>Ga0310811_10007332_pt1 | contig 14118 bp, 6 predicted proteins | sample YCmetagenome_FD_207642 | JGI IMG/M metagenome (GOLD analysis project Ga0310811, IMG submission 207642) | Soil microbial communities from experimental microcosm in Duke University, North Carolina, United States - YC | ecosystem: Engineered > Artificial ecosystem > Soil microcosm > Unclassified ...
CTTGAGATGGCGCCGCGAACCTTTTTCTTTGCCGGTAAGGCTGCACCGGCGTACCACCTTGCGAAGCTGGTCATCAAGCTAATCAACAGCATTGCTTCAACTATCGATGCCGACCCAATCGTACGCGGCCGTCTCAAGGTGTTGTTTCTGGCTGACTATCGAGTATCACTTGCAGAACGATTGATTCCGGCCGCCGATGTGTCGAATCAAATCTCAACCGCTGGATACGAAGCGAGCGGAACAAGCAATATGAAGTTCATGATGAATGGCGCCCTGACCGTTGGTACACGCGACGGTGCCACAATCGAGATGGCTCGGGAAGCAGGAGAGGGAAATTTCTTCCTGTTTGGTCTGACCGCGGAACAGGTGACCGAGAGCAGTGGATGGTACAGTCCCTACTGGCATTATGAAAGGGAACCGGAGACCCGAGCGGCATTGGACGCAATCTTCTCCGACTTCTTCAGCCACACCGAACCTGGAATCTTCTCCCCGCTACGCGACGTTTTGCTGACGAAGGGAGATCATTACATGCATCTTGCAGATCTCGCCTCGTATCTTGAGGCAGATAATCGGCTGCTGGAGTTATACGTTCGTCCGGATGAATGGGCGCAAAAAGCTATCTTGAATATTGCGCATTCGGGTAAGTTCTCAAGCGACAGGACCATCAGGGAGTATGCATCGGAGATATGGAATGTCGCGCCATGCCCGGTCGCCTAGCACGCTAGCATCAGACGCCACTCAGAATTTCCTTAGTTCTGCGTAAGAGTGATAGAGGCGATCATGTTATCAACATCCTCGTCAGCCAACAACACACACTCCCTTTCAAAGTCGACGAAGAGGGGAACAAGTTCCCCTCTTGGCGCCACAATCTCTTCCAAAGGTGTAAACTTTAGCATTTTCTCCCGCAAAGCGGAGGCTATTGAGCTGCTTCTCTTTGACCGGGAAGATGATGCGCAGCCCGCAGATGTTATCGGTATAGATCCTATCGCCAACCGCACCTATCACTACTGGCATGTGTTTGTGCCAGGATTACGTGTTGGGCAACTCTACGGTTATAGAATCCGTGGGCCATTTGATCCCTCCGCCGGCATGCGTTTTGATCCAGAAAAAGTTCTGCTCGATCCATATGGGCGCGGTGTCATGGTGCCCAGACATTACAGCCGGGATACTGCACGTGGACATGGGAATAACACTGCAACAGCGATGAAGAGTGTGGTTGTTGATCCGCCGGTATACGACTGGGAAGGGGATATGCCGCTTCGACGTCCCTCTGCTCAAACGGTGGTCTACGAGATGCATGTGCGAGGATTCACGCGCCATCCCAATTCCTCAGTCGAGAAAAACATACGCGGGACCTACCGCGGACTGATCGAGAAAATTCCATATCTTCAGGGCCTGGGCATCACCGCCGTAGAGCTACTGCCCGTCTTTCAATTCGATGCGCAAGACTGCCCTCCCGGCCTCATCAATTACTGGGGTTACGCGCCTGTATCGTTCTTCGCTCCGCACCAGGCCTATAGCTCACGTCAAGACCCAGTTGGCCCCATCGATGAGTTCCGCGATATGGTCAAGGCTTTGCACAAGGCAGGAATTGAAGTCATCCTCGATGTGGTCTTCAACCACACCGCCGAAGGAGACCACAACGGGCCAACCCAGTGTTTTCGTGGGATCGACAATAGTGCCTATTATGTTCTCGAACAAGACCGCTCACGTTACGCAAACTACACCGGAACCGGAAATACGCTGAACGCGAATCATCCTATTGTGCGCCGTATGATCGTCGACAGCCTTCGCTACTGGGTCGAAGAGATGCACGTCGATGGATTTCGTTTTGACCTTGCATCAATCCTCACCCGCGATTCCAGCGGCAATACGATGACAAATCCTCCGGTGCTGTGGGATATCGAGTCAGACCCTTCTCTCGCAGGAACAAAGATCATCGCGGAAGCGTGGGATGCGGCTGGACTATATCAGGTGGGAAGTTTTGTCGGAGATAGCTGGAGAGAGTGGAACGGACGCTTTCGTGATGACGTAAGAAGTTTCTTCCGTGGCGACGAGGGCTATGCGTATCGTTTTGCCGATCGTTTCCTTGGAAGCCTGGAGATCTATCGCCACAAAGAGCGCGAAGCCGAACAGAGTGTAAACTTTATCACCTGTCATGATGGGTTTACCCTCAATGATCTAGTCAGTTTCAATCAAAAGCACAACGAGGCAAATCGAGAGAATAACCACGATGGAGCGGATGACAATCGCAGTTGGAACGGCGGCGTCGAGGGTCTGACAGAGGATCCGGAGATCGAGAGATTACGAAATCGACAAGTCAAAAATTTTTTGACCACTACATTAATGTCGCTAGGCATGCCCATGATCACGATGGGCGACGAAGTCCGGCGAACGCAGTATGGCAACAACAATGTCTATTGTCACGACAATGAGAGTGGATGGTTCGATTGGAGCCTTCTCGAAAAGCATGCGGATGTCCTCCGCTTTGTTCAATGGCTCACGAACAGGCGGCTGAGACGAGACATTGGCCCCGAGCAACAAAGGATGACCCTCGCACAATGGCTAAGCAGAGGTATCAAGGGTTGGCACGGCGTCAAATTTAATCAGCCGGACTGGAACACGTATTCGCATAGTATTGCGCTCAGTGTGCAGTTGATCGATGAGAATCTGCTAGTTTATTTCATGTTTAATGCATATTGGGAACCACTCGAATTTGAGCTTCCTCCCCTGAACAATGGCGGTGGCGGTTCCTGGCACAGGTGGATTGATACCTACCTGGAATCGCCGCAGGATATCGTGCAGTGGGAGAATTCACCCATGTTTGCAGATCAGACCTATCGCGCAGGCCCTCGTTCCGTGGTGCTCCTCTGGGCAGACGTCGGAAACGCGCCTGAGGTTGAATTCTGAAAATTACGACGCTTTTCTTTAACTCCCGCATCGCGTATCTCTGGATGGCATGGGATTACGGTCCAGAACGGCACATGTGCACACAACCGGTGTTGACCCGAACTCACAATTTCAGGCAGATGAATCGATGGCGCACATCCTAGCGATCGCATCACCGCGGCGATACTCCACCGTAACGCGTCAAGCTGTTCTTTTAGCTTCGGATCAATAGCGTAATTCGCAGCAGCCATTGAGTCATCTAGTTTTTGCGGTGTAGTCTTCACGAAAACGATAGCCAATGTGGCTCTCGGTCAAGATGTAAACGGGACGAGCCGGGTCATCTTCGATTTTCTTCCGCAATTGGTTGATGACGACACGCAGGTATTCTCGCTCGTTGCTATAAAGCGGTCCCCAAATAGATCGCAGCAGATTTTCATGCCTGACGGGCCTACCAGCATGCTCCATCAAACAACGGAGAGTCTCATATTCTTTTGGAGCGAGATGTATCTGTTCGCCTTTCTTCTCTACAAGGCGACGATTGGCGTCGAGCGTAATATCACCCACTATGCTCACGAGATCTGGTTCTCCAATTGGGGCATAGCGCCGTCGAATGACTCCTCGTAACCTCGCCGTTAGCTCCCGGATCTGAAATGGCTTCGTGACATAGTCGAAAGCGCCTGCGTCTAATGCCTCGACGATATCCTCTTCATCGTCGCGAACAGTGAGCATAATGATCGGCAGTCCGGGAAAGGTTTGGCACATTCTTCGACAAGTCTCTTGGCCTCCCATACCTGGCATGTTGATATCGAGGAGGACCGCATCATAGTTGACCATCCGCAATTGCACGAGGGCGTCCTCCCCGTTGTGAGCCTCCCCGACCGCAAATCCTAGCGCCCCCAATGTTTCGAACAGGCTTTGGCGTATTCCTGCATCGTCTTCAACAACCAGCACCTTACTCTTCTGGCTCACGCTTTCTCCTTTGCCATGCGTGGTAGCGCGATAGCGAATGTCGTTCCATTTACTTGATCGCTTTCGACCCACGTTCGTCCGCTATGCGCTTCTGCAATCCTCCTAACTACGGAGAGACCAATCCCGGTGCCGGAAATCGACCTTACCGACCCAGAGCAACGATAAAAACGTTGAAACACCTTCTCTTTTTCACCATCTGGAATGAACGAACCCTCGTTTTTGACCTTGATGATCAGCTCCGCTTCTTCTTGCTGAACCGCAATGACCACCTGAGAGTTGGGGCGGCTATACTTCGCAGCATTATCGAGGACTTGGAACAGGGCCATTTGAAGAAGCTTTCCATCCGCATATACTGCGTCGTGCCCCGAACTCACCTGGAAGTCAATAGAATGCCCACCCAGTTCCTGTGATGATTCCGTAATGGTGCGTTGTATCAATCGAGCCACGTCGACTTGCTCGCGCTTGACTTTTAGATCGCCGCTATCCAGCTTCGCGGTAAGAAGAAGGTGATTGGCTAGATCGCTAAGTTGTCCGGCATGGCGATCAATTAAGCCAACCAGTTTTTCTTCAGTGCCCGATAAGGTTTTCATCGCTAGCAGACCGGAGCTTGATGCTCTGATCGTGGTAAGAGGGCTCTTAAAAGCATGTGCGAGGCCATCCAATATGGCGGAGCGCAGCTGCTCACTTTGTTTTGCTGCTTCCGCATTTGCTTCGGCCGAGAAGGAGCGTGCTCTTTCGATCGCAACCGCGGCAAGCGAAGAGGCCGCATTGATCGAGGCTGAGTCGAGCGAATGTCCGCAGAGGAAGAGAGATCCAATAGGCCGGGTTCCTAGCCGAAGGACACGCCGGGAAACGCCTGTGCTCAAGTCATCGTCATTTGCTTCGAGAAAGTAAGAGGAGCGCACCTCGTCATCGGAGAAATCACAATCTCAACTCCTTTTACGCGCAGGCTCGAACGTATGAGATCGACGAGCTGCTGATCGACCGCCGCTTCTCGATTGAGGAGCAGAATATGCTGGCTGAGCTCGTAAAGCTTCTGCTGTTGAGCTTGACGCCGCTCTAACTCGCGAGCATGGTGGCTCACTCGGTCTGAGAGGCTGCTGACGACCAAGGCTGTTGCTTCAAAGACCAAAAGAGCGATCCAATCGTGCGAATCTGTGATGTAGAACCGGAACAAAGGTTGGGTAAAGAAGTAGTCGAGACACGCAATAGACAGAATTGATACAAGGCTCGCTTCGAGTAACCCCCAGCGAAGCGCGATGACCACCACCAGAAAGAGGTGGACGGAGGTTGCAGCGGAGAGATTAAAGTGAAGCTGATAGGAAAGAAGAGTCAACAGCATTCCAGCGGCACAGCTGCCGGCAAGCCTGCGTAGGACCACTTGAATTGGTTCGGCAATCATTCGGTTGCCCCTGCCAGAACTATAACGATCTAGACATAAGCAAACCGTTAAGAAGAAGTTTATGCCTTGCTAAGGGCGTTCGCGATTCACTGAAAGTGTCGGTCTTTTCCGGCATACGAGGTGATTCGACATGAACTTACTTAGAGGCCTTCTTTCACTAGACACAGCTGCACGCACGTCCCTTGTAGAGGATTCCGTGTCGTTTCAACTGGAGCTGTATGGAAATCGTCAAACTCGCGGGCGGGGGAGACAACGTGTCCTGAGACGTATTTTATGCAGCGTGCCCTCAGTGATTATTTGCTGTCTGTTGTTTGCCGCGGGGTCGTTCGCTCATGCCCAATCGACATTTGGGAGCGTCAGAGGCAACGTACTGGACGCTAGCGGCTCGGCGATTCCCGGCGCGCAGATTGTGCTGCATAGTACAGATGAAAATACAGAGCGCACCGTCGATACCGATACTTCAGGCGCCTTTATCTTTGAAAATGTAAAGGCTGGCAAGTATTCGCTGCACGCTCATCGCGATGGCTTTGCTGACACCGTTCTGTCGGGAATCTCGGTCGAAGCACGACAGGACTTGAGACTTGAAGCCACGCTCAATGTTGCGGCACAGATGACAACCGTGGAGGTATCGGGAGCCGCCGACCAGATCAATACGGAAAATGGAACGATCAGCGATTCGAAGACGAATATCGAAATGACGCAGCTGCCCCTCAATAATCGCGCGACTACTACGAGTCCGCTCGGCGCGCTTGGCCTGTCTCCCAACGTTCAGACAGATAGTTCCGGCAACATCGCTCTTGGCGGAGCGAGCTCCTCGATGGTGAATTTCTCTGTCGATGGCATTTCAACAGCCAATGTGCGGCAGAATGGAGCGCTGCAGGATGCCTATCCTTCGCAGGAGGGAATTGCAGCAGTCAAAGTGACCGCATTCAACAATAGTCCGGAGTTCTCCCAGGTTGGCGATGTGACATTTACAACCAAGAATGGGACAAGCCAGTTTCACGGGAGCGTCTTCGAGTACTTACAAAACCAGGTGCTCGACGCGGATCCGTATGGCTCTAGCGGAAAAGCCCCAAAGAAATTCAATACGTTTGGCTTCTCATTGAGTGGACCGATCGTGATTCCACACCTCTATGACGGGCATAGCAAAACGTTCTTCTTTGCGGACTATGAGGGTAATCGCCGTAGCACCGCAGTGTTTCAACAGGATGTAGTTCCAACCTTCGCGGACAGGAATGGAAACCTCTCTGATATAGGGGGGCCTACGATTCCATCTACCCAAATTAGCCAGACAGCAAAGGCCCTGCTCGCCTATTATCCATTGCCGAATGTTGCTGGCGCCATTAACCAGACACAGGCAATCAACTATCAAAATTTTCAAACGACTCCGGCACGCACTGACGGTGCCGACATCCGGGTCGATCAGACGATCTCGTCCAAACAATCGGCTTACGCAAGGTTTAGCCGTAAGAACATCACCACGGACTTTGCGAATCTCTTTCTGCCGAATGATTCGGATTCCATTCACAATCGGAGCCTGCTGATTTCCCATACCTACACGATTACCCCAAGGCTGCTGAATGAGTTCCGTTATGGCTTCACCAACGTTACGACCAACGTCAACTTCCCCATTCAAGGTTCTACCGCGTTGAGTCAGCTAAATCTGACAGGTGTCGATATCAGCCAGCATCCCTTAACCCACGCGTTCCCTACCTTCAATTTCAGTGCGGGCACTCCGTTTCCGGTCATTGGAAGAGATAAGGCAGGCGTCACCCGTTCGAAAACGACGCAGTTCAGCGATAACCTGACTTACACATTCGGCAAGCACACGGTGAAGGGTGGGATTGACGTTCGTCGCGTTCGCTATTTCGATCTGGAGAGCTTCGCCCCACAATTCGCCTCAGACGACTTCGGGGCCTTCATATTCCAACCATCTTATGGAAATGCTCCAGGCGATCAGTTTACGGGCAATGCCTTTGGCGACTTCCTCGAAGGCGCCCCAACCACACTTTATTTCGCTGTCTCCAGCCCAGATGTCGGAGGAACCGCCACGCAATATAGTTTCTTCGCTCAGGACGAATTCCAGATGAACAGCCGTCTGACGCTCAGCTACGGTCTTCGCTGGCAGATTCTTCCCGGCTTCCAGGAGGACGGTGGCAATCTAGCAAACTTCGATCAACGGAATAACTCGATTGTCGTTCCTGATGCTTTGGCGGGATACCTCACGAGCCAGAACATCACTTCTTCCAATATCGCGTTCCAACAGTCCTTCAATGCGTGCTCGCCCGGCACGGCTGCCGGATCGGAGGTTCACGGGTTACCGTGTACCCGATATATCACGGCCAGCCAGGATGGATTGCCGCAGAGTCTGCGCCAGACCTATAAAGGAGACTTCCAACCGCGCTTCGCGATTGCCTATCGTCCGTTCAACGACACTAAGACGGTGGTGCGTGCCGGATTCGGCATCTACACGATGACTAACCTCGGACCACTATCGTTTAACAACAGCGGCAATCCAACCTCGAATCTGCACACCTACTCCAATTCCAATACTGCGGGACCGAATACGCCACAGATTGTCTTTCCGAATACTGCTCCTGCCAGTTCCGAGGGTCCAACCTTTGGTGGTGGCGGACTGGACCAGGGAGTTGATCCCAACTTTCGCGACCCCCAGTCAAACCAGTGGAATGTGACCTTAGAACGCCAGCTCACGGACGCAACATCGCTTCGCGCGAGCTACGTCGGCATGCACACCTACCGGCTGAGCGTCACCGAGGATCTAAACCAGATTCCCGCCAGCACGATTCCGTACAACACCGGAGCAACGGCAGGAGTTTTCGTGGATTCCCGGGCTCCGTATCAGAATTGGACGACGCTCCTCAGTACGTTCAATGCGGGCGAGGCAAACTATCACGCGTTCGAGGTACAGGCGACGCACCGTTTGGAGCATGGCCTCTACGTAGATGCAAACTACACCTACGCTAAGAGTGTTGCCGACAATCAGGGTGATGCGCCAAGCGCGTTCGTCGGTGAGGTCAACTACGGGCTTCCCATTGCTGATCGATTCCATATCAAGCGAAACCTCGGCAATGTTTCTGGTACTCGTCGCAACCGCATGCTGCTCACCGGGATATATCAGCTTCCTTTCGGAAAGGGACGTCAATACATGAATACCGGGAGAGTCACGGATATATTTCTCGGTGGCTGGGATCTGACAACCATTACTCTGCTGGAGACGGGGCCTTGGCTTACCCCCAGTATCAGCGGCTCTGCCGATCAGTCGAATACGAACGTCGTCAATCGCAGTGCCATCCTTCGTCCGGATATCGTGCCGAAGGGTACTGCCGGAGCTGCAACCTACAACAACCTGTCCTTTCTGGCGACACCTGTAGGAGCGGGGCGGTTCGGGAATGCAGGAGTTGGGATCATCCAGGGTCCCGGGACCGCCACAGTGAGCTTTGGTGTGGCAAAGCGGTTCGCTATCACTGAGAAGGTGCACGCACGGTTCGAGACGACCTTTACGAACGTTTTGAACCATACCAACTTTGCACCACCTGTGACGGCGATCGACAATTCGCTGTTCGGACAGCTGACCGGGCCGCAAACGGCGGAGAATGCAGGAAATCGGACGGGGCAAGCGGCGCTCAGAATCGACTTCTAATTCGTTAGCACGCTTTCGGGAGGCGAGGAGATTTCCTTCTGGCCTCCCTTTTCTTATCCCAGTATACGGAAGCGCCTGTGGGCTTTGCGAAAGAGCTGCCAAACAGGATCAGAGAATGAGAAGCTAGGTGACTTTTATGACTTACCTCGGAGAAGATAACCTGGCCCGCGTGTCGGATTCCTTCACGCGATGGCCATGCCGCCTGTCGGGAGTCAGGTGGCATGGCCATCGCTATGAAGGCGATTACTTACTCAGGCAAGCCGTCTGTTCCGGTGCAGGTTGTACTCGCAGTGTTGTCGTAGAGCGCAGGACGATTGAGTATGGTGTGCGCCGAACCTGCTGTGATCGTCTTGACGTTTCCGTCGATGTCTTTCAAGCAGTTTTGTCCGGAAGGTGCGGGGTAGGTTGTGGATTGATCGAAGGGGGTATACCACAGCAGCGTGCCGTGATAACCATTCGGCCCGGAGATGCTGCAGGTCCAGATGCCCGGATAGCTCGTCGAGGCCGAGCAGCCAGGTGTGTTTACGAATGACTTGTTTTGCAGCCAGTAGTAGACGCGGTTGAAAGTATAGGCTGCTCTGGTTGGGATCGCCGTGCTGCCAGAGAAACTATTGGCAAGTTGACCCCAGTTCGAGAAGCTCTGCGACCCGTCAGAGTTGGTTGTGGCTTCGTCCCACTGATACCAGAGATTGAGGGCGAACCCTGCTTCGGCCGCGAGGATCGACATGCGTGCGATGTATGCCTGTTGGATAAAGGTAGAGAGGGAGGCGGTCGTCGGATCGTGGAAGGCAGACTGCGTGTTCTGGTTCGGGAAGGAGACCTCGCCGTCATTTCCCCAACCGCTCTCCGTGTTCCAGATGGGCATATTTGGGTTGAACCAGCTGGCTGGAATCTCACCCGATGCGTCGATATCGGTGAGCAGTTGGCGAGCAGAGGCAATGGAATTGAGGAAGGAGTCTCGGCAGGAGAGCTTCGGATTATTGGGCGACGTGGACGATGGTTCGGTCCACGAGGAGATGTTCTGATAGCGGGTGAGTGAGGTTTTTGCTGTCGAGCATCCAGGCCATGCAGTGCCGTAGGTCGAGTTGATTGGATTCGCGACATAAGCTGTGCAGGCCAGACCGCTCACGGGATTGTAGCTGGCCGTCTGAGTGGTGTTGCCACTTCCGTCGGTGGTGTATGTCTTACCGCAGATGTTGACACAGCCCGACGGACTACCGACACCGCCTGTTTGCGAGGTGCACTGTAGGATGCTGGTGTAAGGTGCAGTCTTCGGGTCGAAGTTCGCGGGAACATTCGTCTCCGGCATCGCGGGCATGTAGATATTGTCGTATCCGGGATAGGGATGAATCGCGATTATGTCGGGCTTGATGTCCTTATAGACATCCGTGCGCTGGTGGGCCTGGGAGTACCAGTCCTTCAGCAGCTGCCCGAGTGCTTCGATGTAGACGGTGGAGTTATCCGGAGCCACATCGCCATCCACAGGATTGGTGACGAGATTGTGACCCGCATCGCCTCCGGCCGAGACGCTGCCGGCGATGAAGTAGCAGTTATCGCACCACTCGTGGATGATCGCGTCCGCGTCAACCATCATCTTGGCGAGACGAGTGTAGTCGCCCGTCCAGAAGCCATCGCTGTTGAATTCGTTCCACCCCTCCCAGTAGTGAATCACGCAGTCGGAGCGAGGGTTCGAGGGATGAGTCGTGACATTGAAGTTACCGCAAGTGTGCATCATCATGTACGTGATGTATGACTTGAAGTAACAATCCCCATTTGGGCTTGTGCTGCCGTCGGGCAAGTTGCATGTGGCGCTGGAGTAGACATCGCTTGGCGGCTCGTCGTTGGTGTAGGTAACGTAACCGCTTCCATTCGGAGCCGTGCTCGATGAGCTCTGTGAGAACTGGATCTGAGTAAGGCCGGTCGTCGAGCTGTAGGACGGGGTCGCGTTGAGAACTACCGTTGCATTGTAGGAGTTGCCGTTGATGATGATGGTGCTGGTATTCACCATGTTCGTCGAGCCGTCGATATGCATGGTGACGGTGCAGGTGCTGCCCGCGCATGTTCGGCTCGCATCGTGAATGGTCCAGCCGATAATGCTGTTCGCGTCGGAGGGGTCTGTCTTGGTTCCACCGCTTGTTACGGAGGCCCAGAAGGGAACACGGTAGAAGGTGTAGAGCAGGTTGTTCGGCTGCGTCGAGATGTTTCCGTTCGAGGGATAGCACTGCGCTACCTGCCACCAGGTCGAGGCATTGCATGAAGTGCTCAGACCCATGCCCATGCCGTTGAGCTGCGCGGACCAGCTCGCCTGATCGCTGCCGGGCTGAATATTGGTCCAATGGACATTTCCTACCACTCGGGTAAGCGGCACGCTGGGCAGGAAGACCGAGCCCTGCGGTGACATGGTTTGCCAATGCGAGGCTGCGTTCAGATAGAGATCAGGATATGGAAGAGACAGATTGGAATAGGTCGGCGGATTGACCGTAATGGTTTGTGCGGGGCAGGAGGATGAGGTCCCGGCCAACCCAAACATCATCAAGACAGCAAAGCAGGCTTGCATCGATTGCTTGAATAAGGACATGGAGGTGCGCTCCTGTTCGGTTGAACGGATGGTTGGAGGATGGGCATAGTCATCCAGGATGGGTTATTCCTGGTGGCCGTGTCCGAAGATGTATTTGAGGGCGAACTGCAATTCGCGAGCGTCGCTTGGGCTGTCGCGAGTACCGGTGATCTGCGCAAAGGCAGTGCTGGTGTAGGTCAGGGTTCCCGGTTGCGAGAAGTTAGGTGTATTGGTCAGATTGAACGCCTCTGCGCGGAACTGCAGGATATTGGAGTCGCTGAAGTGAAAGAGCTTTTGAATTCCCAGATCGCCGCGGTGAAAGGACGGTCCGAATCCCTGACCTGGCGACGCGCCCAGAGGGGAGAAGTCTGACTGGCCGATGGTCTGAACCTTGCCCGGATCGGAGAAGGCAGCCGCGTTGAACCAGTGAGAGAGCGTCTTCGCGCCCCTGTAGAGAACGGATCGTTGAGTGAGCGCATAGCATCCGGTAGAGTTGGCGGTAGTCGTAGCGCAGCCGATGTTGACGGGCTGGCCGCTCTGATAGGTGAGGATGCCGTTGACATTCCAGCCTCCGAGAAGAGTATCGACCCATCCGGAGTGGTTGAGGTATGCTCTGCCGCGACCCACTGGGATCTGCCAGATGCCTCCTGCGTGAAAGATGTTTTGCGACTCGAAGTCAACGTTGCCGTGCTCGCCCTTCATGCCAAAGCCGGCTACGAGAGGTGCACGATAACCGAGAGAGTTGAAAAGGTTGGAGTCAGAGCCATAGCCGAGCAGCTTCTCCCACGTGTAGTCGGCGATCAGGCTGACACCGCTGGAGAACATCTTCTGGTATTTCGTCTGCAGCGAGTTGTAGTTGTTCGAGCCCTCGAGCCACTGGTAGTAGTTTTTCTGCGCAAGGCACGGGTATTGATCGTAATAGGCAGGCGATGCAGGCGTGGCCTGGCCGGCGGAGCCATCATGCGTATAGGCGGTTGGCTTGAACTCGTTGCAGGTCGGGCTCGGACTCACCGGGCTGACCGAAACGCTTGGCGGCAACAGTAGGTCTGTTTGGTTGCTCTGAATATTGCTCTCCAAGTGACGGGACATGGTGCCTACATATGCAATCTGGATGTACTGCGATTTGCTGAGTTGCTGTTGCAAGCTGAGGTTCATCGCCTGCACGTACGGAATGTGGGTGAAGTATTGAATGCCGCGCGGCGAGATCTGGTAGCCCTGTGCGTTTGCCGGAGTCAGCGGAACATTGGCGAGACCCTTGTCGATGGGGCCGATCTGATTGCCGGAGTCGGATGCGAGCCCACCCTGGTTGCCCGAGGTGATGTTGACGGCGAAGGTGAAGGGATAATCGTCACCGGGGTTGTAGCCGTCGCCACGCGCATAGATGCCCGCATAAAAGAGGCCATATCCTGCGCGCAGAACACTTCCGGGATGGAAGTTCCAGGAGAGCCCAAGTCGCGGAGAAAAGTTCTTCTCGGGAACCTCTTCCAGCTGATGGTTCGCAGTATAGACGATGTTGATCTGCTCTTGCGCCATCAGGGCAATGAACGAGGGTGAGAGCACGACGTTCTTCGCGCGGTCATCGATCAGATACTTGGAGGTACCGTCTTTGCTTGCAAAGGACGGGACAAAGTTCGCCGCGAATCCGTGGTGGTCGGTTCCCACTTCGAAGTACTCCCAGCGCAGACCCAGGGTCGCGGTGAGGTTCGGGCGCAGGCGCCAGGTATCCGTGAAGTATGTTCCGAAGTAAGGACGGCGATAGTCCTGTTGCGAAAGAGGAGATCCCTGGATCTGGTTGGATCCGCCGACATAGTCGTAGGCCTGGCATGCAGTACCTGAAGCGGCAGCGGTGATGATGTGACAGCCGGCGGAGACGGTGGAGCGAATCGGTTCAATCGCAAACTGCGCGATACCTGTATTCGCAGTGTTTCCATTCGGCAGATCGGTATAGGTGCCGGTGAAGGCGAAGTTACCGTGCGGGAACTGCGCGCTGTAGATCGCGTTCTTGATGCGCTCGTAGCTGACGCCGAAGCGGATGGAGTGCACTCCGCGATCGTAGGAAACGTTCTCGTTGTACTGTGACTCGGCTCCGATCTCGTCCAGGGGAATGTTGTTGTGCTCGCCGAGTTCGGAAAGTCCGCTGATCTTGATCTGAGCCAGGCCACCATTTCCTGCAGCGTCCGGTATGCCGGGGATGCCGTTCTGCGCATTGAGTCCACCCTGCCCTCCATAGGGCTGAAGACGGTTCATGTGGATGCGGTTATAGCCTATGCGGATCTCATTCACCAGGTGCGGCGAGAAGACGTGCGTGTTACCGAATGCGATGCCGAGGACGACATCGGATTCATTGCCGACCGTGGCCGAGGTACCGCACAGCGCAAGCGTTCCGCAAGGAGCGGGAATATTACGGGGGATGGAACCATAGCTGCCGCGTGCAAATACCTGGTCCTTGCTGGAGAAGTTGTGATCAACGCGCGCATCGAAGGCATCTCCACTCTGTTGCAGCACGGGCGCGCTTACATAGTTGTTGGATATGTTTCCGTTGTTCGCGTTTGGAGCAGGAAAATAGTTCAGCAGGGTAGCGGAGACAGAAGAGATGCGTCCACTGGGAATAATGTTTCCGGCAAAAGGATCGCGCACATA
>Ga0310811_10007335_pt1 | contig 14116 bp, 13 predicted proteins | sample YCmetagenome_FD_207642 | JGI IMG/M metagenome (GOLD analysis project Ga0310811, IMG submission 207642) | Soil microbial communities from experimental microcosm in Duke University, North Carolina, United States - YC | ecosystem: Engineered > Artificial ecosystem > Soil microcosm > Unclassified ...
CGGCCGCCTTCCTGCTCTGGTACTCGGCGGTCGCGGCCCTCGGCGCCGGACTCGTCGGTCTGCTCACCGGCATCGCGCCGATCTCGGCGGCGGTCGTCGGCGTCGTGATCGACGGACGCGTGCCGAGCCTCCCGGTCTGGTGCGGCGTACTCGTTGTCCTCGGCGGGCTCTCGACGGGGCTTTCCGGCGTAGGCGGCGCGCGGGCGCGCGGGTCGCGGAAGCACGCGTCGATGGATGCGCTGGAGAATATTTCGCGCGAGGCTGTAGTAGAGCAGGCCGCCCGTTCGTCATGAGGACGAAAGCGGCGCACGGCGCCACTGGACCGACGAGCGGAGTGATCGAGATGAAGTACCTGATGCTGGTGTGCGTGGACCCCGACCTCGAGCCGGGAGCCGCCGAGGGCGCCCCGGACGTGAACGACTGGGTCGCGGAGACGGACGGCAAGGGCATCCGGATCATGGGCAACCGGGTGCGGCCGGGCAGCGACGCGACGACCGTGCGCGTGCGCAACCGCGAGGTCCTGCTCTCCGACGGCCCGTACGCGGAGACCAAGGACCTGATCGGCGGGTTCGACGTCCTGGAGTGCGCCGACCTCGACGAGGCGATCGAGGTCGCCTCCCGGCACCCGATGTCCTGGAGCGGCGTGATCGAGCTGCGCCCGTTCTGGGTCGACGGCCAGGACTGAGCAGGCGGGGAGCGGACCGCGGATGACCGGCGCAGACGCGCACGACGCGAACACCGGGGACGCGGGCGCGCGCGAGGCCGTCGCCGCGGTCTACGCCGACGGGTGGAGCCGGATCGTGGCCACCATGATCCGGTTCACCGGCGGCGACTGGGACCTGGCCGAGGAATGCGCGCAGGACGCGTTCGCGCAGGCGCTGCGCTCCTGGCCGGACGCCGGTGTGCCGCGCCAGCCGCTCGCCTGGCTGACCACGGCCGCCCGCAACCGGGCCGTCGACCGGATGCGCCGAGCGTCGACCGAGGCGTCGAAGCTCAGGGAGTGGGCCGCGATGGAACGCGAGCAGCCGCCGCGGTACACGAGGGACGGGGAGATCCCGGACGAGCGCCTCGAGCTCATGTTCACCTGCTGCCATCCCGCGCTGAACCTGGACGCACAGGTGGCGCTCACCCTGCGCGCGCTCGCCGGGTTGAGCACGGCCGAGATCGCGCGGGCGTTCCTGGTACCGGAGCGCACGATGGGCCAGCGCATCTTCCGCGCGAAGCAGAAGGTCGCGCACGCGGCCATCCCGTTCCGCGTCCCGCCGGCGCACCTGCTGCCGGACCGGCTGCCCGCGGTCCTGCACGTGCTCTACCTGCTGTACAACGAGGGCTACAGCGACCAGCAGCACAAGACGCGGCTGAGCGCGGAGGCGATCCGGCTCGCGCGCGTGCTCGCGGCGTTGATGCCCGACGAGCCCGAGGCACACGGCATGCTCGCGCTGATGCTGCTGCACGACGCGCGCCGTCCTTCGCGCTCGGACGCGTCGGGTGAGCTCGTCACGCTCGACGAGCAGGACCGTGCCGCGTGGGATGCAGGCGAGATCGGCGAGGGCACGGCGGTGCTCGAACGCGCGTTGCGGATGCGCCGCGCCGGGCCGTTCCAGATCCAGGCGGCGATCGCGGCGTGCCACGCGACTGCTCCGTCCACGGCCGAGACGGACTGGCCGCAGGTCGTCGGCCTCTACGACCAGCTCACACGCATCGCGCCGAGCCCGATCGTCGAACTGAACCGCGCCGTCGCGCTCGCCATGACGCAAGGGCTGGAAGCCGCGTTGGACGTCGTCGACCGGCTCGCCGAGTCCGGCCGCCTCGACGGCTACTACCTGCTGCACGCCACCCGCGCCGACCTGCTGCAACGATCCAGTCGGAGCGCCGAGGCCGACGCGTGCCTGCGCACGGCGATCGAACTGGCTCCTACCGACGCCGAACGGCGTCTCCTCGCCCGGCGTCTTTCCGCGAACTGACGATCGGCTCGTCAGGGAGCCGAGAACCCATGACGCAGGCCACGACGATGACGAACGGCCAGAAGGACTGCGCGCCGGTCAGCACCCGCTCGGCGACGCCGGCGGCTCCGTGGCCGTGCAGTTCGATGAGGAACCACGCTGCGCCTACCGCCATCAGCACGGTGACGACGTAGCCGACCGCGGGTCTGAGCGCCCAGACCGGCGACGGTGACCTGTCGCGCCGTGCGGCCAGGACCGGGAAGAGCGCGAGCAGCGTGAAGCCGATGCCGGTCGTCACCAGGTGGCGGAGTGAGGTCCCGCCTGGCGGTTCGGGCGAGAGCGCGACCAGCACCGACACGACGCCGCCGCAGCCCAGCACGACGCGGCCGGGCATCGCCGCCGGTCGCAGGCCTAACGCCGTGGTGAAGTGGCAGACGCCGAGCACGTACAAGGCGCCGGTCATCAGCCACGAGTACGCGGCGCCGTCGGCAGCCAGCGCACTGATCGAGTCGTCCACCGCCGTGTACGAGGCCGGCTGCAGCGCCGCGCCCAGCGCCCACCCACCGACCAGCACCAGAGGGGCTAGTCCGGAGGAGAGCCGCGCCCACCATGGAACGATCGTCATGAGTCCAACGTACGTTCCCTGCGCGAGGATCTCAGCCCAGGTGGTCTTTCCGGTGAAGGTGTGCCGCGTGCCCCGCGATGGGCCATCTGGGCGACGAACATCAGACCACGGCCGCGCTCCTCCCTGTCGCGGGCCCCGGCGCAGATGCGGCGCGGTGCTGCTCGCGTCGGAAACCTCGCAGATCAGCACACGGTCATAGACGAGTCGCGGGGCGATCGGATCGGACGCGTAGCGGATGGCGTTGGTCACCAGCTCGCTCGCGATGAGTTCAGCGCGCGGGACGCTCGACCAGCAGCCCGAGCGCGGGCAGGCCGGCGATCTCGTCCGCCGGGTAGCCCAGCAGCCTGTCGGCCGGGCCGTTCCAGTGGGTCACGCAGCCGCGGGCGTCGACGACGACCTCCGCCGTGCCCGTCTCACCACTGAGGTGCTCCGTCACCGATCGACCACCCACCGCGCGCGGAGGTCATGCCAACACCGGGCCTCGGGCGGCGGCGGGAAAACATCACCTGGTCGGCCCGTTTAGCCCCGGAGGCTCGCCTAGGCGCATGCCGCGTGCTAGACGTGGAATGCGGGGCCGGCACCGGTCACGCCGCCAGACGAGTCACGGAGGGCCGGTCATGTCCACTTCCGCCGACGACGAAGCCCGGGTCGAGCTGCGCTATCCGGGAGGCGAGCTGAAACTCCCGATCCGCGGCGCCACCGACGGCGCGTCCGGCATCGAGCTCGGGCCGCTGCTCAAGCAGACCGGCCTGGTGACGCTGGACACCGGATTCGTCAACACCGCCTCGTGCACCTCGGCGATCACCTACATCGACGGCGACGCCGGGATCCTGCGCTACCGCGGCTACCCGATCGACCAGCTCGCCGAGCGCTGCAGCTTCCTCGAGGTGAGCTACCTGCTCATCTACGGCGAACTGCCGAGCGCCGCACAGCTCGCCGACTTCTCCGAAAAGATCACCCGCCACACGCTGCTGCACGAGGACCTGCGCCGCTTCTTCGACGCCTTCCCGCGCAACGCGCACCCGATGTCCGTGCTCTCCTCGGCCGTCTCGGCGCTGTCCACCTTCTACGAGGACAGCCTCGACCCCTTCGACGCCGAGCACGTCGAGCTCTCCACGATCCGGCTGATCGCGAAGCTGCCGACGATAGCGGCGTACGCGCACAAGAAGTCCGTCGGCCAGCCGATCCTCTACCCGGACAACTCGCGCGGCCTGGTGGAGAACTTCCTGCGGATGACGTTCGGCCTGCCCGCCGAGCCCTACGAGGCCGACCCGCTGTTCGTGCACGCACTCGACGTGCTCTTCATCCTGCACGCCGACCACGAGCAGAACTGCTCCACCTCCACCGTGCGCATGGTCGGCTCCGCCGAGGCCAACCTCTTCGCCAGCGTCTCGGCGGGCATCAATGCCCTGTTCGGCCCCGCGCACGGCGGCGCCAACGCGGCCGTGCTCGACATGCTCGTCAAGATCCACGAGTCCGGCGACCACGTCGACACCTTCGTCGAGCGCGTCAAGGACCGCTCCGCGCGCGTGCGCCTGATGGGCTTCGGCCACCGCGTCTACAAGAACTACGACCCCCGCGCCGCGATCGTGAAGAAGATCGCCGACGAGATCATCAGCCGGACCGGCGGCGACCCGCTCCTCGACCTCGCCAAGCAGCTCGAGGAGCGCGCGCTGTCCGACGACTACTTCATCGAGCGCAAGCTCTACCCGAACGTCGACTTCTACACCGGCCTCATCTACCGCGCCCTCGGCTTCCCGACCCGCATGTCCACGGTCCTGTTCGCCATCGGCCGCCTGCCGGGCTGGATCGCCCACTGGCGCGAGATGATGAACGACCCGGCCACCAAGATCGGCCGGCCGCGGCAGGTCTACACCGGGTATCCGGAACGCGATCTGTGAGGGAACGCGGCCTGAGCCGCCGACAGATCCCCCTTGAGCGCGAGTCCGTTGCCGAGGTCGACCAGTGACACCGGACTCGACTCCTCGGGCACGGCGGGTTGAACGCTGGCATCGGACCTGGATCACATTCATCCCACTGCCATCGGAAGGCTCAGCGTGAAACAGGCGCCGGCGCCGGGTTCGGTGCGAACGGTGGCGGTGCCGCCGTGGGCTTCGGCGATGGCGGCGACGATGGCCAGGCCCAGGCCGCTGCCCTGTTGGGCGGTGGTGCGGGCGCGGGAGGGGTCGGCGCGGTAGAAGCGTTCGAAGACGCGGGAGGCGTCGGCGGGGCTCAGGCCCTGGCCGGTGTCCAGCACGTCGAGGGCGTAGCGGCCCGGCTGCTCGTCCGGGCGGACGCGGACGGTGATCGGGGTGTCGTCGGGGGTGTGGCGCACGGCGTTCGTCAGGAGGTTGTCGACGGCCTGGCGCAGGCGGTTCTCGTCGCCGATGACTACGGGCTCGGCGGAGCCGGAGGGGCGTTCCACGGCGAGTCCGATGGTGCGGTCCGCGGTCCTGGCCTTCGCCGCGGTGATGGAGTCGGCGGCGAGGGCGACGAGGTGCACGCGGTCGTGCGCGAGGGGGCGCTGCTGGTCGAGCCTCGCGAGCAGCAGGAGGTCCTCGACGAGCACGCCCATCCGCGTCGCCTCGTCCTCGATGCGGCGCATCAGGTCGGGCATCTGCCGGGCGTCGACCGCGCCCTGCCGGTAGATCTCCGTCAGGCCCCTGATGGAGGCGAGCGGGGTGCGCAGCTCGTGGCCCGCGTCGGCGGCGAACTGGCGCATGTGGGCCTCGGACCGCAGCGCCTCGGCCTCGGAGCGCGCCTGGGCGCCGAAGGCGGCCTCGATCTGGCCGAGCATGCCGTTGAGGGATTTCGAAAGCTGGCCGATCTCGGTCTTCGGGTGGCCGTAGGGGATGCGGCGGGTGAGGTCGCCGGCCGAGATCGCGGCCGCGGCCGCCTCGATCTCGCGCAGCGGTCGCAGGGTTCTGCGGACTAGGATGTATCCCACGCCGAGCAGCGCGAAGCCGACGGCGATGTCCACGCTGATGTCGAGACGGTCGAGGTGCGCGACTGTCGCGTCGACGCTGCTGAGCGGGGTGGCGACCAGCACGTAGCCCTCGATCACCACCTTCGCGTCCGAGGGCAGCTCGCTGCCGTAGATCAGCGTGGGGCCGGTCGCGGACGTGTGGGCCTGCGAGGCGACCGGGGTCAGATACCTCTCGCTCACGACCACGATCTGCCACTCGGTCCTGGCGCCGCTGACCGTCTTGCTCTCGGTGATCGGCGAGCCCGACTCGGCCGCCGCCTCCAGGGTCGCGGCCGACGGCATGGTCGGCAGCTCGTCGGACTGGCCGACGGTCGCGCTGCACGAGGTCAGCGTCGTCGCGCCGTTCGTCGTCCCGGCCAGTAGTTCGACGGCGTTGTCGCTCGGCAGGCTTCCGCAGTTGAGCGACTGGTAGGTGGGTTTGTCCCAGTGCGCGCTGGCGATCGTGCGCGCGACGGTCGTGAGCTGCTGGCCGCTCTGGTCGATCAGGTAGTCGCGGAAGAGGTCGACGCCCACGGCTCCGGTCACCGACAGTCCGACGGCGGCCAGGCCCAGCGTGCCGAGCACCAGCCGGGCCCACAGCGGGATCCGGGACCACAGCCGCAGCCTCATTCGCCGGCCCGGGGCTCGCGCAGGATGTAGCCGACGCCGCGCACGGTGTGCAGCAGCCGCGGGCCGGCGACCTCGAGCTTCTGCCGCAGGAAGGAGACGTACGACTCGACGATGCCCTGCTGGCCGGCGAAGTCGTAGTGCCAGACGTGGTCGAGGATCTGCGCCTTGGACTGCACCCGGCCGCTGTTCGCCATCAGGTAGCGCAGGACCTTGAACTCGGTCGGCGAGAGCTCGATCCGGGTGCCGCCGCGGCGCACCTCGTGCGCCTGGTCGTCGAGCTCGAGGTCGGCCACCACGTAGCGGCCCGGGACCTGCTCGCCGAGGGAGCGGCGCAGCACGTTGTTGATCCGGGCGACGACCTCCTCGAGGCTGAACGGCTTGGTCACGTAGTCGTCGCCGATGGCCAGGCCGGCGACCTTGTCCTCGACCGCGTCCTTGGCGGTCAGGAACAGCACCGGGACGCGGCGGGTCTCACGCAGCCGCGCGGCGAGGTCGAATCCGTCCATGTCCGGCAGCATCACGTCGAGGACGACCAGGTCCGGCGGCTGCGCTTCGGCCGCGGCCAGCGCCTCGCGGCCGTCCGCCGCCGCGCTCACCGCGAAACCGGAGAACCGCAGGCTCACCGAGAGCAGCTCCCGGATGTTCGGCTCGTCGTCGACGACCAGGAGATGGGCGAGCGGTTCGGGAAAGTCCATGGGCTCATACTCCGACCCGTTTCTGAAAGGTGTCTGGAGGTTTCCCTGAAGTCCGCCGCAGATTCCGCGTCCGTCCACCAGGTCGGGCCGCTGACGTGCGTGGATGTGCAGGAAGCTTGCAGCAAGCGCCCAGAAACCGCTCAGCCCGGCCCGGTGGACTGCCTGCTGTCGGCGTCACCGGACGGCGGCAACCGAGAGAAGAGGTGTGTTGCATGCGGATCCTGGTGCTGGGTGCCGACGGTTACCTCGGCTGGCCCACGGCGCTGCACCTGTCGGCCGCCGGACACGAGGTCGGCGTCCTGGACAACTTCGCCCGCCGCGAGTACGACCGCGAGCTCGGCGTGGAGAGCCTGGTGCCGATCGAGTCCTTCGACGCGCGGGTGCGGGCCTGGCGCGAGGTCTCCGGCCGGACGCTCACCCCGTTCGCCGGCGACCTGACCGACGCGGCGTTCACCACGGACGCCGTGCGCTCCTTCCAGCCCGACGCGATCGTGCACTTCGCCGAGCAACGGGCCGCGCCGTACTCGATGATCGACCAGGCCCACGCCGTCTACACGCAGACGAACAACGTGGTCGGCACGCTGAACCTGCTCTACGCGATCGCCGAGGTGGACCCGTCGATCCACCTGGTGAAGCTGGGCACGATGGGCGAGTACGGCACGCCGAACATCGACATCGAGGAGGGCTGGCTGGAGATCACCCACAACGGGCGCACCGACCGGATGCTCTACCCGAAGAAGCCGGGCTCGTTCTACCACCTGTCCAAGGTGCACGACAGCCACAACATCGAGTTCGCCTGCCGGATCTGGGGCCTGCGCGCCACGGACCTGAACCAGGGCATCGTCTACGGGCACCGCACCGAGCAGACGGCCGCCGACCCGCGGCTGGCGACCCGCTTCGACTACGACGCGGTGTTCGGCACCGTGCTCAACCGCTTCGTGATCCAGGCGGTGCTCGGCAGGCCGCTGACGGTCTACGGCGGCGGCGGCCAGACCCGCGGCATGATCGAGATCCGCGACACGGTCGAGTGCATCCGGCTGGCCTGCGAGAGCCCGGCCGAGGCCGGGGAGTTCCGGGTCTTCAACCAGATGACCGAGTCCTTCCGCGTCGAGCACCTGGCCAAGACGGTCGCCGAGGCGTTCCCGGGCGACGTGCGCATCGAGTACCTGGACAACCCGCGCGTCGAGCAGGAGGAGCACTACTACCACGTCGTGCACACCGCGCTGCCGCGCCTCGGCCTGGTGCCGCATCTGCTCTCGAACACGCTGATCGAGTCGCTGTTCCCGCTGGTCGCCGAGCACCGCGACCGGGTCGCGACGGACGCGCTGCTGCCGGACGTCCGGTGGCGCGGCGCCCTGCCGCAGCCCGCGGGGGCGGCGTGACCGCGCAGAACACCGGGTCCCGGCTCGCCGGGGCCCGGATCCTGGTGACGGGCGGCGCCGGGTTCATCGGCCGGCACGTCGTGCGCGCGCTGACCCAGGCCGGGGCCTCGGTGCTGGTCGCGGACCAGCGCCCGGGCCCGGTCCCGGACGGCGGCCGGGCGCTGATCGGCGACCTGTGCGACCAGGGCTTCCGGGAGCGGATCGTCACCGCGGACCTGGACGGGATCGTGCATCTCGCGGCGGCGGCGTCGGTGCTGGCGTCGGTGAACGACCCGGCCGGGGTGCACGACCTGAATGTCACGGCGACCGCCGCGCTGCTGGAGCTCGCGCGGGTGAAGGGCGTCCCGCGCTTCATGCTCGCCTCGACCAACGCGGTCGTCGGCGACGCCGGCGATTCGGTGATCGACGAGAAGATCGCGCTGCGCCCGCTGACGCCGTACGGCGCTTCCAAGGCGGCGTGCGAGATGCTGCTGTCGGCTTATCAGGGCTCATACGGCATGACGACGTGCGCGCTGCGGCTGACGAACGTGTACGGAACCGGCATGGCGGCGAAGGACAGCTTCGTGCCGCGGATCATGCGGGCCGCGCGCGACGGCGGCAAGGTCGAGATCTACGGCTCCGGCGAGCAGAGGCGCGACCTGGTCAACGTCATGGACGTCGTGCAGGGCCTGGTCGTCGCCTGGCAGCAGGACGCGACCGGACCGGTGGTGATCGGCAGTGGCGAGTCGGTGAGCGTGCTCGACCTGCTCGAGGCCGCGCGCAAGGCGACCGGCATCGACATCCCGGCGCGGCACATCGCGGCGAAGCAGGGCGAGATGCCGGCCGTGCGGGTCGACATCGGACGGGCCGCCGCGCTCGGCTACGAGCCGGCGGTGTCGCTGGAGGACGGCCTGCGCGAGGTGTGGGCCGACTTCCGCCGTACGACCCGCTCGGCAGCATGATCGGCCGGCTGATGCACCGCTGTCCCCAGGTGATCCGGAACCTGCCGGGGCTCGCCCGCACGCACTGGATGTTCTCCATCGTCCTGGTGCTGGGCCTGACCGGCAGGGTTCTGACGATGGCGGCGTACTGGCCGGCCCTGTTCTACATCGACTCCGCGAACTACCTGACCAACCGGTTCACACTCAGCCCGACCGCGCAGGACCCGCTCGGCTACTCGCTGATCCTGCGGGGTCTGCTGGATGTCGGGCACCTGAGCCTCGTCGTCGCGGTGCAGCACGGAGCCGCGCTGGCGATGGCCGTGTGCATGTACGCGCTCTTGCTGCGCAAGGGCGCGGCACGCTGGCTCGGCGCGCTGGCCACGGTGCCCGTCCTGCTCGACGCGTACCAATGGCAGATCGAGCAGAACGTCCTCTCGGACAGCCTGTTCCTGGCCATGGTCACGTTCGCGGTGACGGTCCTGGCCTGGAACAGGCGTCCGTCGTGGAAGGCGATCGCGGGCGCCGGGCTGCTGCTCGGCTGCGCGAGCCTCGTGCGGACGGTCGGCGAGGTGACGTTCATCCCCGCCGCGATCTACGTCGTGACCGTGCTCGGGCCGAGGTGGCGGCGCAGGCTCGCGTCCGGCTCGCTGCTGGCCGTACTGTTCGCGGTTCCGTTGGCCGCCAACGCGATCTACGCGAGCGCGGACACCGGCGGTTCGGTGCAAAGCTCGCAGAACCTGCTCTACGGCCGGGTCGCCACGGTGGCCGACTGCGCGCGGGTGCCGAGCAGCCTGAGGTCGCTGTGCCCGTCGGGGTCGGTCGCCTTCCGCACGTCGCTCGGCCCCGATTACTACGCGCACGATCCGTCCTCCCCCGACACCGGCGCCGAATCCACCCAGATCAACATGTTCGACCACTGGGTGCTGCTGCATCAGCCGCTGGCCGTCGCGGAGGCGGTCGGCGAGGACTTCCTGCAGCTGTTCGTCTCGCCGCGCACGACGGTCAGCGGCGGCACGGAGATCTCGCGGTGGCAGTTCCAGACCACCATGCCGACCTGGACCAGCACCCCGAACGAGATCCGTTCGCTGATCCAGGAGTCCGGCGGCTCGGGGAACGGCCACCTGAACCTCGGCCTGTCCGCGACGCTGCGCACCTACCAACTCGACGGCGGGTACACGCCCGGCTGGTTCTTCGGCGCCGCACTGCTGGCCGCGCTGTCCGGGATCGTCCGGCGGCGGTCCTGGATGCGCGCGCAGACGCTGCTGTGGACCGGAACCGGCGTCGTGCTGCTGCTCGGCGCGGACATCTTCGAATTCTCCTGGCGGTACCAGCTGCCCGCCCTCGTGTTCCTACCCATGGGAGGTGCATTCGCCTTGATCAGCAGGAAGAGGCCGCTCCTCGAGAGCCACCCGGACGAGGTCGACGCCGCGGCGACGGAGAGCTTCCACGCGCGCTACGGGCCCGGCGTCGTGTTCGGGCCCGTCGTCGTCCTGATCGCCGCGTACAACGAGGCCGAGTCGATCGGCGCGGTCCTCGACCGGCTGCCGGCCGAGTGCCACGGGATGCGAGTCTCCCCGCTCGTGGTCGTGGACGGCGCGACCGACGACACCGCGGGCGAGGCCATCGAGCACGGCGCCTTCACGTGCGTCGCACCGACCAATCGCGGCCAGGGCGCGGCGCTGCGGCTCGGGTATCAGCTCGCTCACGCCGGCGGTGCCCGATACGTCGTCACCACGGACGCCGACGGCCAGTACGACACCTCGAAACTGCCGCGGCTCCTCGCGCCGATCGTGAACGACGAGGCCGATTTCGTCACCGGGTCGCGCGTACTCGGCCGAGACGAAAGCGGCAATCGAGTGCGCAACGCCGGCTGCCGTTTCTTCGCCGCACTCGTGAGCCTACTCATGCTCCAGCGCGTCACCGATACGTCATTCGGGCTGCGCGCAATGCGCACGGAAGTGCCGGTTTCGGTGACGCTGCGGCAGCCGCAGTATCAATCCTCGGAATTGCTGATCGGAGTCATGGCGCACGGTTGGCGGGTGGACGAGGTGCCGATGACGATCGCGCGGCGGGACGCGGGACGGACGAAGAAGGGCAATGCGCTGGTGTACGGCTCCCGCTACGCGCGCGTCGTGCTCGGCACCTGGTGGCGCGTCCGGCGGTCGGCGAAGACCAGCCGGTCGAACAGCACGAACTTGGTGACGAACACGACGCCGTAGGCGAGCAGGTAGGCCGCGGCGAGCAGCACCGACTGCGCACCGCGGCTCGTCACCGTGTTCATGATCCAGTCGTCGGTCACGGTCGTCGCGAGAATCGCGAATCCGGCCGTGATCAGCGTTATCAGCCAGTAGAGCGCCCACTCGCGCACCTTCTCGCCTCCGGTGCGCGTGTCGGAGCGCCATGCCCAGCGCCGGTTCAGCACGTAGTTCGGCAGCGCCCCGGCGGCCCAGGCGAGGATGGTCGCCCACTGCGAGTCGGCGCCGAAGTTGTACGCGCCGATCAGGACGATTTCGCTGCACGCCATCGCGACGAGCGAGCCTGCGCCGTAGCGGAGGAATGTGCCGATCATGGGGCTCCCTTCACGTCGAAGCTAGTCTCCGAATCTGAAATGTATCTGTACGCCCCTGGTGAAAATCTCAGGGCACAGCCATAATCGGTCGATCGAGAACTCGAAATCCGATCCGGGTATGGCGGCATTGGCTCTCTTGATTTCCTCCGGTCGCGCCGACAGCGAGGGCGCCTCGCCCGCGCCACTGCACCGCCGGCAAGGACCGCGCCGCAAGCTGCTCGTCGGCTGATGGCCGTCGGCCGCCTCGCCCCTTCGGCGCTAGAGTGGGCGCCGGGAGAAGCGAGGCGGCCGATGAGACGACCCTCCAACCGGGTCACCAGCACGGATGTGGCGCGCGAGGCAGGCGTGTCGCAGACGACTGTCAGCTTCGTCCTGAACGACACGCGCGGGCAGACCATCCCCGAGGAGACCAGGCGGCGCGTCCTGGAGGCCGCGAAGCGGCTGGATTACCGGCCGCGCGGCTCCGCGCGCTCGCTGGCCGCCGGCCGCAGCGACGTCGTGCTGCTCGCGCTGCCCGGCGTGCCGATCTCGGCGAACCTCTCCCGCTTCATCGAGCAGCTGGCCGCGGCCCTCGCCGAGAACGGCCTGTCCCTGGTGACGCATCTCGTGGAGGGCCACGGCCGTCCGCTGCCGGATCTGTGCGCCGCGGTGGACGCCTCCGTCGTCATCAGCCTGATTCCGCTGGACGCGGAGATGGCCGCCGCCGTACAGCGGACCGGCGCCGAAATCGTGCACGGCGCCGCGGGACGGGCGCAGGCCGAACTGCGGGCGATCGGCTGTCTCCAGGCCCGGCACCTGATCGAGTCGGGCCGCGAGCGCCTGGGCTACGCGCTTCCCGCGCGGCACGCAACCGAGTTCCGCGTGCAGGAGCGCATGCGCGGCGTCGAGGCCGAGTGCGCGGACCGGGGACTCGCCGCGCCCCTCGCGCTCGCCGTCGACATGGACGGCGAGCAGGCGGCCCTCGTCGTGGACGAGTGGGTGCGCTCGTCGGTGACCGGCGTGTGCGCGTACAACGACGAGACGGCCATGGCGGTCCTGGCCGGGATGAACCGGCGCGGCCTGAGCGCCCCGAACGACATCGCGGTGATCGGGGTCGGCGATATCGCCGCCGGCCAGGTCTGCATCCCACCGCTCACGACCATCGCCGTCGACTACGAGAATTCCGGCCGCGACCTCGCGCGCGTCGTCGCGGCACGCCTCGAGGGCGAGACCCCGGCCGAGAGCGCGGGCTTCACCCGCCCGCGCCTGGTCCGCCGCGCCTCGGCTCCCTGACCCGCCGTTCCCCCGCATGGGTACTCTGCGGTTGCAGGCCCTCGCCGCCCGCTTTCTACTCGGGTCGTGGAGTACTAGGCGAGGAGGCTGGTCCACGGATGCTTTCCGCTCGGAGTCTTTTTCAGGAGATCTACCAGAACGACGAGGCCTTCCGGCTCTTCTGCAGCATCGCCATGAGCGGCGAGAGCCAGGGAGGCTGGGAGAACGGCCGGATCTCGGCGCTGGTCGCGGACCCCGTACTGGGGCCGAAGATCGCCCGGCACGGCGCCGACGAGGACAAGCACGGCCGGATCTTCCGCGGCCTGATGCGCAACCGCGATCTCGAGCCGGTCGAGGTCCCGCCGGATGCGGACTACACGATGCTGCTGGAGAAGCAGGGCATCGGCCTCGCGCACGCCCGGCTGCGCGAGAACCAGCCGCTGACCGGCCACGACATCACGGTCTACCTCGCGCACAGCCGCGTCACGGAGCAGCGCGCCTCCGAGCAGATGCGGCTGCTGTGCCGCGTGTTCGAGCACGACTCGCACGTGGGCAAGGCGGTGCGCCAGATCAGCGCCGACGAGGACAACCACCTCGCGTACTGCCATGAGGAGCTGCTGCGGCTCGCGAAGGACGGCCGGCGCGCCGAGATCGACGCGATCCTGCACCGGACCGCACACGCCGAGATCAAGGTCTACCGCGACGTCAGCCGGGCAGTGATGGCGCACATGGGCCGCATCCTCGGCTGGTCGAGAGCGAAGTCGGAGGTCCTGGCGGCCGGCATCTACGGCGTTTACCTCTACGAGCTCTCCGGCGGCTGGCGGCGGATGACGTCGCTGCGGATGCCCACGGTGCGCAACGCGCTCGGCGGCCCGTCGGCGCAGAAGGTCGCGACGCCCTCGGCCTAAGCTTCGGCCGAGGTGCCGCGGGTCAGGCGGGTCAGGCGGGTCACGCGTGCCAGGCAGGCCAGGCGGGTCAGGCAGGCCAGGCGGGTCACGCGGATCAAGCGGGTCACGCGGGTCAGACAGGCCAGGCGGGTCACGCGTGCCAGGCAGGCCAGGCGGGTCACGCGGTTCAGGCGGATCACGCGTGCCAGGCGGATTCGCGGGCGAGGACGCGGCCGGGTTGCGGCACCA